>MKWU01003105.1_pt1 | contig 22784 bp, 21 predicted proteins | sample 809101 | NCBI WGS metagenome assembly MKWU01 (sample SAMN05860141, study PRJNA318959) | sponge metagenome | host: Aplysina aerophoba | place: Slovenia: Piran, Adriatic Sea, Gulf of Piran | collected 2013-05-07 | reverse complement strand
GCCACGGTCCGCTCGACGTCGGAAACGAACCGCCGGTGTATATGGCTATCTACCATTGTGACACGAGCCTGTGACAGATACAGACTGCTCGTAGCGTTGGTCGGTTCCGGTTCGGCTCATCAAGCCCGGAACGCAAGCGAAACAGAGATACAGGACACTAGGAGGGTGCTGACCAATGACGATTGCTGGGGGCCTGCCGCCCGTCGACCCAGGAATCATGCCGGCGCTTGGCAGGCTGCTGGTGGATTGCTCAGTACCCTCCTAGGAACCTGTAGGAGGGGAGGACCATCGTGAGAAGCCACGAGATCGATTACCAACTCCGGGGAGACGATCTCCAGTTCGTGGAGATCGCACTCGATCCGGGAGAGTCCGTGATAGCCGAGGCGGGCGGCATGATGTACATTGAGGAGGGCATCGAGTTCGAGACCCGGTTGGGTGACGGGTCGGAACCCGGCCAGGGAGCTTGGGGTAGGCTCAAGTCGGCCGGAAAAAGGGCACTGGCCGGCGAGTCTCTTTTCCTGACCCACTACACCAACCGAGGGGGCGGTCGGCGCAACGTGGCCTTCGCGGCTCCCTATCCGGGCAAGATCGTCCCGGTTGATCTCGCAGAGGTTGGGGGACGGATCCTCGCCCAGAAGCAAGCCTTCCTGTGCGCGGCTATGGGCACAAGACTGGGTATCGCCTTCAACCGGAAGTTTGGGGCGGGGGTATTCGGAGGTGAAGGGTTCATCCTCGAGGATGTCCAGGGTGATGGGTTGGCCTTTCTGCACGCAGGAGGCACCGTCATCGAGAAGCGGCTCATGGGCGAGACGCTTCGGGTTGATACCGGATGCATCGTTGCCTTCGAACCACAGATCGAGTACTCGATCGAGCGAGCGGGGCGAGCCAAGTCGATGGTCTTCGGAGGCGAGGGCCTATTCCTGGCCACCCTCGCGGGTACGGGCCGGGTCTGGTTGCAGTCTCTGCCCTTCAGTCGGGTCGTAGACGAGGTGATCCGATACTTGCCACCCTCCCGGTCGAGCGATTGAGGTTAGCGTCTGCCTCTCGCCCGGCCCGCCGTTCACTTACCCTTGCACCTTCCCGGCGGTGGGAGGCTCGGAGTAACGACATGCAAAGGCTTCAGACCGGTCCCGAGACTTGGTCGACTCCCCACAATCAATCGCAGGTGTTCGAATAGTCGAGGGACTGGAGACGTTGTCCGATTGTCCGTCGACCATGGGAACCATCTGTTATGGACCTTGTCTGCATGTCCATATCGCGTAAGTAGAACTAACTCTCTTGGATTCCCATCTAGCCAATCTCATCGGCTACGCTGACGCGATAAGTACCGCGAAAGGCCAAGACTTAGTAGGCAGCGGACACACATTAGAGGATTTGCGTACAGCCCGAAGCTCCACTGTGCCGAGGCAGGGGTATGGACACGAGGGGGAATGTGAATGATTACGCCAAGCCTTCAGGTACAGGCCAATGAGGCCATCGGTCGGTTGAGGATCGCCCGAAAAGACCTCAAGACGGTTGAAGCGAAGGCAGCAAAGGAAGGCTTACCGCACACGGTTAGGGAATCGGTCGCCGCGTTTGCCAATACGCGTGGCGGCATGTTGCTCCTCGGTGTTGATGAGATGGCCTACGGGCCGTTGGATATCGATGCTCCGAAGCTGGCAAGCGATCTGGCGTCCGTGTGTGTCCATGAACTCGACCCGCCGATCCGACCTGACATCGATATCGTCACCGTCGGTGGTCAACGGGTTGTAGCAGCGCTGGTCTCCGAACTACCCACCGGACAGAAGCCTTGCTACCTCAAGCGCCGGGGCATCGACCGTGGTGCGTACATCCGGACCCACTCCGGCGATAGGAGACTTACCCCGTACGAAGTTCACATTCTGGTATCGGGCCGCGGCCAACCCCGCGACGATGTAATGGTCGTGGACGGTGCGACACGGAGCCACCTCGCTCCTGAACTGGTCGACGCCCTGTTGCAGCGGGTCAGGCGAAGGCGGGGACGGATCGTCGCCGACTCGAGCGATGAGGAGATCCTCCGGATGATGAACGTTCTCGTGGAGGGTGATCCTGATGGTGTGAGCCTCGGCGGTCTCTTGGCGTTGGGCCGCTACCCCCAGCAGTTCGTTCCTCAACTGAACGTGACCTTCGTGGCCTATGCGACGTCCTTGGGTGAACCGCTCGATGACGGGACGCGGTTCTTGGACAACGAGTCCATCGACGGCCCGATTCCGGTCATGGTCGCCGCGGCACAAGCGGCTGTCCGGCGGAACATGACGCGTCGTGCCATCGTGACGGGAGCCGGACGGCTCGACCAATGGGAGTACCCGGAAGAGGTGGTCCGGGAGTTGATTGTGAACGCCCTCATGCATCGTGACTATCACCCCGTAGCACACGGTTCCCAGGTGCGGGTGGAGATGTATCCCGATCGGTTCGAGGTCGTGAATCCGGGTGGCCTCCACGGCCCTGTCGACCGTGACAAACTCCTGTCCGAACCGGTCACCTCCTCCCGCAACTCGTATCTCGCCAAGTTGCTCGAGGATGTGGAGGTTCCGCTCACCGGCCGGACCGTGTGCGAGAACCGTGGGTCGGGACTGATTTCTGTAGCGGCCTCCCTAAGAAAGTCAGGCCTGACGCCGCTTCGCTTCATGGATCGGATCGACAGCTTCAGGGTCGTCGTCCAGAGCAAACGGCTAACCGAGAAAGAGATGAAGGAATCTTGGGGCACTCGACGCAACAGCCGCTCCGTTACCACCCGCCAACGCCGGGATCGCAGGCATGAGATCATCGAGTTGTTGGCGCTCGGACCCAAGTCGAGCAGGGAACTTGCAGAGGAACTGGGAATGACCCCCCAGGGGATCCTCCGGTGGCTACGCAGGATGGAGGCTTCGGGAGAAGTGTGGCCCACCGAAGCGGCCCGGCGAAGCCCGATGAACCGCTGGCAGTTGGCCGACAGGTAGCCACTTGGCGGCCGAATGCGGAATACTCGGCAGTCCTCACCCGTCTTTGGGGGGTGCCGTCGCTGTTGGGGGACCACGGACAGAGAGCCGCTCAGCTTGGAACGGGACCGAATCCGGACTGAGTAGATTCAAGCAGAGTCCAGCGATTCAGAGGAGGCCTACATGAAGGTGCCGTTGACCGTCCGGGACTTTCTCGATCGAGCCGCGCTTGTGTATCCGGACCGCCCCGCGCTCATCGACGAACCCGACCAGCCCGCTCCGAGCTGGGGAACCCTCACCTACCGAGAGGTGGCGGATCGGACACGGTCCTTGGCGTCCGCTCTCGACAAGCTCGGGATCGGTTGGGGCGACAGGGTGGCCGTAGTGTCGCACAACGCGGCTCGGCTGCTCGTGATGATGCTGGGCGTGAGCGCCCACGGTCGGATCTCGGTGCCTGTCAACTTCCGGCTCAACGCCTCGGAGGTCGAGTACATCGTGTCGCACTGCGGGGCTCGGTTGTTGCTCATCGACCCTGAACTGGAAGAAGAACTGGAAGCCGTGGATTGCGAGTATCGCTACGTCATCGGCTCCGAGGCAGACGAGTTGCTGTTCGGAGATCGCGACGCCGACCCACGCCCGTGGACTCCGGACGAGGACGCCACCGCCACGATCAACTATACGAGTGGGACCACGGCCCGGCCCAAGGGTGTTCAGATGACGCACCGGAGCCTATGGCTAAACGCGGTGACCTTCGGCTGGACCGCCGGCGTGAACGATCACGATGTCTACCTGCACACGCTTCCCATGTTCCACTGCAACGGCTGGGGCATGCCCTACGCGCTTACCGGCATGGGGGCGGCGCAGGTAGTAATACGGAAAGTGGACGGGGCGGAGATCCTCCGGCGGGTCGACCGCTACGGCGTGACCTACATGTGTGGGGCGCCGGCAGTCGTCTCTGCCGTCCTCGCGGCGGCGGAGAAGTGGTCGGGTCCGATCCCGGGGTCGGGTCGACTGCGCATGACCGTAGCGGGAGCGCCACCACCCACCCGAACGATCGAACGGATGGAGGCGGAACTCGGTTGGGAATTCATGCAGTTGTACGGACTCACCGAGACCGCTCCGTATCTGACAATGAACAGGATGCGACCCGATTGGGAGGATCTTACGGGAAGTGAGCGGGCCCGCCGCCTCGTACGGCAGGGAGTACCGGCGCTCGGTATCCGTATGAGGGTGTCGCCCGAGGGTGAAGTCGAAGCACAGGGTAACCATGTGATGGAAGGTTATTGGGAGCAACCGGAGGCCTCACAGGAGGCCCTGGAGGGAGGATGGTTCCACACGGGTGACGGCGGCTACCTGGATGACCAGAGCTACCTGGTGCTTACCGACCGCCGCAAGGATGTGATCATCAGCGGCGGCGAGAACATCTCGTCAATCGAGGTGGAGGATTGTCTGTTCACCCACCAGGCCGTGGACGAGGTGGCGGTCATCGGCGTTCCCGATGCACGCTGGGGCGAGACGCCCAAGGCGCTTGTGGTTCTCGTCGAAGGCTCGGAAGTGACGGCGGAGGAGTTGATCGCCTACTGCCGGGCGCGCATCGCCCACTACAAGTGCCCTACCTCCGTGGAGTTCCGGGGGAACCTGGCGCGCACGGCGACCGGGAAACTGCAGAAGTACAAGCTGCGGGCCCCGTACTGGGAGGGCCGGGAGCGCAAGATCAACTAGCCTGGCTCTTTCCGCTAGACAGTTCGCAATCCAATCATATTGATCTAGTTATCATTAGATAACGTATTCTGACTTGTAGTCCCTTCTTAGGATAAGTATATTGGCTGGATGACCGTACGACCCGGCACGAGCGACACCTTGGCGGACGTACCCGAGGTCGGCAGTGAGCGTGGTCAGCGAGTGGTGGCCCTAATCCGCGTGCTCAAAGAGTCGGACCCTCCGTCCCCACAGCAGGTAATGAGGCAGTTTGGGTGGGACCGCGAAATGCTCGAACAGGCAGTCGAAGATCTCGGCTTGGTAGTCAGAGCTGTGGCCAGCGTCCTCGAGTGATCTCCCTCTCTTTCTTTATTTGGCAGTCCTAGCGGCTCCCACAGCCACCCTCATAGCCCTGGTCGTTGACCTGACTTTCAACCGAAAGGTGCGAGCCATGGTGGTTAAACAGGGTGAGGCTCAAGCTCTCGTGACCAATTGGACGGCTGTCGAGAAGGCGTTGGGTGCGGCCGGGGAGTGGGATCACATCGAGGCGCACGGTTGCGGTTCCAGGAAGAGTTGGGGCAGGATGTGGATTCGGCTCATGTGGACCCGGAGATGCTCAGTAGGGCTTTCGCCAAGACCATTGCCAGAGTGACGGACGATCCTTGAAATGTCGGACGAACATGTGGTAGGCGTGTGGGCTTTGTTGTCCGAGAGCGCACCACCCTTGACCTTCACGGTAGGGGAGGACGACGTAGAAAACATCCGGATCGTCGATCATGGTACTCGATTCGTGGTGAAGACCTCCATCGAGGGCAGCGACCTACACGCGCAGACAGCGTATAACGGTCCTTTTGTCAGGGTCATGTGGATAGTCCGTTGAGAAGGTGACTCGGATTAGCCGCGACTATTCGTGAGCGGGGTTCGTCGCAGCGGATGCGTAACTGTTGGCAGACTACTGACCTGGGAGGGCGGCGGTCCCGACTAGCCCGCCGACGGGAGCGCAACCTTCAACCGCCGGGGGCATGCGGATAAGCCGCGAGAGTAGCCTTGAAGGGCACCTTCATCGGTGGGGTGGGTTGGGAAACCGGACGGGTCAGGGCTTGTCGCGTTCGAGGTCGAGCGAAGCGGAGTTGATGCAATAGCGAAGGCCGGTGGGGCGTGGTCCGTCCGGAAATAGATGTCCCAGATGGCACTTGCACCGGCTGCACACAACCTCTGTCCTCACCATGCCGTAGCTGTGATCCGAATGCTCCTCGATGGGCGCCCCGTCCACTGCGTCGTAGAAGCTGGGCCATCCGGTACCCGAGTCGTATTTCTGCTCGCTACTGAACAGCGGTACGCCGCATCCTATGCAGTTGTAGGTTCCGGCCTCCTTCGTGCTCCAGTACTCGCCGGAGAAGGCTCGCTCGGTTCCCGCCTTCCTGGCGACCTGGTACTGCCTGGGACTGAGCTTCTTCCGCCACTCTTCGTCGGACGCGGGGATCGAGGTTTCACTCGGTGCGCCGCCGGCCTCGGTCATTCGGTCATCCTTCCACCGGTCCGGGGACACCCCGCCTTCGAACGGTTCGGCGCCGCCCGGATAGGAAACTGGAGCTAGCTGGACCTACGTTTCCCCGCTAGCGACACAACCATTCTAATCTTGGGCGCATGGAACGAGAATCCGCTAACACTCCCGACAGTACCCCGGCTTCCTGGCGATCACGGTTCGACTACGCGCTCGTAGGCCTGATAGCCACGGGCGCCGCGCTGGCGGCCTCCGAACTGGTGGCCGGCCTTTTCCTCTCAGCCCCGTCGCTGATCCGCACGATAGGTCAGCGGGTCATCGACATCACCCCGGCGCCCGTCGAGGACTGGGCAATCTCGACATTCGGAACCAACGACAAGTTGGTGCTGATCACCGGAATCGTCGTCGTGTCCCTGGTGATCGGAGCGTTGCTCGGCCTGCTCTCTAGGGAGCGGCCCCGCGTGGCGGCCGCCGGCTTCGTCGCATTCGGAGTAGTGGGGTTCGTAGTGGGGCTCACCGATCCCCTCTCAGGTGCCCTCCTGACTCTGGTTGCCGCTGTCGTAGCGTCCGGGGCAGGCGTAGGCGTCCTGCTCGGTCTGAGTTCGCTGCTCGACCGGGCCGCAGCAGAGGTGACCGACTCCGGTTCCCCAGGTCCGGAAGCGGGATCGAGGCGTACGTTCGTAACCGCCTCGACCAGTGCCGTCGTCCTCGCGGTGGGCGGTGTGGCGCTGGGCCGTTTCTTCGCCCGACGCGAGGAGTCGGCCGTAAGTGGGCGGGAGCAGGTTACCCTACCGTCGGCCTCCGACCCCCCGCCCGCCACGACAACCACCGAGGCTCCTGCGACCACGTCCGCTGCGGAGGTCCAGGTTGCCGCAAGCACACCTACTTCTACCAGCCCGGCAACCACCGAGCCGGCCGGCGAGGCCAGGGTGTCCGGGGTGCCGGACCCCACTCCTGCGCAGGTAGCGTCGGTGGACGGCGTGTCGGAGTTGGTGACCCCCAACGCCGACTTCTACAGGATCGACACCGCCCTCAGCGTGCCCAGAGTCGACGTCGATACGTGGACGCTGTCTTTCAGCGGCCTGGTCGACAATCCGTTCACGGCCACGTACGACGAACTACTGGCGATGCCGCTGGTGGAGCGTTACGTGACGCTCTGCTGTGTGTCCAACTCTGTTGGAGGGGGATTGGTAGGCAACGCAAAGTGGTTGGGAGTTCCCCTGCGGGACCTGGTCGAACAGGCCGGTGTCAGACCGGAGGGGACCCAGTTGGTGGGACGATCCGTCGATGAGTTCACCGTGGGATTCCCGACCAGTGCGGTATTCGACGGTCGGGAGGCGCTGGTGGCAGTCGGTATGAACGGCGAGCCTCTCCCCCTCGAGCACGGATTCCCCGCCCGCCTGGTGGTCTCCGGTCTGTACGGCTTCGTCTCGGCGACCAAGTGGCTGTCTGAGATCGAGTTCGCCGGGTGGGACGACTTCGACGCCTACTGGATTCCTAGAGGCTGGGCAAAGGAAGCCCCGATCAAGACCCAGTCCCGCATCGATACCCCCCGGGCGGGTTCTATCTCCGGCGGACCGACCGTGATCGCGGGGGTGGCGTGGGCACAGAACCGGGGGATCGAGCGGGTCGAGGTACAAGTCGACGAGGGTCCGTGGATGGATGCGAACCTTCCCGAGGAATTGTCGATCGACTCGTGGCGACAGTGGTATCTGGAACACGACCTCGGTAGCGGCGTTCATGTGATCTCCGTCCGTGCTACCGATGCCACAGGTGAGACCCAGACAGCCGAGGTCCAGGAGGCGCGACCCGACGGGGCTACGGGCTATCACATGGTCAGGGTGACCGTCGGCTGAGCGGACCACCTTGAGACCGAGTATCCGTAGCGCAGCCTTAAGCGGGTCATCGTACCCGTGCACCCGGCACACCGTGGACCGCTAGGAGGGTGCTGAACAATGACGATTGCTCGGGCCTGCCGCCCGCTAGCCCAGGAATAATGCCAGCGGTTGGCAGGCCGCTGGTGGATTGCTCAGCACCCTCCTAAAGCGCAGCACAGGCCGGTAGACCCTCCGGGCCCGCCTTCCGGTAGCGCTCCGGCGAGGGATCACCATGGCCGGAATCGGTTGCTGTGATCGGCCACGGATTGCGCGAGGCCTTCGCATCCGAGGTTGAAGAGCTGCATGTACTCCCGATCCAGTCCATGCAGCAACCAGGAGTCCGGCGGCAGTCTCTCTCGGGAGTACTACTAGCGGTCGGCGAGGGCCTCGAGGATCCTATCGGGTATGTCGAAGTTCCCGTAGACCTCCTGGACGTCGTTGAGGTCATCCAGCGAGTCGACCAGCCGCAAGACACGGTTAGCCTTCCTTGCATCAAGTTCGATGGTCACCGACGGGAGTTGGGTGACCTCGGCGGACCGCACAGTGAGTTCCGCCTCCGCCAGAGCGTCGCGGACGGAGCGCATGTCCGATGGTGCGGTTATCACTTCGAACTGTTCCCCGCTCGGTCGAACATCCTCCGCCCCCGACTCCAGGGCCGCGAGGAGTATGTCGTCCTCATCGCCGTCGACGAGCAGGTACCCCTTCTGGTCGAAGAGGTAGCTGACCGATCCCGGCTCGCCAAGGTTCCCTCCGTTCCGGGTGAAAACCGATCTGACATCTGAAGCCGTGCGGTTGCGGTTGTCGGTGAGGACCTGCACCAGCAGCGCCACTCCCCCGGGTGCGTAGCCTTCGTAGAACATCGCGTCGAGGCGTTCCCCGGCCAGCTCGCCCGTACCTCTCTTGATGGCTCTCTCGATGTTGTCCTTGGGTACGGAGGCGGACTTGGCCTTGTCGATGGCGTTGACCAGCACCGAGTTGGACGCCGGATCTCCACCTCCCTGGCGGGCGGCTGCCTCGACCGCCCTGCACAGTTTGGCGAACAAGTTCCCGCGGGCCGCGTCCTGCCTGCCCTTGCGGTGCTTGATGTTGGCCCACTTGGAGTGACCAGCCATCAGGGTTTGTCCGCCATCGCGAGCAGCATCCGGTGCAGGCGCAGGTCGCCCGTGAGTTCGGGATGGAACGAGGAAGCGAGAATGTCGCCGTCCCTCACCAGAACCGGACGGCTGTCGTGGCGGGCCATCACCTCGACGTCCGGGCCGGTGCTACTCACGATCGGAGCTCTTATGAATACCGCGTGGATGGTCTCCTCCCACCCCTCGACCGCAAGGTCGCACTCGAACGACTCGTTCTGGCGGCCGAAAGCGTTACGCTCCACCACCATGTCCAGGACTCCCAACTGGGGTTGCGCGCCCTCGGTTACCCCGGAGGCGAGGAAGATCATCCCTGCACACGTCCCGAAAGTGGGTAGTCCTGCTCTGATGTGCTTGCGTAGCGGCTCGATCATCCCGTAGAGCCTGGCAAGGCGCCCGATCGTGGTCGACTCACCTCCCGGGATGATGAGGGCGTGGATCGTGTCGAGATCGGCGGGCACCTTCACCTCGCGGCCGATCCCGCCGGCGGCGGTCACCATACGAAGGTGTTCTCGCACATCTCCCTGGAGGGCGAGGACCCCCACTACCGGCGCCGGTGACTCCGGCATGGTTCCTACCAGCCCCGATCCTGCATCCGCTGGGATGCGGGAATGCTGTCGATCTCGATACCGACCATCGCCTCTCCGAGGTTGCGTGATACCTTGGCCAGTATCTGGGGGTCGTTGAAGAAGGTGGTCGCTTCGACGATCGCCCTCCCCCTGACTGCGGGGTCGCCGCTCTTGAAGATTCCCGACCCGACGAACACGCCGTCACAGCCGAGTTGCATCATCAGGGCTGCGTCCGCCGGCGTTGCGATGCCGCCCGCCGCGAAGTTGACGACCGGAAGCCGGCCTAGTTCCGCCACCTCGCGGAGCAGGTCGACCGGAGCGTTCAGATCCCGGGCGAGGGCCATGATCTGGTCGTCGCCGGCCCGGACCGCCCGGCTAATCTCATTGTTCATCCTGCGCATGTGGGTGACCGCCTCCACGACGTTGCCGGTGCCCGGTTCGCCCTTGGTACGGATCATCGCCGCGCCCTCCCCGATCCGGCGCAGCGCTTCGCCCAGGTTTCGGGCGCCGCAGACGAACGGAGTTGTGAAGGCCCACTTGTCGATGTGGTGTTCCATGTCGACAGGAGTCAGCACCTCCGACTCGTCTATGTAGTCGACGCCGAGGCTCTGCAGCACCTGTGCCTCCACGAAGTGACCGATCCGGGCCTTGGCCATCACCGGGATGGAGACCGCCTCCAGAATCTCTTCCACCCTGGACGGGTCCGCCATTCGCGCGACTCCCCCGTGGGCGCGTATGTCGGCCGGTACCCGCTCCAGCGCCATAACTGCGACAGCCCCCGCCCGCTCCGCGATCTCCGCCTGATCGGCGGTTACGACGTCCATGATGACGCCGCCCTTCAGCATCTCGGCAAGTCCCCGCTTGACCCGGGCAGTGCCCGTGGTATGGCCTTTGGTCCCCTGTTCCACTGTCCTTTTTTCCTTTCAATGGTACCAGTCAGGCTATAATTCTACCGGGTGCGTGTCCTGATGCAACCAGTTCTCCCGCCCGGACCCGAGCGACGCATCCTGCGACCAACGCACTGCCGGCACCGCTCATAAGCGGCGGCGCTGTCTCTTCGCACGCATTTGGACATGTGTTACAGACTGCAATGCGTATTGGTATGCTCCTGACGTGGCACAGATCGTTGCTCGAATCGACGAGGGGTTGGCTGTCCAGATCGACCGTCTGGTTGACAGTGGCGTGGTCAGGTCGAGGTCGGACGCGGTCCGGCGTGCGCTACGGGCACTGGTCGAGCGGGAGCGCCGTCGTTCCATAGGGGAAGCCATCGTCGAGGGTTACCGCCGGATCCCGCAGACCGAACACGAGGCCGGTTGGACGGACGATCTGGCCGGGTCCATGATCGCAGAGGAACCCTGGTGACTCCGATGCAGGGTGACATCTGGTGGGCGGAGACCGGTGGCCGGCGACGTCCGGTGCTGGTCGTGACTCGTAGCGAGGCTGTGCCGGTCCTGAACAGGATCCTTGTTGCACCTATAACCCGCACCGTCCGGGGCATCCCCACCGAGATACCGCTGGATGCGGAAGACGGGCTTCGCGATTCCTGTGTCGCCTCCTTCGACAACCTGCAGCCTGTACCGAAGTCGCTCCTGACCTCCCGCCTTGGCTCCATCAGGTATCGCAGGTACGAGATCTGTTCCGCCCTGGAAGCGGTGTCCGACTGCTGACGAGGACGGTCGACCAGTGACGATCAGCGGCTCACGGCTTCCATGTAGAGGGCAAGGTAGCGGTCGGTGACCATTTTCCAGTCGAAGGCCAGGACCCGGTCCGAGGACGCCGCGGCCAGTCGCTGACGGAGGTCGGTATCGGCCAGGACCTGTACGAGCGCTGCTGCTAGGGCCGCCCGGTCGCCGTTCGGGAATACCAACCCCGAGCCTGCTAGCACGTCCGAGAACGCACCCAGGTCGCTCGCCACGATGGCACAGCCGGCTGCCATGCCCTCGGCGACCGTGATCCCGAAGCTCTCACCTCCCCTGTTGGGCGCGCAGAACAGTGCGCTGGCGGCGAGGACGGCTCGCTTCTCCTCCTCTGTGACCCGGCCTAGATACCGGACCCCGGCAACCGGCGGTTCGTCTCCCCCGCCGACCACCGCCAACTCGGCGTCCGGCACCCGGGAACGCACCTCTGGCCACGCGTCCAGCAGCAGGTCACGGCCCTTCCTGGGGTCTGGGCGGCCCACGAATGCCACCTGGCGAGGGTTCCTCTCGGCCGTTACCTGGAAGGACCCGACGTCGATGGCGTTCGGAATCTCCTCCGGCCGGACCTGCAGGGGGTCGATCGCCCGCCGGGCGGTGCGGCTCACGGTCGTGGCCAGACACCCGCGCAGGGTCCGGTGCAGGATTCTGCTGGATGCCCGGTAGGCAGCCTTGACCGAGGGGGACGGATCGGCGTGGAATGTAACCACCCTGGGTTTCCGGACTGCGAGGGCTGCCCATCCGACGAGGGGAACGAAGGGTTCGTGGACATGCACGACGTCAGCCGAGGAGAGTGCTTTGGCGACCCGGCCGGCCGCCGCCGGCGACAGCGCAACCGGTGACTTCGAGCGGTTGGCTCGCACTGAGACCCACCTTCCCACGTCGATCCGGTCTGATCCCTCCCCGGCGCCAGGCGCCACAGCGAAGGCGTCGTGGTCCTTGTCTCGCAGTCGTTCCACCAGGCCCATGACCTGTTGCTGGACCCCGCCCGGCACATCGAGCGCGTACGGGGAGACCACGGCGATCCTCAATCACTCCTCCGCAGGTCGGCTAGGAACCGGCGGTCGGAAGGCCAGTTGGGTTGCACCAGGTGCCACTGGGTGGGCGCCGCCCTCACCAGGTCCTCGAAGCGGCGTGCCAACTCCCTGGTCATAACTTCGGCGGGGCGCGTAGTACCGCTGGGAGGCACAGGCACGGGGGGTTGCACCACCATCCGATGGCCCGCGCCGACCTTGAAGTATGCGGCGCCGGGCAGCAGGACCGCTCCTGTCCTGATTGCCAGGACGGCCGGTCCGGCGGGGAGGGAAGTGGTCTCGCCGAAGAACTCCACCTCGATGCCCTTTCCCCCGATGTTGCGGTCCGCTACTAGAGCCACCAGCCTCCGTTCGCGCAGTGCAGCCAGCAGGGCTCGCATGGTCGAGACGCCTTCGGCGAGGATCACCTGGATGCCGAGTTGGGCTCGGAGGTCCGTGAACCATCCGGCTAGACGACGGTTCGCCAATGCCTCGGCTACCGCGGTGATACGCACGCCCGCATCCCCGCCGAGGGTGCCCGCCATCTCCCAGTTGCCGATGTGGGGTAGCGCCACGATGATCGGTCGGTTCTCGGCCTGGGCCGCTCTCACATGTTCCAGGCCGACCAAGCTGACCCGCTTCCGAACCTGGTCGAAGCGGCGGGGGCGAAACCAGAGAGTCTCGGCCCAGTAGCGTCCGTACGCGGTGAACACTCCCCTAGCGGCCCTCCGGATCGAAGCCTGGTCGGTCTCGGGTCCGTAGGCCCGCTCCATGTGCCTTATCGCCATCGTCTTGCGGCCCTTTGCCCACCACCACGACAGCCATCCCGCCGCCATGCCCATCCGGCGGATGGCGGGTTCGGGCAGTGCGCTGATCAGCCCGGCTCCGAGCCGGTAGGCGACAAAGGTTGCGAGGGGCCTCACTCGGCGAGTTGGCGCCAGGTCTTGTAGAAGCGTTGGAAGACCGTGAGCCAGGTCAGGGTGGCCAGCAACCACAGCATGATGGTCTCCTGGCTCAGGAGAAGGCCGACCGTGAAGAGGATCACCCGCTCGGCTCGGCCCATGATCCCGCCTCGTCCTTCGACGCGGCCGATGTCCGCCTTGGCCCGCATGTAGGAGACCAGGAGGGATGCTCCGAGGCTGAGAACGCACAGCACCACCAGGGCGGGGTCACCTTCATCGGGAGACTGGCGCGTAGTCAGCCAGAACGCACAGCCCGCGAACATGGCGGTCTCTCCGAAGCGGTCCGACACCGAATCGATCAGGGCACCTCGGGCGGAGGCGGTGCCGGCTGCCCGTGCGACTGCCCCGTCTAGCCCGTCAAGGGCTGATCCGACCAGGATCACCAGCGCTCCGAGCTTCACCGAGCCGTTCGCCAGCAGGCCGGAACCGATCAGGGTTACCACCAGTCCGGTAATGGTCAGATGGGCGGGCCGCACGCGGATACTCACCAAACCCCGGCCCAGCGGGGTCACCACCTTCTCTACGTGTTGTCGGGTCCACAGTTCGATCAACTCAGACTCCTTTCAACCGGCAAAGTACCACAGTCACGGCACTCCGCAGGATCACCTACACTCGGTCGACCGAGAGGAGGCTCAGCAGGATGGGACCGGAGAGGATACGTAACGTGGGGTTGTTCGGTCACGGCGGTGCGGGCAAGACCGCCGTGGCCGAAGCACTCCTGTTCAACGCAGGGAGGACGACCCGCATCGGGACTGTGGAGGCCGGAACCACAGTGATGGACTACGAACCCGAGGAGATCGAGCGGCAGAATTCGCTCGGGCTCGGGATCGCGTCCTTCGAACACAATGGCCACCGGGTAAACCTGATCGACACGCCAGGCTATGCGGACTTCGTCGGTGACGCGCTGGCTGCCCTGCGGGCGGTGGACCTGGCGATCTTTGTCGTGTCTGCAGTGGACGGCGTCGAGGTGCAGACCGAACTCCTATGGGAAGCCGCTCGGGAGGAGGGGATCGCCAAGGCGGTATTCATAAACAAGCTGGACCGCGATCGGGGGTCGTTCTCACGCACCATGGAGCAGTTGGTCGAGGTGTTCGGCAAGCGGATCGCACCCGTGCAGATACCGATCGGCGAGGAGCATGACTTCTCAGGATTGGTTCGCCTGGTGTCAGGGAAGGCTTTCGAATACCGTGACGGCCGGACCAAGGGCTCTCCCGCCGACATCCCTCCTGAAGTGTCCGACCTGTTCGACGAGACCCGCCTTGCCCTGGTCGAGACCGTGGTCGAAACGGACGACGATCTCCTCGAGGCCTACTTCGAGGGCGAGGAGCCATCACCCCAGAAGATGATCGAAGTCGTGCACGCCGGCATGGTCGTCGGCGACATCTTTCCGGTCCTGGTCGGGTCCGCGGGGTCCATGGTGGGGATCGATACGCTGGCCGAGTTCATCGTCGACTTCGCTCCCTCGCCGCTCGAGCGTCCCATGCCCCCCACCAGGTTGGGGAAGGTGACTCCCGATCCTGATGGTCCTGTGGTTGCCTACACATTCAAGACATCGGGTGACCAGTACGTGGGGCGTATCAACACCTTCCGGGTGTTCTCCGGTTCGTTCACTCCTGACGGCATGCTTGAGACTGCCGGTGGGTCCCGCCTGAAGATGACCAACCTGTTCGCCATGCAGGGAAAGGAACATGCCGACCCGGGCCCGATGGGTGTCGGGTCGATTGCCTCGGTCGCGAAGTTGGACATGCTCCGGGTGGGCGACACGCTGCGGTCGCCGGGCTGCGGCGTGGAAATCGCTCCGGTGGAGGTACCCCGGCCGGTCCACGAGGTCACGGTCTCGCCCCGATCGACCCAGGACGAGGACAAACTCTCTACCGCTCTCGCCCGGGCTCAGGAGGAGGACCCGACCATCATGGTCGATCGCCGGGCCGAAACCAAGGAGACCGTGCTGTCGGGTCTCGGAGAAGCCCATGTGTCGGTTACATTGGCCCGGGTCGCCCGCCGCTTCGGAGTAGAGGTCGATGTCGGAATGCCACGCATTCCGTACCGCGAGACCGTCCAGGGTCGAGCCGATGTCGAAGGCAAGCACAAGAAACAGTCCGGCGGTCGCGGACAGTTCGGGGTGGCCTACGTCAGATTCGAGCCCAACGGACGCGGTGATGGATACGAGTTCGTGGATCAGATCAAAGGAGGATCCATCCCCCGCAACCTGATACCGGCCGTTGACAAGGGCATCCGGGAAGCCCTCGAGCGAGGAATCCTCGCCGGATATCCGGTGATCGATGTGCAGGCTACCGTGTACGACGGCAAGTTCCACTCGGTCGACTCGGACGAACTCAGCTTCCGTATGGCGGGGATCATGGCGGTTCGTGCTGCGGCACCGCAGCTGCGGGCGACCATCCTCGAGCCGATCGCTGTGGTCAAGGTCAGGGTGCCCGAGGACTATATGGGAGATGCCATCGGGGACATCAACTCGAAGCGGGGACGCGTTCTGGGAATGGACGCCGACGGCCGAAGCCGGATGGTGACCGCCGAGGTTCCGATGTCGGAGATGCGACGTTATTCTGTTGACCTACGGTCTATGACCAGGGGCCGAGGGTCGTTCGAGATCGAGTTCTCGCACTATGAACCGGCGCCTCCCCAAGAGGTGCAGAAGGTAGTGGCTGCGGCCAAGTCCGAATCCGAGTAGTCGAGTAGGAGGCCGCCTCAACCTGATGGACAGAGTAACGATCCGAGCCCAGGACGAGGATCTCGTCGAGGTACCGGTGATCACAGGAACGGAGGGTGAGCAGGCGCTAGGCATCGCGCATCTGCGCAAGGCGACCGGGCTGGTCACTCTCGACCCTGGATACGGCAACACAGCGGAGGCCTCCAGTGCCATCACTTTCATCAACGGTGAGGACGGCATCCTGCGGTACCGGGGTTATCCGGTGGACCAGTTGGTGGAGCACTCCTCGTTCCTCGAGGTTTGCTTCCTCCTGGACCAGGGGGAGTTGCCGTCCCCTTGTCGGCTGACGGAATTCGAACAGGAGATCCGAGGTAACGCTTCGCTGCCCGAAGGTCTGATGACCTTGCTGGAGGCTATTCCCGCGAGCACCCATCCGATGCAGAAACTGGCCGCGGTTGTGGCTGTCATGGGCTCGTACTATCCGGGTGCCGGTGGTTCGGCAGGTCCGGAAGGCGGCCCGGCCGAGTCGACCATTCTCCTGGCGAAACTGCCGGTTCTGGCTGCCTGGTCCTACCGCAGCGGCACCGACGGGGTCTACATCGCGCCACGGTCCGACCTCGGATACGCCTCCAACTTCCTCAACATGATGTTCGCACCGCAAGATGGGGGTTTCGAAGCTCCGGAGGCCCACATACGGGCTCTGGAGGCGCTTCTCCTTCTCCATGCGGACCACGGCCAGAACCTTTCTACTTCGGCTGTGCGGTTGGTCGGCTCGAGCCGGGCCGAACTCTTCTCGGCCATATCGGCGGGTATCCTTGCCCTCTCGGGGCCGCTGCACGGGGGAGCCAACCAGCGGGTGGTCGAGATGCTGGAGGAGATCCTCGCTGCAGGGGGCGACACCCGATCGTTCATCGAACGCGCCAAGGACCGTTCGGACCCGTTCCGGTTGATGGGGTTCGGGCACCGTGTCTACAAGAACTACGACCCGCGGGCCGAATTGATCAAGCAGCATGCCAAGGATCTGCTGCGGGAGCGGGGGAACCCTCTGCTCGAGACAGCGCTGCGGCTGGAGACGGAGGCCTTGGAGGATGAATTCTTCATCCAGCGGGGGATCTATCCGAACGTGGACTTCTACTCGGGCATCATCTACCGCGCCATCGGCTTTCCCAGCAAGATGTTCACCGTTCTCTTCGCTCTCGGGCGCCTTCCCGGATGGTTGGCCCAGTGGAGGGAGATGATCGACGACCCGTACTCCCGGATCAAACGTCCGCGTTCGATCTACCTCGGGTTCCCGCGGCGGGACTTCGTGCCGATCGAGGAGCGGTAGCCCTGACTCTTCATGTATCCCGACACACGCACCGGTGTATGGCCACTCAACCCCGTCTTCGCGGCCTGGTTCGCATGCACCCGACAGGGTGAAGGTCACGCTCGGGTCGGACGACTTGGTCGATTCCGACGTTGCCCCAAGTTGGAAAATCTTCCGGCGGCTAGCCTTTGGCGCGGAGAGAACCCTTGCGTGAGGAATCGGGGCTGATGGACGGGATCCGGATCCCGAAGGAGATCGCAGACGCGGAAGGCGTCCCGGACGACCTCGACTCGGCTGTCCTGGGACCTTACCGATTCCCCTCCCCCACCCGTCGGCGGGCTTCCGCTCTCATCTACGTCCTTGGCGGTCTCCTCGCCGCTCTGGGGGCGTTGGCAGGCCTGGCTTCCGGGTTGTGGGCTGTGTCGGCGGGGTTCCTGGTGCTCGCCTACCTCCACGACCGAGCGGCGTGGCCGCTGGTGATCGAGCAGGAACAGGCCTTGAGCAGCGCGGCGGCTCGGGTTCCGTTTCCAGTCGGGAATGCCTCTGCAGCATTGGGATTCAGCGGCTTGCGTTCCCGGCCGGTTTGGAACGTGATCCTGTACTCAGCTACGGAACCGCCTGACAGGAGAGCGCTGGTGCGCTTCGATGCCGCCACGGGGACGCAGGTCGACCAGACCTACATCGAGGACCTGGATCCGCCGGCCTGATTCGGGTGCGACCGTCCGGATCGCCGAGGCTTGCCGACACGGTTTCGCGCGGCTTAGCGAGGGGAACGGGCGGCGGCGGTCAGTTGCTCCACCGCCTCATCCAACGGGATCCCCCGCCGATCCCGCCGCTTGCCCATTCGTAGACCCACCGTACGGTTTGCGATGTCCGAGTCACCTACCACCACCACGGCCGGAACCTTCTGGGTTATCGCTCTGCGGACCTTCTCCCCCAGTTTGCCCGGTCCGGTCTCCCGCTTGACTCGCATCCCCCGGCCGGCCAGAGAGTCGGAGACCTCTGTGGCGTAGCCCTCGTGGCGGTCGGCCACCGGGATGACGGTTGCCTGGACCGGGGCGAGCCACATCGGCACGGCGCCGGCATAGTGTTCGATGAGAACGCCGACGAACCGTTCGACCGAACCGAACTTCGCGGAGTGGATCATTACGGGCCGTTTCCGGGTGTCTTCCCTGGTCACGTATTCGAGACCGAAACGCTCGGGCAGCGAGAAGTCCACCTGGATGGTGGACATCTGCCAGCGGCGCCCGATGGCGTCACGGACGTGCACATCGATCTTCGGTCCGTAGAACGCTCCTTCACCTGCAGCGACCGTGTGGTGTACGCCCGCGTCGGTCAGAGCGTCCGCCAAGGCTCGTTCCGCCAGTTCCCACAGTTCGAGGTCGCCTACCCACTTGTCCTCCGGCCGGGTGGAGAGTTCGGCCTCGAATTCCTCGAAGCCGAAGTCACGCAGCAACTGCAGCACGAAGTCGAGGTGAAGGAGGAGTTCCGACGGCACTTGGCCGCGTGTGCAGAAGGTGTGCGAATCATCCTGGGTGAATCCCCTAGCTCTCAGTAGGCCGTGCACGGCACCTGATCGCTCGTATCGGTAGACCGCGCCCAACTCCGACAGCCGCATGGGAAGCTCCCGGTAGGAGCGCGCCGCGGAGCGGTAGATCAACACATGGAACGGGCAGTTCATCGGTTTGACCCGGTACTCGTCCCGCTGGTCCATCTCGAGGCCCGGGTACATGTTCTCGGCGTAGAAATCGAGATGACCGGATGTGTTCCAGAGTTCCGCCTTTGCCAGGTGAGGTGAGTTGACGAAGTCGAATCCGTAGCTCTCGTGGAGCCTGCGGCTGTACGCCTCGACCTGGCGGCGCAACATTCCCCCCTTCGGGTGCCACACTGCTAGTCCCGGCCCGAGTTCCTCGGGGAATGAGAAAAGGTCGAGTTCGCGTCCGAGTTTGCGGTGATCCCGCCGCACTGCTTCCTCGATCCGGTGGACGTATACCCGGAGCGCTTTGCGGCTCTCCCAAGCGGTGCCGTAGATGCGCTGCAACTGTGGTCTCCGCTCGTCCCCCCGCCAGTAGGCGCCGGCTGCCCGCAATAGCCTCACCGCCTTCAGGCGGCCTGTGGAGGGTAGGTGCGGTCCCCGGCAGAGGTCCACGAAGGCGCCGTTGCGGTAGACGGAGACCGCGTCTGGCGTTTCGACCTCGGAGGGGTCGACCGAGCGGATGATCTCGACCTTGTACGGGTGGTCGCGGAACAACTCAAGTCCGGCGTCGATCGACATCTGTTCTCTCACGAAGGCTTGGTCGGCGGCGATGATCCGCTCCATCTCGCCTTCGATCTCGGTGAGGTCGTCGGGAGTGAACGGGCGACCGATGTCGAAGTCGTAGTAGAAGCCGTCCGTGATCGCCGGGCCGATAGCGAATGTGGATCCCTCGAAGAGGTTTAGCACTGCCTGGGCGAGAACGTGAGCAGCCGAGTGGCGCATCACGTCCCGGCCCTCGTCGGAGGTTTCGGTGATGACCTGGAACCTGCCGCCCGCTTCGATCGGGCGGTCCAGGTCGAGCGGGACACCATCGACCGACACGGCCACCGCCGCGGCGGCCAGCCGTCTACCGATCGATTCAGCCACCTGTCGCCCGGTGGTCCCTCGGGCGTGGGCGGCGATGGATTCGTCGGGAAGGGTGAGTTCGATGGTCACGTCGATGGTCTCGATGTCGGAATGAGCAGGTGGTCCCCATACTAATCGCTCCCGACGAGCCGCCCTCTGGAGGCGGTACCCCATAGGTATGGACTCCATGCATTCGCTCGTGTAGGAGGGTGCTGAACAATGACGATTGCTCGGGCCTGCCGCCCGCCAGCCCAGGCATTTTGTCGGCGGTTGGCAGGCCGCTGGTGGATTGCTCAGCACCCTCCTAGGAGAGGCCGCCGCCCAAACAGCTCCGGTTGGGCGCTTCCCCGGGACACACCCCCAGCCGCCACCTCCCGTGGTTCAGAGCACCGTCCACCTCCCGTGTGCGGTCGGTTCGGGCCATGCGATCCCTGATCCGGTCCGCTCGACACCGGTAACGGACCGAGTCGGGGCTAACGATCGGCCTTCCACCGGTAGGCGCGGTCCACATGCTCGGTTGCGAAGCCGAGGCTCCGGTAGAGTTCGAGCGCTGCGGTGTTGGACGAGTCCACGTACAGGATCGCCCGCCCGGCGCCCCGGTTTGCGGCCAGATACCGGAGACCTTCGACCGCTATCGTCCGGCCCAGTCCCCTCCCCTGGAAGGATGGGTCGACGGCGATCGAGTAGATCTCCCCCACCGTTTCGCCGCTGGGTCCGGGCTCGGGATGTACCTTGGTCCAGTTGAAGGCGACGAGGCGGGACCCCATCCAGGCGGTGCGGAGCCCGGCGGGATCGAACCAGCTGAGGGCGAGGCGGGTCTCCAGATCACGGGGTGTCCAACCCCCCTGCTCCGGATGGTCCCCGAAGGCCTGGTTGTTGAGTCGGATCAATGCGGGGGCATCGCGGGGAACGTCCACACCTCTGATGGTGACGCCATCCGGGGGAACGGGTGGATCGGTTGCGGTGATAGCGGCGGACATCCGGTACAGGGCGCGCTCCGGACGCACCAGACGCAGCGGAGGTTCCACTGCCGGACTATGAACCCATAGCACCACTTCGGCAACTCCCGCAGCTTCCAGCACTTCCAGCACCCTCTCCAGGAACCAGTCGTAGATTCCTGGGCCGGCCGCCAACTCGAGGGTCCATATCCCTCTGTCCGGTGTCGGCACCGCGAATCCGTAGGCCTCCGTTCCCCCGTTCCGTTCTGCCACCACGCCGAGGCTCTCAGGTTCCCCCTCGGCCATCGCAGCGAGTTGGATCTCGCCGAACGGTGGCACCCCGTGTTGTCGCTCGACATCGGCGATCAGCTGCCACAGGCGTTCGCCCAACTGGTGTGGTGTAGCCTTTCGAACCTGCATTCCGCGGAAGGGTAGGCGACCTACAACCGGGGCGTATCCCAGGATCCGACCATTCGGTCAACTGCGTGGGTCGGCAGGGTTGCTGACCCGCTCCCCGGCGGGGCGGGACACTACCCTTCTCGGGCTAGCTATTACCCGGCACATTTGACGCTCGTGGCTATCCTCGGTACCAGTTGGGGGATGATATCGAGGGGAGTGTGCTGTGGCCGGCTCGGATGAACGAACCTCTGACCAGCGAGGCTCGACATCCGCTGACCGGGGCCGTTCGTCCCTGCGTAAGGCAGAGCCAACGCCCCTCACCGAAGCGATGATCAAACCACGCTCCGATCCATGGGAGTCCGAGGAGACCGAACGGATCGGTCCGCGTTTCTGTCATACGTGCGGGGACCGCAACGAGTCGGGCGATTCCTACTGCCTGTCTTGCGGGGTCAGCTTCCGGAGGAGGGAACCGGTCCCCGACGCCCGGCTAGAGACCGGTCAGGACGAGGCCACCGACGTACAGCAGCCGGCCCCCGTGAGCGAATTGCTCTCCTCCGACGCCGGAGCAAGCGAGGGCGACACGGGTCAGCGGCGACCCACTGCCCGTGGAAGCATCCGGACCGTCTTGGTGGCGATTGCAGTAGTCGCGAGTCTGGTGCTGGGGTTCCGAACTCTTGCGTCCAGGGATGCCGAGGTGGGAGGCTCGGCTGAGACGGTTCCATCGACGACGACTGTTACCACCGTCGATCCCGCGACGTTGCGGTTGTACGGCGAGCAGATCTCCATGCTCGGCGCCGATGTCGCGGAGGTGGCAGCGGCGGGCCGTCGTATCAACGACGAATGGGACGAGCGGACCGCCGAATACCAGACGACCAAGGACCGGATGAGGGCGTTGGTGTCGAGGGCGACCGTCCTCCCGGCCCGGATGGCCGAGATCCAGCTTCCCGGCAGCGCGGACCCCATAGTGCATCGGCAGATGTTGCTGGAGATCGCGACGCTGGTGTCAGCAGCAGAGGGCATGATGGCGGGCCTCGAGTCCACGGATGCGGGTGAGAGCCGGCTGTCGGAGTTGGCCCGCTTCGAGGCCGCCGCCCGGGAGCTCGGATTGCTCGTGGACGAGGTTGAGAGTTCCCTCGGGTCTGGGCTGGGAGGTATCGGGTCGACCTGATTCGGCGCCGGGGGACTCTCTTGGTGGTGTCCCATCTTCGCCACCGAAGCGGTTCCTAGCCCCGATTCTTGGTGCGGGGGTTTGTACTAGTGTCCTGTATCGGGAATTAGCTGGAGATAGCCTCCTCCGCCTGGCACGCACCGGTTCCGGGGAGCCGAGACCGCGAAAACAGTCGAGGCGGTCTCCTCCGGCGGGCCCTCCCCCACCCGCCCCCTCCGCGGCGTCGAACGCGTCCCGCCGTACCCTCTACGAGGGGCTGGGTGGACAATATGAACCAAATCACGGTCCGGTCGGTACCGGAAGCGGACCGTTGGTGCTTT
>MKWU01003104.1_pt1 | contig 22785 bp, 22 predicted proteins | sample 809101 | NCBI WGS metagenome assembly MKWU01 (sample SAMN05860141, study PRJNA318959) | sponge metagenome | host: Aplysina aerophoba | place: Slovenia: Piran, Adriatic Sea, Gulf of Piran | collected 2013-05-07 | reverse complement strand
CTCGCGCTTCGCGGTCTCGGCTCGGGGTGTGGTCAATGCGAGCGGGCCGTGGGTGGGAAAGACGCTCGACCTGGAGACCGGCGCCGAGGCGAGTCACCACGTCAGGCTCGTGAAGGGAAGCCACATCGTCGTAAGGAAGCTGTTCGACCACCCGTATCCCTACATCTTCCAGAACGGGGACGGCCGGGTGCTGTTCGCGATCCCGTTCGAGGAGGACTACACCCTGCTCGGCACCACCGACGTGGAGATCGAGGCGGATCCGGGGCCGGTCTCCATCACTCCCGAGGAGGTCGGCTACATCTGCGCGACGGTCAACGCGTACTTCGAGACACCGGTCTCGCCGGACGACGTCGTATGGTCGTACTCCGGCATTCGCCCCCTGTTCGACGACCACGCGGAGAACGCGAGCGAGGTCACCCGGGACTACGTGCTCCACGTCCGCGGCGGGCCGGCGCCGCTGCTCTCGGTCTACGGCGGGAAGATCACCACCTGTCGCAGGCTCGCCGAGCAGGCCGTCGATCTGCTGGCCGAGCCGCTGGACTTCGACGCGCGGGCCTGGACCCGCGACGCCCCCCTGCCCGGAGGCGACATTCCCGGCGCGGACATCGGCGGATTCACCGAACGCTGCGCCGCGCGCTATCCGTGGCTCCCGGCTTCGCTCCTGCGCCACTACGTGCGCCACTACGGCACCGAAATCCATACGCTGCTTGCCGGACGCGCGAGCGTCGACGATCTCGGCGAGCACTTCGGATCCGGACTCCACGCGGCGGAGGTCGAATTCCTGGTGGAGCGCGAATGGGCGCGGACCCCGGACGATATCCTGTGGCGACGGACCAAGAAGGGGCTGACGATGCCGAGCGACGGGGAGCACCGTTTGCACGATTTTCTCGAAGCTGCCGCGATACCTGCGGATGGTCCGTACCCTGCGGACACCTTCGAGGCTTCGGTTCGGACCGACGAGGAATGAGCCGGGAAGGGCTGCGGACCGGGTTTCCCTGGGAGCCATCCACGGTCAGGGAACCTGCCCCCGCCGTCGCGCAAGGAACTTCGGGGCGATTTGCGCGCGCAGGCCGCCTCCAGTCGTCATTCCCGCGAAGCCTGTCCTCGCGAAGGCGGGTAGCGGGAATCCACGAGAGCCGAGGCGGCAGGGGAACTTCCATGCGAGCGCGGGCGTCCCGCCCGCTTGAACACTGGTGGGCCTGCGGCCCACTTGCGGGCGATTGACGGTTTACTTGTCTGCCGAAGGTAGACCGACCCCGTGCTCCCAGGGGAAGCTCTGTGCAAGACCCGGCTCGAACGGCAGTATCAAGGACGCTCGAGTAGTTCGGAACCGGGGTGCGAACTTCCGCTGGTCCGATTTCGCGAATTTGACCCTGGGAGCCCTCGTGCTCCATTGTTCCGCGCGCGGCATCGCTCGACAGCACGCCGCCATGTACGTGCCGCCCACGGAGAGATCCGGTGTCCGACGCCGACCGCCTCCCGGGTGACGACACCCTCGTCATCCACTTCGCCCACGTCGCCTACCGTCTCGCCGAGCGGTTCGCGTTGCGCGGAACCGGGATCGCGCACTTCCAGACCTGGAGGCGCGAGGACACCCGCGCCCGTGTCGCCGAGGGTCACGTGCTCGTGCTGTCCGGGCTCTGGTCCGACGAGATGCTCGACCAGGCCGCGAATCTGCGCTTCATTCAGGTCTGCGCGGCGGGCTACGACCGGTTCGGTCTCGATGCGCTCGGCGCGCGCGGCGTGCGGCTCGCCAACGGCAGCGGGGTCAACCGCAATGCGGTGAGCGACCACGCGATGGCGCTGCTGCTCGCGCTGGCGCGTCACGTCCACACCGGGCGCGACCGCCAGCGCGCGCACCAGTGGCGGGGGATGATCTCCGACCTCGGAAGACGCGAGGAGGAGCTTTCCGGGAAGACGATGCTCGTCTACGGGCTCGGCGCCATCGGCTCGCGGCTGGCCCGTCTCGCCCACGCGTTCGACATGAGGGTCGTCGGCATCAAGCGCGACACCGCGAGTCACGACGGCTCGGCCGGCGAGGTTCGGTCCCCGGACCGGTTCCACGAATCGCTCGCCGAGGCCGATGTCGTCGCCCTCACGTGCCCGTTGACCCCGCAGACGGAGAACCTGATCGATGCGGCCGCGCTCGAACGGATGCAGCCCGGCGCGTACCTGATCAACGTCGCCCGCGGGCGCTGCGTCAACGAGGCGGATCTGATCGACGCCCTGGAGCGCGGCGCCATCGCCGGCGCGGGTATCGACACCACCTGCGAGGAGCCGTTGGCTCCGGACTCCCCGCTGTGGGACCTCGAGAACGCGCTGATCACGCCCCACACCGCCGGCGAGACGCGCCAGTACGAGGACAACGTGGTGGACATCCTCATCGAGAACGTCCAGCGCCTGCAGCGCGGAGAGGGGGCGCTGGTCAACGGGATCGTGTGAAGTCTCCGGCAGGTGGCGATGCGTGGCGTGAACTGCGTCAAGGTCGGTCCGTTCCGCAGGCGAAATTCCTCCGGCATGGGACGCGGGCTGCTTTCATTGACCATGAAAATTCTGCGGTAGACGCAGAATTTTCATGGTAGTGTTCCGGCATGATACGCCGGAAGCAACATATCGATGCTCTCCTGAAACGGCTCCGTACATTTCCCGTGGTCGCCATTCTGGGACCTCGGCAAATCGGCAAGACGACGCTGGCCCGTCAGCAGGGCTGTAGGTCGGATTAGCGCAGCGTAATCCGACATGAATCATGGCCTTGCAGGGCCGGATGTCGGATTACGCCTTCGGCTAATCCGACCTACGGAGCCACGGAGCCGCGTTAACCGAACACCAATGCGGCACTCCGGGAAAGCCTGTCCGCGGTGCGCCATGCGCCGCCGCCAATTCAATCCGAAGAGACCTTCCGCATTGGCCCGATCCACTGTCACCTACCATGAAAGTTCTGCGGTAGCCACCGAGTTTTCATGGTAGTGTTCCCGCATGATACGCCGGAAGCAACATGTCGACGCGCTCCTGAAACGGCTCCGCGCGTTTCCCGTGGTTGCCATTCTGGGTCCGCGGCAGATCGGAAAGACGACGCTGGCGCACCAGGTGGGGCGGGCCCACACCGGCCCGACCCACCGTCTCGACCTTGAGAACCCCGCCGCTCTCAACCGCCTGAGCGACGAACCGGGGCTCGTTCTGGATGAGCTGCGCGGCCTGGTCGTCATCGACGAGGTGCAGCGCCGGCCCGATCTGTTCCCGATCCTTCGCGTGCTGGCGGACCGCCGCCCGAGAAGAGCGCGGTTCCTGGTGCTGGGCAGTGCGTCGCCGGATCTGCTCAGACAGTCGTCGGAGTCGCTCGCGGGCAGGATCAACTACTACCGCCTGGGCGGCCTTGGTCTCGACGAGGTTGGCCATGGTTCGCTCGACCGGCGATGGCTGCGCGGCGGTTTCCCGCAAGCCTGGCTGGCGCGGACGAACCCGGACGCCTTTCTCTGGCTCGAGAGCTTCGTGCGGACGTTCCTGGAGCGAGACCTGCCAGGGCTCGGCGTGCGCGTTCCCGGGCCGGCACTGCGGCGTTTCTGGACCATGCTGGCCCATTGGCACGGACAGGTCTGGAACTCGTCGGAATTCGCGCGCTCGTTCGGTGTGGCGGATACCACCGTGCGCCGGTATCTCGACATCCTGACCGGCGCGCTCGTGGTCCGCCAACTGCAACCCTGGCACGCGAACATCGCCAAGCGGCAGGTCAAGGCGCCCAAGGTCTACCTGCGCGACACCGGCGTGCTGCACGCCCTGCTGGGCATCGACGGCATGCAGTCCTTGAACGTGCATCCCAGGTCGGGGGCATCGTGGGAGGGATTCCTGCTGGAGACAATCGTCGATCGCCTTCGTCTGGAAGACGAGCAGGTGCACTTCTGGGCGGCGCACACGGGCGCGGAGCTGGATCTGCTGATCACCCGGGGGCGGAGGCGCGTCGGCATCGAGGTCAAGCGCACCACGGCACCGAAGGTCACGCCCTCCATGCGTTCCGCCCTACATGATCTGGGTCTTGCGGAGGTGATCGTCGTTCACGCGGGACGGGAATCCTACTCGCTCGGCGGCAAGGTCCGCGCGGTGGCGGCGGGCCGGCTGGACAAGGATCTGGGCTTGTAGCCCGCGGCCGCTCATGTCGCAATGGAGCCGCTCCCGAGAGGTATCATGAATTCGTGAACGTCCCCTCCAATCGAACCGCGCGCGCCTACCGGGGCTACGCGCTGACCCACATCCCTCCCGAGGACGAGGAGCTGACCCACGTCGGTCCCGGGACGCCGTGCGGCGAGCTGTTCCGCCGCTGCTGGCAGCCGGTGGCGCTCGCCTCGAAGCTCGGCGATGTGCCGCTCGCGGTGCGGATCCTCGGCGAGGACCTCGTCGTGTTCCGGGACCTGGAGGGCCGGGTCGGGGTCCTGCACCGGCACTGCTGCCACCGCGGCGCGTCGCTCGAGTTCGGCGTCGTCTCGCAGCGCGGGATCCGCTGCTGCTACCACGGCTGGCTGTTCGACGTCGACGGAGTGATTCTCGAGACCCCGGGCGAACCGCCCGAGAGCCCCATCCGGCACACCGTCTCGCAGGGCGCCTACCCGGCCCGCGAGTTCGCGGGGCTTGTCTTCGCCTACATGGGACCGCCCGAGCACATCCCTCCGTTCCCGTACTTCGATACCTACGAGCAGCCCGACAACCGCCTGATCCCCTTCTCGCTCTGGCACCCGTGCAACTGGCTGCAGCTCCACGAGAACATGATGGACCCGGTGCACGCGGTGTTCCTCCACACCCGGGTGGTGGGGGTGCAACTCACCGAAGCGTGGGGCGCGATGCCCGAGTACGACTTTCGCCCGACCCCGAACGGCATGATGTACATCACCGCGAAGCGCTGGGGGGACTACGTGTGGATCCGCTCCAACCACACCATCCTGCCCAACTTCGGACACACCGCGGCGTTGTGGGAGGACGGAGACGCCGAGCGCCTGTTCACCCGGGCCTCGGTGTCGCGCTGGGCGGTGCCGATCGACGACACGCACACCGTCATATTCGGGGTACGCCACTTCAACCCGAGCGTCGATCCGAAGGGCTACGGCAACGAGGCGCAGGTGGGCGAGGACGCCATCGACTTCATGGGCCAGACCGGCGACCGGCCCTACGCGGAACGCCAGCGCGACCCCGGCGACTGGGACGCGCAGGTGTCGCAGCGCCCGATCGCCGTGCATGCCCTGGAGCACCGTGGCACCACCGACAAGGGGGTGATCATGCTGCGCCGTGCGTTGCGGGATCGGATTCGGGCGCTCGCGCGCGGCGAGGACCCCCACTCCCACGTCCCTTCCGACGGCGGTCCGATCCGGACCTACACCCACGACACCGTCCTCCGGGCGCCCCGCGAGGACGACGTCGACGATCGCCGGCGGATGCGCGATCTGGCCAAGCGGGTCACCGATATCGTCACCGGGTTCGACGAGCTTGCGATCGCCGAGCGGCAGGAGCGAATCGAGCGGGAGCTGTCCGGACTCTCGTGCCGCCGCGAGACGGAATGATATGGATTAACCAATGAAATGTATCAGAATCGCCCCCGGCAACGCGAGAACATTTGACGAAATTCATGAGTGTTTGACCCGTGGATCATCGATCGATTAGTTTGTGCCACCGAGGCCCCGAAGGAGCAGGGCTTTGAACGCGCGCTGGAACCTGGTGCTGTTGCCGTCGGCGGTCGTGTGCTTGCTGCTGCTGTTCGGTACGCAGTTCGTGTTCCTGCGAGCGGGGTTCTACGAGGACCTCGGCCTGGGGCTCATCGGCGACCGGCTCCTGCTCGACAACTACATCACGGCGTTCCGGGACTCGTTCTATCTGGACTCGCTGTGGCTCACCATCTACCTGTCGGCGATCGTGGTGGTGTGCTCGCTCGTGGTCGCCTATCCCGCCGCGTACGCCATCGCACGCATGCGCTCGCAGTGGGCGATGCTCCTGCTCGCCGCCATCGTGGTGTCGTCGTTCGTCACCGTGGTGATCAAGGTGCTGGGGCTCATCATCATCTTCGGCACCGACGGCCCCATCAACAGCCTCATGCACGCGCTCGGGTTCACCGACGCCCCGGTGAAGATCGTAGGCACGCTGGCCGGCGTGGTGATCGGGCTGATGCACTACGTGCTCGGGTTCATGGTGCTGCTGCTGTTCAGCGTGATCCAGACCATTCCGCGATCGCTCGAGGAGGCGGCGCGGATCCACGGGGCGAGCCGGTGGCGCACGATGTGGCGGGTGGTGATACCGCTCAGCCTGCCGGGCATCGTCAACGGCTCGCTCATCGTGTTCAACCTGAGCATGGGGGCGTTCGTGTCCGCCGCGCTGCTCGGCGGAGGGAAGGTGCTCACGCTCCCGGTGGTCATCGAGCGCACCGTCGTGCTCAACGCCGAGTACGCCATGGGCGGCACCCTCTCGGCCATCCTGCTCGGGACCGTGCTCGTCATCAACATCGTCTCGGTGCTGCTGGTGCGGCGGCTGCGCGCGGCGCGGCTGGTGGTGGCGTGATGGCGTCGCGGGCGTTCCCGATTCGCACCGACGGCTGGGTGACCGGCGCGGTGGTGGGCGCGGTGCTGGTGTTCCTGCTCGCCCCGGTGGTCGTCGTGGTGCTCGCGTCGTTCGACGGCGGCGATCCGGTGGCCGGCCGGGCGTTCCTCACCTTCCCGCCGTCGAGCCTGTCGCTCCAGTGGTACTTCAGCATCCAGCCGCGGCTCTTCCACTCGCTGTGGGTCTCGTTCCTGGTGGCGTGCTTCGCGGCCGGAATCGGCACCGTCATCGGCGTGCCCGCCGCGCTCGGCCTGATCCGCGGCAACCTGCCGGGCAAGACGCTGCTGAGCGCGCTGTTCAGGGCGCCGCTGCAGATCCCGTTCATCGTCATCGGGGTGGCGTTCCTCCAGACCTGGTACCTGCTGGGCGACGCCTTCGGGATCAGGATCGCCGGCTCGTTCCTCGCGCTGGCCATCGGCCACCTGTTCGTGGCGACGCCCTACGTCATCGGGTCGGTCGGCTCGGTGCTGCTGCGGTTCAACCCGAACCTGGAGGAGGCGGCGCTCAGCCTCGGGGCGAGCCGCTGGCGCACGTTCCGGCGGGTGACGCTGCCCATCATCATGCCCGGCATCTATGCCGGGGCGCTGTTCGCGTTCATGGTCTCGTTCGGCGACGTCCCGATCTCGCTGTTCCTCGCAAGTCCCAAGTACGCAACCCTTCCGCTCGAGATCTTCCATTCCATGGAGTTCGATTTCGACGCGGCGGTCCTCGCGATCTCGACGCTGATCGTGTTCGCGTCCCTGGTCATCCTGTGGCTCATCCAGAAGTCGGTCGGGCTGGACGTCATGCTTCGGTCCGGCGGCAGCGGCTGAGTTTCCGGCAATGACCTCACCCCGAAGAGGAGAACGTCTCATGAAAACGAAGAAACGCGCGTCGATCCCTCGGCTGCTCACGGCCGCGGCGCTCGGCGCAGGTCTTGCGCTCGGCGCCGCGGGGGTGGTCGCGGCGGGCATGTTCGAAGGACAGACGCTGACCGTCGGCACCTACGGCGGGAGCTGGAAGGACCGCATCTGCGATTACATCTGTCCGAAGATCGAGGCGGAGGGAGGCAAGGTCGAGTTCGTCACCGGCAACCCGCGCAACCTGCTGTCGAAGCTGGTCGCGGCGCGGGGCCAGGACGAGCCGCCCTTCGATGTGGTCGAGATCACCGACGCCACGTGGCCGGTCGTCCTCGCCGCCGACTTCGTGGAGAAGATGGACCCGGCGAACGTCCCCAACATCGCCGATCTGGACCCCAACATGTACGACGAGTACAAGGCGGCGAACTGGATGACCCAGGAGGGCTTCGTCGTCAACCTGGAGAAGCTGAAGGAGCTGGGAATCGAGCGGCCTACCGGGTTCATGGACCTGTTCCATCCCGGCCTCAAGGGGAAGATCACCATCCCCGACATCGCCGTGAACACCGTGCTCACGTCCATCGCGGGATTCGCGGCGGAGAAGGGCGGGGACGAGCACAACATCGACCCCGGGCTCGAGCTCATCAGGGATCTCGGCGTGTTCGCGTTCTGGACCTCCGGCACTCAGATCACCCAGATGATGAAGTCCGAGGACGTGTACGTCGCGATCGCCCACGCCGGCTGGGGAGTGCGCCTGCACGACGCCGGGGTACCGGTCGGCATGGTGCATCCGCAGGTCAAGGACAAGGTCGGACTGGCGAGCCGCGGCTACGCGGGGCTGGTGAAGGGCACCAAGAACAAGGCCGCGGCCGAGTTCTACATCAACGAGCTCATTTCCGAGGGGATGCAGGAGGTCCTGCACACGAAGAACGGCATCGTTCCCACGAACGGCAAGGTGCAGGCCAAGTACGCCGACAAGGCCAAGCTCGACTCTTCCGGCGTGCCGTTCCTCATGCTCGCACCGGAGCAGATCGCGAACCTGTACTACATGGACATGTCGGCGTTCGACATGAAGGACTGGACGCGGAAGTGGAATCGCGTCGTCGCTTCGCAGTGATGTAGGGTAGGCGTTGTGCACGTGGTGTCCGGGACCGGACGGCGGTCCCGGACACCGGGACGCGAGAAGGGGCCTCGACGCAGTGCGAGGAGACGCTCCGGATCGCCGAAGCATGGGCGGGAACCCGGGAGTGCGCAGGTCGGATTGGCGCAGCGTAATCCGACATGAACGTTGGCTGAGGTGTGGGTTGGATGTCGGATTGCGCCTTCGGCTAATCCGACCTGCGCAACTTCAACAACCGCGGGCCTTCGGCCCGTTGCGGGCGGGACGCCCGCGCTCCCGGGGTGTGCCTTGCGGCAGAGTCTGGCTCGACTGCGGCGGTGACGGCGGCTCCAGGAGGCTGGCGGGATGATGTCTGCGGTGGATGCATCGGTGGACGAGCGTGCGGCCGAAACCCGCGACGAGGCCGTTCGCCCCTCCGACATCATTCGGGACATCATCGGCCGCGACCGCCTCGCCGGATTCGTGGAGCGTCGCGACGGGCCGGGCCTCGCGTTCGCGGCCGCGCACGCTGCGCTCATCGTCGCCACCGGATGGCTGCTGTGGCGCGCGCTCGGCACCGCCTGGGCGGTGCCGGCCACCATCGTGCACGGGATCGTCATCGTGCACCTGTTCGCCCCGTTCCACGAATCCACCCACTACACCGCGTTCCGGTCCCGCCGACTCAACACCGCGGTGGGCTGGGCGACCGGGCTCGTCCTGATGCTGCCGCCCACCGCGTTCCGCTACCAGCACACGGCCCATCACAAGTACACCCAGGACCTCGACCTCGATCCGCAGATGATCCCGATCGGCGAGCACCGGTGGGGGTTCGCGTACTACGCGAGCGCCGTTCCCTACTTTCAGGGCATCCTGTCGGGTCTCGTGCGCCAGCCCCTCGCCCGCCTGAGTCCGGCCGAGCGTCGCGATGTGCCTCCGGCGCAGCTCGCCACGGTCGTGCGCGAGGCGCGGATCTTCTGGTGCGTCTACCTGGCGCTCGCCGCGGTGTCGGTCCATTTCGAGTCGTGGCTCGCGGTTCAGCTCTGGCTGGTGCCCAGGGTGGTCGGCGAGCCCCTGATGCGCGTCATCCGGATGTCCGAGCACGTCGGCTGCGCGCGGGTGCCGAGCATGCTGGAGAACACGCGCACGGTCTTCACCATCGCGCCGCTGCGGTTGCTCGCCTGGAACATGGCGTATCACACCGCGCACCACGCGCTTCCGCAGGCCCCGTTCTTCCGGCTCGGGGCGCTCGACGCGGTGCTGCGCGACCACGTGGTGGAGACCCGCGACGGGTACGTGGACTTCGTGCGCACCCACTTTCGAAGAATGGCGGCGCGCTAGCGCCTTCCCCAAGAGGTAACGCAGATGACGGCTCTCGACGCGACGGTTGCCCTCGACGAGGAGGATCTCGGTGCGCTGGCCGAGATCAGGGAAGGCATCGAAGCGAAGATGTCCCGCCTGCGCGAGCTCGAGCCCTGCATCCTCGACATGTCCTTTCGCGAGGCGACCCTGTCGTCGCGCTACGGCCACACGCTCGCCGACAAGATCGAGCTCTGGGAGCTTGCGCGCGAGTTCGGGTTCACCGACTTCGGGCTCTCCAACTTCTACGACTTCCCGTCGGTGACGGACCAGTTCCTCGACTGGCTGCTGAAGAACGACGTTTCCCTCGACCAGTTCCTGGTCACCATCGCCGTCGAACCGGGCGACGGGGGCAACGGGGTCGCGCGGAGCCCCGCGGTGGTGCGCACCGAGGCGGCGGGGATCCCGAACGTCATCCTGCTCGTCGAGATCCGTCCCTGCACGGTGGAGCTGAGCGGACGCGACCGCGAAGAGATGCTGCGCGACATCGACCGCTACATCCGCCACTACCGCGAGCAGTTGCCGCCGGAGACGGACCGCCAGGGCCGCATCTACATTCGGATGGCGGACATCTTCGACGCGTTCGATGACGATCCGCGCTACGTGGTCCAGGTGCTCAAGCTGCTCGGCGCCTCGCCCATCACCGGCATCCTCTACGAGGACGTGCGGGGCAGCCGGTTCATCTTCGAGTCGAACGCGCTGGTTCGTCTCATGCGCCGCTACGTCCCCCCGCCCCGCAAGATCCTCGCGCACCCGCATTCGGGGAACGGCATGGAGGACGCGGCCACCATCGAGGCGGTGGTGGCCGGGGCGGACGGCGTTTGGGCCGGCTTCACTCCCCAGGCGGCGCAGGGTGGGCACGGCTCCGCGCTCATGTTCCTGACCAACCTGGTGCGGGCCGGCAACCCCCATGTCCAGCGGCACTACCAGCTCCCGAAGCTCGTCGAGATCGCCCGCCGGATGTGGCAGATCCATGACCGTCACGACGTCGAGCCCAACCAGCCGGTGGTGGGCGAGCGCGCCTACCGCTACGTGGACCAGTACTTCGAGCAGGGTGACCTGCCCTGCGACCTCGCGCCGGAGCGCATCGGCGCGAAGGCCGGCTACGAGATCATGCCGGCGTGGGCGCCCACCTGGGTTATCGGCAGGCGGCTGGAGGAGCTCGGGTACGAGCCCGAGGTGTTCAGGAGCCGCACCCTGCTGCACCGGGTGAGGGCACTGATCAGCGAAGCGCAGATGGACGGCCGGCATGTCCGGTTCGACGATCCGGAGGAGCTCGCTCCGGTGGTCGAGCGGGCGCGCCGGGAGGTCGGGACCGAGCCCGGGGACGACGAGCGTGCCGACGATCACGGCGTGCTGTCGCTGCGCCGGGGCTGAGAGAGGAAGACCACCGATGGCGGGTGTCACCATTTCCGGGGTCACCAAGAAGTTCGGCGACTTCACGGCGCTCCACGCGCTCGACCTGGAGATCCGCGAGGGGGAGTTCCTCACCCTGCTCGGTCCGTCCGGGTGCGGCAAGACCACGACCCTGCGGCTGGTCGCCGGGTTCATCCATCCGACGTCGGGCACGATTTACCTCGGAGACGACGACGTCACCGCGGTCGCGCCGCAGCACCGCGAAATCGGGATGGTGTTCCAGGACTACGCGCTGTTCCCGCACATGACGGTGCGAGAGAACGTCGCGTTCGGACTGGAGGAGCGCCGCTACGAGAAGCACCGAATCCCGAAGCGGGTCGACGAGCTGCTGGAGCTCATCCGGCTGCCCGACATGGGCGATCGCTATCCCGCGGAGGTGAGCGGCGGTCAGCGCCAGCGCATCGCGGTGGCGCGTGCGGTCGCCTACCCGCCGAGGGTGCTGCTCATGGACGAGCCCCTGGGGGCGCTCGATCTCAAGCTGCGCGAGGCGATGCAGTTCGAGATCCGGAGGATTCAGCAGGAGCTCAGCATCACCACGATCTACGTCACCCACGACCAGACCGAGGCGATGAACATGTCGGACCGCATCGTGGTGATGAACGAGGGAGTCATCGAGCAGCTCGGCGCGGCGGAGGCGATCTACCGCAGGCCCTCCTCGCGCTTCGTCGCCGACTTCGTGGGTCAGATCAACCTGCTCACGGGCAAGGTGGTGGGCGACGAAGGCGACGGGGCCGTGGTCGAGGCCGCGGGCGCCGTGATACGGGCGCCGAAGCACGACGGGGTGCGGCAGGGTGCGAAAGTTTCGATCGGAATCCGCCCGGAGCTCTTCAAGGCGGTGACGAACGACGCCGTAGCGTCGGGGATGAATGCGCTGGACGGGCGCATCGCGAGCCGTACCTTCGCGGGGAACCTCCTCCACGTGTACGTGGACCTCGACGACGGCACCCGAGTGGTGCTTGAAGCGCGCCCGCAGGACCCGCTCGGCGAGGACGGGTCCATCATTCGGCTCGGCTGGCGCCCGGACGACACCATCGTGCTCACGCGCTGAATCACTCAACCTTTCGCGTGCCTGGCCAGCATCCTGTCCAGATGATTGGCGAACGACTGGCGGTCGCTCTTGCTCAACGCCGGCGGTCCGCCGGTGTGTATCCCGCTGGCCCGCAGCGTATCCATGAAGTCGCGCATGTTGAGCCGCTGACGGATGGTGTCCGCGGAATAGAGCTCGCCGCGCGGGCTGAGCGCGTGGACGCCGTTCTCCATCACTTCGGCCGCCAGCGGGATGTCGGCGGTGACGACGAGGTCTCCGCTCCGGGCCCTGTTCACGATTTCGTTGTCCGCGACGTCGAACCCTCGACTCACCTGCACGAACTCGACGTGTGCAGACGCGGGAACGCGAACCGGCTGATTGGCGATCAGGGTCACCTTCACCCCGGTGCGCTCGGCCGCCCTGAACAGGATCTCCCTGATCGCCACGGGACACGCATCGGCGTCCACCCAGATGTTCATGTTGCGGTACATTCGTGCACGACGAGCGGTCCCGTTTCCTGCAGCGGCTTTCGAGCGTACGACATCGGCAGGTCCGCCGGGAATCGCGAATTGGGGAGGACGAGATGACGAACGCGCCCAGAAGCGCAACCGGCCCGTATCGCGGTCACTCGCTCGCGGTGCTCCCCCCGGAGGACGACGAGCTGACCCATGTCGGCCCGCAGTCCCCTTGCGGCGAGTACATGCGTCGGTTCTGGCTGCCGGTGGCCATGTCCTCGCAGCTCGGCGACCTCCCGGTGGCCGTGCGCATCCTCGGCGAGGACCTCGTGGTGTTCCGCGACGGCGGAGGCCGCGTCGGGCTGCTGCACCGGCACTGCGCCCACCGGCGCGCGTCGCTTGAGTACGGACGCATCGAGGAGCGAGGCATCCGGTGTTGCTACCACGGCTGGCACTTCGACGTCGACGGTACCATCCTGGAGACGCCGGGCGAGCCGGCCGGGAGCCCCATCCGGCGCAAGGTCTTCCAGGGGGCGTATCCGACGATCGAGCTGAAGGGGCTCGTGTTCGCCTACCTGGGCGAGCCGGAGCGGATGCCCGGGTTCCCGTACTACGACTCGATGTTCATCGAGGACCACGACCTCGTCCCGTACTCGATCCACTCTCCCAGCAATTGGCTCCAGGAGAGCGAGAACTCCATGGACCCGTATCACAGCGTGTTCCTGCACGGACGGGTGAGCGGGCCGCAGTTCCCGGGCCTGGAGCACTTCGTCAACCTGCCGGTGGTGGTCTACCACGAGGTCCCCGTCGGATTCGTGTACAGCCACGCGCGGCGGGTGAACGACCTGGTCTGGATCCGCTTCCACGACCACTTCACCCCGAGCTTCGCCCAGAACGGCGGCATGTTTCAGAGTCCGGACGGACCGAAGTTCTTCGGTCGGCCGAGCCTCAGCAAGTGGGTGGTTCCGATTGACGACACGAACACCCGCAAGTTCGGCTGGCGGCACTTCAACGACCGGGACGAGGCGTTGCGCAAGGGCAAGCGCGACGAGGTGGGCTGGGAGGCGGTCGACTTCTACGGCCAGACCGGGCACCGGTCCTACGACGAGATGCAGCGCAACCCCGGCGACTGGGAGGCGTGGGTCGGACAGGGGCCGATCAACGTGCACGCCCGGGAGAGCCTCGGCACCACCGACAAGGGCGTCGCCCTGCTGCGCCGCAAGCTCCGCCGGGATATCCGCGCCGTGCGCGCGGGCGACGACATCGCGCGGCCCAGCGGCACCGAGGCCGATCCGGTGCGCACCTACGGCGGCGACACCATCCTTCGCATCCCGAAGCGAACCGACGACGAGGACGGATTCCTGAGAGAGATCCAGCACCGGGTTGCGGAGATCTACTTCGCCGGGGACGCGTATGCCGGCGACGACCGCGTCGAGTACATCCGGCGCGAGCTGGCGCCGCTGTCGGAGGGTTGAGCGCTCCTTCGCCCCCGGCGCCGAACGTGCGGGACCCTCAAGCGATCTTTCGCGCAATCGTCAGCCCGTCGCCCACCGGGAGCATGCACGGCTCGATGCGCGGATCGTCCCCGAGCTTCGCGTGAGGGATCCCATGGGTTGGACGGTGAGGGCATGCTGGGGGCTGGTCCCCCGCGCCGTCAACCGCGTCGCAAGTTGCGGGACGGATTTGCGCGTCCACCGGACACCCCGGCTCGATCCTCCGTATCATGGCTCCGAGGACGGGTTGGAGTCGTCGCTTGCTCGTCGCCACGAAGCGGTCGAGCCAGGGGGTAGCGCCATGATTCTCGATGACAAGCTCGCCGCCGGGGGCGTCATCGTGCTCGACGGCGCGACCGGCACCGAGATCGCGCGTCTCGGCGGGGAGATGAATGCCGCCGCGTGGTGCGGGGCGGCGAACCGCACGCACCCCGACACGGTGCGCCGCGTGCACGAGTCCTATCTCGAAGCGGGCGCGGACGTGATCATCACCAACACCTTCGCGACCTGCCGGCACGTGCTGGAAGGCGCCGGGCTCGGAGACGAGACGGTGGCCATCAACCGGCGCGCGGTGGAGCTTGCGCGCGCGGCGCGGGACCGGGTCGCGCCCGACCGCCCGGTGGCGGTCGCCGGCTCCATGTCGAACACCGTGGCGTGGCTGCCCGGCACCGTCGGGCCGGACCCGGCGTACCTGCCTTCACCCGAGCGGGAGGCGGCGAACTACCGGGAGATGGCCGAGACCCTCGCCGAGGCGGGGTGCGACCTGCTGGTGATGGAGATGCTGATGGACGTCGAGCGCGCGACGCGCGTCACGGAGGCGGCGCTGGCGACCGGACTGCCGGTGTGGGCGGGCATCAGCACCAGTCGCGGCCCCGGCGGAGCGATGATTGGCTGGGACATCGAGCGCGAGGAGGAAGGGCGCCTTTCGGACGGCTACGAGCCACCGCCGCGCGAGCCGCTGGAGACGATCATCGACGCGATTGCCTCGCTCGGCCCCCAGGTCACCGGCATCATGCACAGCTCGCTCGGGGCCACCACTCCGGGGCTGGATGTGCTCTTCGCGCGATGGAGCGGCCCGGTGATGGCCTACCCCGAGGCGATGCACGCCGACTCGGCGAGCCCCCTCGCACGCACTCCGGTCGAGCCGGAAGACTTCGCCTCGCACTGCCGGCGCTGGGTGGAGAGCGGCGTGCAGATCATCGGCGGTTGCTGCGGGACCACCATTCGTCACATCCGGTCCATGGTGGACCGGCTGCCCGAGCGTCCGGGGCCACGTCCGCCCATTCGCGGCGACGCGTGAAGGTGATAGGACAAGGGGTCGAATTCCTCGAATCCGCCCGCTTCGGCTTCGCGCACGGCTTCCTCCAGCTCCGCCTTCAGGGCATGGAACTGGCGCGCGCCGTCCCGCTCCATGAGCAGCCGAATCCCCGCGCGAACCAATTCGCTCAGATTGGCGTAGGCGCCCGATTTGATCTGACCCCGGGCATAGGATTCCATCTGACGGGTAAGGTGGACGTTCGGCATCGGGACACCTCGATGTGTCGAATCATGGCAGATGCTGATAGGCGATCCCGCGACCGTCAAGCGCGATGACGACACGGGGGCGTCGTCAGTCGTCACTGTCCGGATATGATTCCGATTTCCGATTCGAGGAACGAACAGTGCAAAACCAAGCACCGACCTTTGGCGAGCTTGCGAGGACGGAGAAGCCGTTCGTGCTGCCCGGAGCGCATGACGGGCTCAGCGCACGGCTGATCGAGCAGGCCGGGTTCCGGGGGCTGTTCGTCGGCGGATTCGCGTCGATCGGTGCGCGGCATGCGATGCCGGACGTCGGTCTGATGGGGCTTGCCGACATCAGCGCCGTGGCCCGCGACGTCCGCGCCGCCACGACCCTGCCGATGATGGTCGACGCCGACGACGGCTACGGGGATGCCAAGAACGTCGCCCACACTGTGCGCACCTACGAGCGCCTCGGCGTGCAGGCCGTCTTCATGGAGGACCAGGTCTCGCCCAAGCGCTGCGGCCACCTCGCCGGGAAGGCGATCGTCTCCGCCGAGCGCATGGCGACGAAGATCCGTGCCGCGGTGGCTGCACGAGATTCGCTGTTCATCGTCGCACGCACCGATGCGCGATCGATCCACGGCATGGACGAAGCGCTGCGGCGCGGCGAACGCTACCTCGAGGCGGGGGCGGACGCCGTCTACGTCGAGTCACCGACTTCGGTACAGGAGCTCGAACACATCGGCCGCGCGTTCGATGCGCTCAACATGGCGAGCATGCTCGAAGGCGGCAAGACCCCGATCATGAAGCCTGCGGACCTGCATGCCATGGGCTACAACATCGTCATCTACGGCATCACGCTGCTGATGCGCATCACCCGCACGATGCAGCTCGCGCTGGAAGACCTCAGGAGCGAGCGCCTGGAGCTGGTCGGCAGTGGGGTGTCGTTCGAGGAGTACATGCGCATCGTCGATCTCGATCGTTGGTCGGCGATCGAGACCCGGTTCGACGTCGAGAAGGCCGGGCCGGCCTGAGCGGATACGTCAGGCGAGGTGATCCGACCGCCCACCCGCCATGGCGGCGGAGCAGGCCCGACTGGGAGGTTCCACACATGAGTCGCTTCGATCTCGTCGTCCGCGGGGGAACCGTGGTCACCGCCGCCGACCGCTTCCCGGCGGACATCGGCATCCACGACGGGCGCATCGCCGCGCTCGGCGATTCCCTCGACCGCGGGGAGGAAGAGCTGGACGCCTCCGGCAGGCTCGTCCTGCCCGGCGGCATCGACAGCCACGTGCACCTCGACCAGCCGTCGCCGGAAACGGGCGCCCGTTCCGCCAACGACTTCCGCTCCGGCTCCATCTCCGCCGCCTGCGGCGGCAACACGACCATCCTGCCCTTCGTGCGCCAGCTCAAGGGCCAGTCGCTCCGGCAGGCGGTGGACGACTACCACGAGCGCGCGGACGGGCGCTCGGCCATCGACTACGCCTTCCACCTCATCGTCGCCGACCCCACCGCGCAGGTGCTGGGGCAGGAGCTGCCGGCGCTGTTCCACGACGGCTACACGTCGGTCAAGGTCTACATGACCTACGATTCGCTCAAGCTCGCCGACGGCGAGATCCTCCGGGTGCTGGACGTGGTGCGCGAGCACGGGGCCATGACCATGGTCCACGCCGAGAACGCGGACTGCATCGCGTGGCTCACCGAGAAGCTCCTCGACCGGGGACACTCCGCCCCGAAGTACAAGGCGCTCGCCCACGCTCCGCCCGAGGAGCGCGAGGCGACCCACCGCGCCATCACGCTCGCGGAGCTTGCCGGCGTCCCCATTCTCATCGTCCACGTCGCGAGCGGCGAGGCGGCGGAGCAGATCAGGTGGGCGCAGCGCCGCGGGCTCCGCGTCTACGCCGAGACGTGCCCCCAGTACCTGTTCCTGACCGAGGCCGACATCGACAAGCCGGACATGGAGGGCGCCAAGTGCATCTGCGCGCCGCCCCCCGGGAGCGCGGAGAACCAGCGGGCGCTGTGGGGGGCGTTCGACACCGGCGTCTTCCAGGTGTTCTCGTCCGACCACGCCCCGTTCCGCTACGACGATCCCCGGGGCAAGCTCGTCCACGGGCCCAATCCGCCGTTCAACCGCATCACCAACGGGCTCCCGGGCATCGAGGCGCGGATGCCGATGCTGTTCTCCGGCGCGGTGGCCACCGGCCGCATGGACATCCACCGGTTCGTCGCCCTCACCTCCACCAACGCGGCGAAGCTCTACGGCCTCTATCCGCGCAAGGGGACCATCGCCATTGGCTCGGACGCGGACCTCGCCATATGGGACCCCGAGCGCGAGGTCGTCATGAGCGTCGACATCCTCCACGACGAGATGGACTACACGCCCTACGAGGGGACGAAGGTCACCGGCTGGCCGGTGGCGACGCTGCTGCGCGGGGAGGTGGTCTGCCGCGACTTCGAGTTCACGGGCGCCGCCGGGGCGGGGCGGTTCCTGCGCTGCGAGGCGCCACTTCGGCCGGCGTCGTGGCGGGCGCCCGGCGTTCGGACCGCCGTCGACCGCGGTCATCGGCCAATGCCGTCGACCTGAATGCCGTCGACCTGAATGCCGGCGTCCCGGTTGCATATGACCATCACTGTTGTACATACTTTCGGACCGGGTTGCGAATTGCCGGCTGCGGTCGCCGCTACGTTCCCCAAAGAGGATTCCGGCCATGCCTTTCGACAAGTACAGGGTCGCCGAAGCTCGCGCCCAGTTCTCCGTACTCCTGGACCGGGCCAAGGCCGGCGAAGAGATCCTCATCACCAAGGGCCGCGAGCCGCAGGCCCGGATCGTGCCCCCGCCCGAGGTGGCGCGGCGCGAGCCCGCGCCACTCGCGCACCTGCGCCTGCCGGACGATCTGTTCGACGCGGAGGATGCGGAGCAGGCCGCGATCGACGCCGGCGACTACGGCGACGACCTGGGGATCTGGCGCGGGGCTCCGGTTGGCTCGTGAGGCTGCTCCTCGACAGCCACGCCGTCTACTGGTGGATGGCGGGCAGCGCGAGGCTGTCCGGAACCGCCCGCGGACTGATTCTTGATTCCGGGAACGACCTGCTTGTGAGTGCGGTCTCGATCTACGAGATCGAGCTGAAGGCGAGGCGCAGGCGGGTCGACCTGCCGCCGCAGGAGTTGAGAGCGGCGTTGCGAAGAAACGCGGTGGGGGATCTGGCGATCTCCCATGAGCATGCCGAGTATGCCGCCTGCCTCGACTGGGACCACCGGGACCCGTGGGACCGCCTCCTCGCCGCGCAGGCACGCCTGGAGAGCTGCGCTTTCGTCTCCACTGACGAGGTCTTTGACGGGATAGGCGTCGATCGACGCTGGTAGGGGGCGGGCGGGTGCCGCGAGGGACGTGCCGCCATCATCAAGAAGCCGCGTCAGAGCAACAAGTTAGGCATTGGTAGGACAAATGATCAGCAACACAGATTACAATTGACACGTACGGAATTACACGTAAGACTAAATGCTAATGCATTAGTGTTTTCGGAATCCGTCGCCGATGCCCGCGATGCCCTCCAGCGACGATGTTGCGGTCTGGTTGCGGTTTCAGATCGCCGCCGGACGTCTCTCCGACGACGCCGATTCCTCTGAGATGTGCCACCTCGCACAGAAGCTCGGCGTGACCGTGGCAACGATATCGCAGGCCTACGAGCAGGTTTGCGGCGCGCGCGCGAATGGCGTCTCTCACGACCCGGTCCGAACCCATGGCGGCAGGTTCAGCGCGGTCGCGAACCTGATCGACCAGATCGTCGAGCTGGACGGTTTCGAGTCCGACACCGCGCCGGGACCGTAGACGCACATGGCGAAACAGGCAGCCATCGGAATCACCGTCGCCGCGGAGATCGCCGGCTTCATCAAGTGGCAGCTCCTGACCGGGCGCTACTCGGTCGGTGAGAAGCTGCCGACCGCCGGCGAGCTGGCGCGACGGTTCGACGTGGACCCCAACACCGCGAGGGCGGCCTACGCGCGTCTCAAGGCGGAGGGGCTGGTCGAGAGCACGCGCGGCAAGGGGACGTTCGTCAGGGCCGACATCGAGCGGCGCCATTCCGGCCGTCTCGGCGTCCTGGTGGAGAACGCGATCCGCGAGGCGCGCTCGCTGGGTCTTTCCGCGGAAGATCTGGCGACCGTGATCTGGCTGCAGAAGCGGTTCTCGGCGGACCGGCCGCGAATCTGGTACGTCGACAACGAGTTCCCCTATTTCGAGGCCATCCGCCACCGTATCGAGGCGCTGACCGGAAGCGATGCCCTGGGCTGCACGCTCGGCCGGCTGAAGCAGCGGATCGACGAAGGCGCGGGGCCGACCGAAAGGGATCTGGTCGTCACGTCGAAGTTCAACTCGAGAAGGGTCGCCGAGTCCCTGCACGCACCCAGGCCCGCGATCGTGCCGATCGCGCCCCGGTTCTCGCCCGACACGATCGAACGGCTGTCGGAGATGGACCCGGACATCACGCTCGGCGTCGTATGCGTGGATCGGATATTCGCGGACATTTCCGGGAAGGTCATCGAACGCAACGGCATCGCGGCACCGCAGATTCGCGGTCACTCGAGCGACCTGTCGACCCTCCCTGCGATCTTTTCCGGTGCGGACGCGATCACGATATCGACCGTGGCCCTGAGCCGCCTGAAGGCCGCCAGCGTAGAGCTGCCCGACAAGCCGATTGTCCCGTTCCACTACGAGCTCACGGAAGACTGCGAGAGCGCGGTCATGAGCGGCGCCGAAGGCGTCCTGGTCCGGTCGCATGCCGCGGCAGGCGCATGGCCGTAGACGCGAGAAGGAGGAGCACGAGCAATGCCGATCATTCAATGCGACATCCGCGAAGGACGCACGCCGGAGCAGAAGGCCGCGCTTGCGCGCGAGATCACGCGCGTGGTCTCCGAAACCATCGATGCGCCGGTGGAGTACATCTACGTGCTGATCCGCGAAACGCCCGGGGCGCATCACGTCAAGGCGGGGCACGCGCTGCCCGAATGGCAGCCGGCGGACGCCGCGGACTAGGGCGTGCGGTCCTCTCCTCCGATGCGCGGCTCGGCGGCACGCATGCCCCGGCTGCGGCGCTCGTCCGGGTAGCGCCGCGACATGGCTGAAGCGCATCGGAGCGCCCTGCTGGAGATCGAAGGACTGTCGAAGTCCTTCGGTGGCCTGCGCGCCCTCGACGATGTCCGCATCTCCTGTGCATCCGGGGAGACGCTCGGCATCATCGGCCCGAACGGTGCCGGCAAGACCACGGTGTTCAACGTGGTCACCGGATTCACACGGCCGACCTCCGGCGAGATCCGGTTTCGCGGCGGCGCCATCACGCAGATGACCGCCGCACAGATCTGCCGGCTGGGCATCGGCAGGACGTTCCAGGGGGTGCGCCTGTTCCGCGAGATGACGGTGTGGGAGAACGTCTGGCTCGGGCAGAATCACCGGGCCAGGTACCTCAACCCGCTGTTCTGGAGCCGCGGCGTCGATGAACGGGGGTTGAAGGACGAGGTCGAATCCCTGCTGTCGGACTTCAACCTCTGGACCCGGCGCGGCGCCAAGGCCCGCGAGCTCGCGTTCGGCGACATGCGCCGCCTCGAGATCTGCCGGGCGCTGGCGACGAAGCCGGCGCTGCTCCTGCTCGACGAGCCGGCGTCGGGACTCTCGCCGGTCGAGACCGCGCACCTCATGGAGGACCTTCGCAGACTGTCGGCAACGGGAATGACCATCGTGCTCATCGAGCACGACATGAACGTGGCGCTCGGGCTCTCCGACCGGGTGGTGGTGCTGAACTTCGGGAAGCTGCTGGCCGACGGCCCGCCGGCCGAGATCCGAAAAGACCCGGCGGTCGTCGAGGCCTATCTCGGCACCGTGGCGGAGACCGTCGATGCTTGAGCTCCGCGACGTCGACGTGTTTTACGGCGAGGTGCAGGCGCTGCGCGGCGTCTCCCTGAAGGTCGAGGCGGGCCAGATCGTCACCCTGATCGGCGCCAACGGGGCCGGGAAGTCGACGACGCTGCGGACGATTTCGGGGCTGCTGCGGCCGAATCGTGGCACGATTCGCTTCGACGGCGTGGAGCTCAACGGGACCGAGCCGCACGAAATCACGCAGTCCGGGCTCATTCACGTGCCCGAGGGCCGGATGCTGCTCGAAAGCATGACGGTGCGCGAGAACCTGCTGGCCGGCGCCTACTGCCGCCGGGACAAGGACGGCATCCAGTCCGATCTGGAGGCGGTCGAGGGGCGGTTCCCCATCCTCGAAGAGCGCAAGAGCCAGAAGGCCAGCACGCTGAGCGGCGGCGAGCGGCAGATGCTCGCCATCGGGCGAGCACTGATGGCGCGGCCGAAGCTGTTGATGCTCGACGAGCCGTCGCTCGGGCTCGCCCCGAAGCTCGTCGAGCAGATGTTCGAGTCGGTCTCCACCCTGAGGGCGGAAGGCACGACGATCCTGCTGGTGGAACAGAACGCGTATGGCGCCCTGGCGGTGGCCGACCATGCCTACGTCCTGCGCGTGGGTGAAATTGTGGTGGAGGAGGACGCGAAGAGCCTGCTCGCCAACAAGAGCTTCCTCGATGCCTATCTTGGCCAGGCATAGGGGAATGATTTGGGACCGGAACCGGTATCGACACGAAGGAGGAAAGCCATGAGATACCTCAAGTCTGTCACGATGGCCGTCGCGGGTGTGATGGCCATGACCGCGCTTCCCGCAAGCGCCTTTCAGGACGAGGGCACGGTCAGGATCGGCAGCACGGAGCCGCTGACCGGCCCCGGTGCGGTGTACGGTCAGCCCAACATCGTCGGCAAGTTCATCGCCGTCGACGAGATCAACGCCGCCGGCGGAATCATGATCGACGGCAAGCAGGTCAAGCTCGACCTGATCTCGGAAGACGACCAGGCGAAGCCCGACCAGGGCGTCACCATCTTCCGCAAGCTCGAAGGCAAGGATCAGGCACTCGCCATCACCGGCACCATCTACAGCCGGGTCTCCGAGACCATGTGGGGCCTGCTCCAGAAGAAGCTCGACGACGCGG
>MKWU01003103.1_pt1 | contig 22804 bp, 23 predicted proteins | sample 809101 | NCBI WGS metagenome assembly MKWU01 (sample SAMN05860141, study PRJNA318959) | sponge metagenome | host: Aplysina aerophoba | place: Slovenia: Piran, Adriatic Sea, Gulf of Piran | collected 2013-05-07 | reverse complement strand
GCCGCTCAGCGAAGGGGTGAAGTTCGAGCGGCGCATGTTCCACTCGACCTTCGCGACCGAGGACCAGAAAGAGGGCATGGCCGCCTTCATCGAAAAGCGCGAACCCGTCTTCAAGGGGCGGTAGAACGCGGCCCGGTCTCTTTGAGCCGAGACCCGCGAAACGTCCCCAACAGTCACCCCGGACGCCGCGCCAGCGGCGAGCCGGGATGCAGTCCATCGTCGTCCGGGCAGGAAGCTCGACCAGGGCCGGGACGTCGTCCGGGAGTCGGATGAGGCAGCGGTTGCAAGCGCGCCGGCGTACGCGATTTGCCGCGTCTCCTTTCCGGATATAGCAAACGTTATAGGTAGCAGCTCTTATAACAAAGGGCTGTGGCGCCGCTATTCGAATAGCGGGACCCTCATCCGTGAAACCCGATGGATTCGCGGGAGCAGGCGTCATGAATTCGAAGAAGGTTCACGGGCGTACACCGACTTTTCTGCGGCGACTGGCTCTGGCTCTGAGCGGCCTCCTTGTGACGTTTGTCCTGACGATGAGCAACGGAATCCAAATTCTGGGTGGAAAAGCGCCACCTCATCTTTTCCAGGAAGCTCGCGCCAACGGCGGTGACGGCGATGGCGACGGCGATGGCGATGGAGATGGCGACGGGGATGGAGACGGCGATGGCGATGGGGACGGAGACGGCGATGGCGATGGGGACGGGGACGGGGATGGGGATGGAGACGGCGATGGCGAGGGGGGGGGAGGCGGCGAGGGCGATGGGGACGGGGACGGCGATGGTGACGGAGACGGCGATGGCGATGGTGACGGAGACGGCGATGGCGATGGCGATGGTGACGGCGATGGCGACGGAGATGGCGACGGGGACGGGGATGGAGATGGAGATGGCGATGGAGACGGCGACGGCGATGGCGACGGGGACGGCGATGGGGACGGCGACGGGGATGGAGACGGAGACGGCGATGGCGATGGTGACGGAGACGGCGACGGTGACGGGGATGGCGACGGTGACGGGGATGGCGACGGGGATGGAGACGGTGACGGGGACGGCGACGGGGATGGCGACGGGGATGGAGACGGGGATGGAGACGGCGATGGTGACGGCGACGGGGACGGCGATGGTGACGGGGATGGCGACGGCGATGGCGATGGTGACGGAGATGGCGACGGCAGCAGGGGTGGCAACAATGAGACGAATAATCAGTCTGGCGGCCGCGACGGTCTTGTTGACGGCCTGCGCGACGGGAGCTTCTGAAACCGGGTCTACAGGTGCCTGTCCGTCCCTGGTCGCTTATGCCGCAGACTTCCGGGAGCGGGCCGCGAGCGAGATCGAACGGCTGCCCGAGGACTCGGCGATCGTCGCGATGCTGAAAGACTACGCCTCAATGAGAGAACAGGCCCGCGCCTGCGCCGCGACTCCAGCCGGATCCTGAAGCTTCATGTCGGGGAGAAAGACGATGACAAATTCCGGAGTTGCAGACGGCAGGGTCCATTTCACCCGGATCTCAGAATGCGTGGACATCGCTCCGTTGTTGAGGGAATTGGATGCTGCGCCGGAAATGTGGTCGGCGGATACGAGCCGTCAGCGAAAGGTCCGTTGCCAACGCCATACCCGGAACATCTTCCTGCGCGCGCCGAAAAAGCCGCTTCCGCCGGGTGCAAGGAATGCCAACGATGTCCATGAGAGCCGACTCACACCGGCAGCCGGGAAGTTCCCTCTCGCATTGGCGTTCTGCGAGCGGGTTGCCGCTGAGCTCGAAGCCGGGCTGGGGCGGGCGACTCTGGTGGCGCTGTTGCCGCAATGCCGGGTTTTCCCCCATGTCGATGCCGGGGCTTACTACCGGGTCCGGGACCGGCTGCATCTGGTCTTGAAGAGCGCAGAGGGAAGTCCGCTTACCGCCGGCGACGAGACTGTCGTGATGCATGAGGGGGAGCTCTGGGCATTCGACAACAAGGCTCGGCACTTCGCCGACAATCCTTCCTCCGAGCCCCGTGTGCATCTGATATTCGATGTCCTCCCGGCCCCTGGCCGCGGGTTCCACGTCTTGCCCCCTCACCCTGAAACATCGTCGCGGTCACACGTCTGAAGGGCGGCTATCGAACTCCATTGGTCTGAGTATCTTGATGGCCGCCAGGAGGGCGTGGGCCGCTGAGTCCACTCGCACGGCATTGTCGTAAACTTCTGTCCGCAATGCGCCAAGAACGCGGCGTGTCCTGGAGACATAGTACATGTCGCGCCAATCTCTAAATTGTAGTTGCCGCAGGGATCTGAGCCCACGACGAATGGCCCGCTCGTAGCTCGAAGCCCGCCGCGTTTCGCCGAGCGCACGGGCCAGCGCCGCTGCGTCCGCCAGCCCTTCCAGATACGCTCCGGTGGACGCCGCGTGCGGCGGGCCGAATTCGGGACGGCGCGGATTGTAGAACCTCCCGCGCAAGTCGGGATCGAGTCCGTCCCACTGTTGCATCGCCAGGAGCCAGTCGTTCGCCTCCAGCACGAATTCCGCGAATTCGCGCCGCCCGGTCTGGGCGAACAACGACGCGCAAGCCTGGGTGTGCCAAGGCACGAAAGCAGGATTCCGTTTCCGATAGTGCCTTTCGCGACACCGCTCGAACGCTGAGGCGCAGCGCTCCAGGCTCGGCGCAATCGAAAGCCCTCTTCGCGCAGCCTCGGCCCAGAACAGCAGTGCTTCCCCGGAATAGAAGTTCCAATTCTCGCCATCGCGCTCGGCCGGGAAAAAGAACGTGCGGAACCCATGCTCGTCGTCCGCAAGAGACTCGATGCCTGCCGCCAGCATGGCCAGTTCGTCGGCAAACTCTTCACTCGCAGGATTTTCCATAATTGCCAGCCCGGCGAGCGCGGCAGCGCCGAGCTTCGCACCGGTGCGTTCCACGATAGCTCCTCGACCGCCGCCGATCGCCCGAAAATAGCGCGCCAGGTTGAAGCGCAGGTTTCGCCGTGCCGCTTCGCGGATTTCCGCAGAAGGCCGGAGCTCCCCCAGACGAGCGAGGGACAACGATGCCAGGAAGCGGCGAATAGCATTGTCCGCAGGCGATTCCGTGCCGCGGCTCGGCCAGTATTTGTAAGGCAGCGCTCCGTCAGCGGACAGGTTGCGAAGCATCCACTGGCCGATTCCGTCTTCAAGGTCCGCCGCGCAGTCCGTGTCGCCGGTCGACGCGGCTTCAACCAGCGTCCCGCCGCGAAAAAGCTCTACAGGCCCGCGCCCGTCTTCCGGGGGCAACAGGTATTGCTCGGCGCGGAAGGCACGGAGAGCGCCCTCTCTCGCGAAGTCGTCGCGGCTGGCCTCCCGCTCATCGAGGAATCTCTCCAGAGCGCGGCTAAACCCAAGGTTGGCAGCCAGCATGTGTGTTGGCGCGAAGCGGACAATCTCCCCGCGGAAGGCCACCTCCATCCCGACCAGTCCGCAGGCGCGTGGATAGAACGCGCGTGCGAAACGTTTGTGCGCCACGCGCCGGAAGTCGCTGGCAATGCACAATTCCACCGCCTCATCGGAGCGCGCGCCGACAATGCGGCGTATCCCGGCCAGCGGGCCGCCCTCGATCCAACCCTTGCGCCGGACCGATCCGTTTCGCCGAATGCAGAACCAGGTGTCGCCGCCGGGGACTTGTCGCGGTTTCAAGGCGGATTCGCCATGCCGCCCGCTTGGTTGTCGCGAAGTGAGGAGTCGCTCGGAATGGACATCAGCAGCGGATGAATAATTTCGGCAACGAATTCCGCCCGCCCGTTTACGTCGGCCTTCGCATAGAGAGAAGTGGCCTGCAACCGCGCCGTGCTTTCCTTGACTCCGCGGATCCTGGCGATCTCGGCAAAGCGGTACCCCTTGATAATGAGCCAGGCGACGTCCTTTTCGCTTCGGGTCATCCGACATTCATCCATCTGCTCGTCGATGCTTTCCGCGAGCGCCGTGGAGAGCAGCCTGTTCCGGTGCTCCTCGCGGTTCAGCTGAACGCGCAATCGGCGCAGGTCCCTGAGGCCGAAAATGAGCGCCATGGATACGCCGACAAACACGACGAATTCGACAAGAAAGTGAGAGGTCCCGAATTCGCCTTCGTACAACCAGTCCACGACGATATCGTAGGCGAAGAACAGTATCGCGCTTGCAAGCGCAGCAAGCGCGAGAATTTGCCTCCGGATGATAGCTCGGGGTCTTGGCTCCATGCTGCCGGTCGCCCGCATGTCGTGATCGGGTTTCGAACCTGTGACCTCGCCACAGTATAGACTGCCGTGAAGCGCGGCCAGTGCCCGGCATGCGGGCCCGTGGATGGCCTCGGCTCAGGGGCGGGGCGGCGACAGAGCCGGCGAGACTCTCATACCGGCCCGGGCCTGTCGGATACCGTTCTTTCGCCCTCGCGTTACGCCGCCGGCAGGGCGCGGTCGAGGATGGCGTCTGTATCGGTTGCGGGCGGCAGGGTGCCGTAGGCGCCGGTCCAGCGTTCGCCCAGCCGGCTGGCGCAGAAGGCGTCGGCAACGGCCTGTGGCGCGTGGCGGACGAGCAGCGAGGCTTGCAGCGCCAGTGCCATCCGCTCGGTGAGCGCGCGGGCGCCGGTCTCGAACTCTTCCGGCCTTGCGAGGTCGTCCCTGAGCGCGTCGGCCGCCCTGTCGAGCGCTGGGTGCGCGCCGCGGGCGGCGTCGAGCTCGGCCAGCAGGGCCGGCACGGCCTCCTCCTCCCGGGCCATGGCGCGCAGCACGTCGAGGCAGAGCACATTGCCCGAGCCTTCCCAGATGCTGTTGAGCGGCGCCTCCCGGTAGAGCCGCGCCATCGGCCCGTCCTCGACATATCCGGGCCCGCCATGGCACTCCAGCGCCTCGAAGGCATGGCCCGGGGCGCGCTTGCAGACCCAGTATTTGGCGACCGCCGTGCCGATACGCGCGAATGCCTGCGCCTCCGGGCCGTCGCCGGCCTCGTCCACGGCGCGCGCGACCCGGAGGCCAAGCGCCAGCGCCGCTTCGGCTTCGAGCGCCAGGTCGGCCAGCACATTGCGCATCAGCGGCTGGTCGGCAAGCCGGCGCTGGAAGGCGCTGCGGTGGCGGGTGTGGTGAAGGGCCTGTGCGACGCCCTGGCGCATGATCGCCGCCGAACTGACGGCGCAATAGAGCCGGTTGCCCTGCACCATGTCGATGATCGTGCGGATGCCGCGCCCGTCCTCGCCGACCATGACCGCCCAGGCATCCTCGAACTCGATCTCCACCGAGGCGTTGGAGCGGTTGCCGAGCTTGTCCTTGAGATGCTGGATCGAGATGGCGTTGCGTTCCCCGTCCGGGGTCCAGCGCGGCAGCAGGAAGCAGGAAATGCCGGCATCGGTCCGGGCGAGCGTCAGGAAGGCGTCGGACATGGGCGCGGAGCAGAAATATTTGTGCCCGACCAGGCGCCACGACCCGTCCGCCGCGCCATCCGCGGGCCTGGCAAGCGTCGAGTTGGAACGGACGTCCGAACCGCCCTGCTTCTCGGTCATGAACATGCCGATGGTGGCGCCGGGCTTTTGATCGACCGGCACGTCGCGCCCGTCATAGCGGTTCGACAGCAGACGGGGGATCCAGGCTTCGGCGATTTCGGGCGACGCGTTGAGCGCGGGGATCGCCGCATAGGTCATCGCCATCGGGCACATCGCGCCGCCTTCCATCTGGCTGAACAGATAGGTCAGCGCCATGTGGCCGACATGCGCGCCCGGCCCCGCATGGCTCCAGGCGAAGCTCGCAACCTCGTTCTCGACCGCGAGCGCCACAAGGTCGTGATAGGCGGGGTGGTATTCGACCCGGTCGATCCGCATGCCGTAGCGGTCGAACGGTTTCAGTTCCGGGCCGTGGCGGTTGGCCTGTTCCGCCTTCTCCGTTACCTCAGCGCGGCCGACAAGGCGCCCGAACGCGGCGATGCGTTCCTCGGCCCAGGCCGCCCCCTCTCTCCGCACGCCCTCCCGCAGCGCCGCATCCTGCGTCCACAGGTCCCGGTCGCCCAGATGGGGCGGCATGTTGAAGACCTCATGCGTCGCCAGCGCCGCGCGCGGCCTGAGCGGGGCGGTCACCGCGATGGCCTGCCCGCCTTGCGCCCCTGCTGGCGGCGGCTTTCCTCGTCGAAGAGGCCGGCGAGCTGCTCCATCATCGCGCCGCCGAGCTGGTCGGCGTCGAAGATCGTCACCGCATGGCGGTAGTAGCGCGTCACGTCGTGGCCGATGCCGATGGCGATCAGCTCCACCGGCGAGCGCGTCTCGATCCACTCGATGACCTCGCGCAGATGGCGTTCGAGATAGTTGCCGGGATTGACCGACAGCGTGGAGTCGTCCACCGGCGCGCCGTCCGAGATGACCATCAGGATGCGCCTGTCCTCGGGCCGGCCGAGCAGGCGGTGGTGCGCCCAGAGCAGCGCCTCGCCGTCTATGTTTTCCTTCAGGATGCCCTCGCGGAGCATCAGCCCGAGATTCTTGCGCGCCCGGCGCAGCGGCGAATCGGCTTCCTTGTAGATGATATGGCGCAGGTCGTTCAGCCGGCCCGGATTGGCGGGCTTGCCGGCCGCCAGCCATTTCTCGCGCGACTGCCCGCCCTTCCAGGCGCGTGTGGTAAAGCCCAGAACCTCGGTCTTGACGCCGCACCGCTCCAGCGTTCGCGCGAGGATGTCGGCGCTCATGGCCGCCACCGAAATCGGCCGGCCGCGCATCGAGCCGGAATTGTCGATCAGCAGCGATACCACGGTGTCGCGGAAATCGGTCTGCTTCTCCATCTTGTAGGACAGCGAATGGATCGGGTCGGCGACGACGCGCGCCAGGCGTGCGGCGTCGAGCAGGCCCTCTTCCAGGTCGAACTGCCAGGCCCGCACCTGCTGGGCCATCAGGCGCCGCTGCAGGCGGTTGGCCAGCCGGCTGACGACGCCCTGGAGGCTGGCAAGCTGCTGGTCGAGATGATGGCGCAGCCGGGCGAGTTCGTCCGCGTCGCAAAGCTCGTCCGCATGGATGATTTCGTCGAATTCGCCGGTCCACGGCAGGTAGGCCGGCCCGGCATTGTCGTTGCGGCCGTGCATCGGGTGTTCCTGCGGCGAGGACCGCCCGGGTTCCTCGTCGCCCATGCCCGGCATGATTTCCGCATCGGCGTCGTCATCGCCGGACTCGCCGGTATCTTCCCCTTCGGCGTCCGACATGTCCGAAGCATCGGACATCAGCGTGCCGTCGCTTTCGCCCTCCGCTCCGTCGCCCTCGCCGTCCTCCGAGGCATCGTCGGCGTCGTCCTCCGAGCCTTCTTCCTCGCCCGAAGCGGAGTCGTCCAGCAGCTCCAGGTCTTCCATCAGGCGCCCGGCCAGCGTCGCAAACGCCTCCTGGTCGTGAATCTGGCCCGCCAGATCGGCGAAGGCGTCCGCCGCGCGCTGGTCGAACCAATCGCGCCAGAGGTCGAGGACCCCGGCCGCCACGGGCGAAGCGGCCCGCCCGGAGAGGGTTTCGCGGGCATAGAGCCCGACAGCTTCCGCCAGCGGCACATCGTCGGCGGAGGAGGCGCGGGCGTAGCCCTGCCGGCGGCAACGCTCATCGACCGCCTCCGAGAGATTTCGCGCCGCGCCCGCCATGTAACGCGAGCCCCAGGCCTCCACCCGCGCCTGCTCCAGCGCGTCGAACACCGCACGCGCCTGCGGCCCGCCCCGCGAGAGCCGGGCATGCACCACCGCGTCGTGATGGCGTTCGCGGAGCGCCAGCGAGTCGGCCTCGCCGCGCACGAAGGCGGCCTCGGCGGGGGGAAGGTCGCGGCCCGGCATCGGCAGCTTGGCGTGGCCGCGCTCCAGGGATGCCCTGTCTGGACCGAAGGAGACTTCCAGCTCGTCGATGTCGCCCATGGCGCGCATCGTGGCGCCTGTCACCCGCTTGAAAGCGTCGAGCGGCGTCTCCTTGTCGCCGGTGAGACTCATGGGGTGAGGCCGATCCCCGACGCCACCACGGATTCGGGCAGCTCGCTGTCGAAGCAGCGCTGGAAGTATTCCGCCACGATCGGCCGCTCCGCCTCGTCGCACTTGTTGAGGAATGTGACGCGGAATGCGAAGCCCAGATCGTTGAAGATGCGCGTGTTCTCAGCCCAGGTGATGACGGTGCGCGGCGACATGACGGTCGAGATGTCCCCGTTCATGAAGCCCCGGCGGGTGAGTTCGGCGAGCTGGATCATCTGCTTGCCGCGTTTGAGCCCCTTTTCGTCGGAGAGCTCCGGCACCTTGGCGAGGACGATCTTCAGCTCGTCGTCCTCGGGCAGGTAGTTCAAGGTCGCCACCACGTTCCAGCGGTCCATCTGGCCCTGGTTGATCTGCTGGGTGCCGTGATAGAGGCCGGTCGTGTCGCCGAGGCCGACGGTGTTGGAGGTCGAAAACAGCCGGAAGGACGGATGCGGGCGGATGACCCGGTTCTGGTCGAGCAGCGTCATCTTGCCCTCGACCTCCAGCACGCGCTGGATGACGAACATCACGTCCGGGCGGCCGGCATCGTATTCGTCGAAGACGATCGCGGTCGCATGCTGGAGCGCCCAGGGCAGCATGCCCTCGCGGAATTCGGTGACCTGCTTGCCGTCGCGCACGACGATGGCGTCGCGACCGACCAGATCGATGCGGCTCACATGGCTGTCGAGGTTGATGCGGATGCACGGCCAGTTCAGCCGGGCAGCGACCTGCTCGATATGGGTCGATTTGCCGGTGCCGTGGTAGCCCTGGATCATCACCCGGCGGTTGTGGGCGAAGCCGGCCAGGATCACGAGCGTGGTCTGTTCGTCGAAATGGTAGGTGGGATCGACCTCGGGCACGTAGTCGTTCGGCTCCGAAAAGGCGGGCGCAATCATGTCCGTGTCGAATCCGAAGACCTCGCGCACGGATATCGTCTTGTCGGGCTCGCGGGTATGCGCGTCGCTCTGGATGCCGTGCATCGTGCTCATGCGTTCTTCCAGTCTGCTGGGTGACAGGTTACCGGGCCGGCGCTGCCGAGAGCGCATCTTGCAGGACCCGGTAGGCACGGGTTATGGATTTCATTCGTTCCTCCGACGCCGGGCAGCCGCCATTGGCATCGGGGTGGTGGTGCTTGACCAGTTCCTTATAGCGCGATTTCAGCGCAGGGAGAGTCATGTCGTCGGAAAGCGACATCGCGGCCGCCGCCTCCGCTTCCGGGCTTCCGGGCGGCCAGCGCCGCGAGGGCGGAGCGCGCTCGTGGGCTCCGGCAAAGATGTCGCAAGGGTCGCCGAAGACCGGCGGGGCGCCGAAGCCTCCGCCCAGAGGCCGCCGCCCGAACTCCATGCTGGCGCGTACCGCCGCGTCGATCTCCGCCCGGTCCATGTCGGGACAGTAGCTCCATTCGCGGTTGTAGGCGCGGACATGGTCCAGGCAGAACCAGACATAGTCATGCAACCGGTCCGGCGCGCGCGGCGCGGGGTAGGCGGCCGCTTCCGGGCAGCCGGCCCATTCGCAGCGGGCGCCGGGAGCGGGACGCTGTCGGGTGTGATAGACCATGACGGTCCGAGTATGGAAACACCGCGCCGAGGGAACAAGGGGGCCGGGCCATGCCTGTCCGCGACGATATCGCCCGCAAGCTCCGTGAGGCCTTCCGGCCGAGCCGGCTCGAGGTCATCGACGAATCGCACATGCATGTCGGCCATGTCGGCGCCCGGCCCGGGGGAGAGACGCATTTCCGCGTCGAGATCGCGGCCGGGGCCTTCCGGGGCATGAGCCGCGTGGCGCGGCAGAAGGCCGTCTATGACGTGCTTGCCGAGGAAATGGCGGGGCCGGTGCATGCGCTGTCGATCCGGGCAACCGATGGATAGTCCGCATGTCTCACGAAAGTCACGGCCTGCGTCGCGTCCAGGCGTTCGCTCCGCAAGGAGCGGGCCGAAAAGCGTAGCAGCGCTTACGCTTGAGGCCCGCGACGCCGCGCATAACGCGGCAGTTTGTTTGGTTGGCGGCGTTTGCGCCGCCGCGGGCGGACGCCTGGGCGCGACCCGAAGGGCGGCGCTGTCGGGCCGGCAGGGTGCGTCAAGCCGCTTGCCCGATGCTCGGCTCAGCGCGCCCACGCGCGTCAACGCACGATGCGCTTCGCGTCTTTCCTTCCCTGCCGGCCCGACAGCGCCGCGCAGACCATGAGTTTCGTGGGACATGCGGACTAGGCCGGTTCCGCCTCGCGGTATTCCTCTGGCCAGAGCGTCCTGACCACAGGGCTCGACCGGGAGAAAGCCATGCAGGAATCGAGGCCCGGGCCTCCCTTCATGCTTTCCCCCTCGGTCATGCCGGCCAGGCGGTGCTGGTGCTCGTGCCAGGGGCCGAGCGTCTGGTAGGCGCTCGTGCCGAGCGGATAGAGCAGCTCCAGGATGTGGGTGCAGCCGGCAGTCCTGCCGTATCGTTCCTTGACCCGGCGCATCCAGCCGGGGCCGATACGCAGCCCGACGAGCCGGGAGAAATTGCCGGCGGCGTTCCCGCAAACGGCATAGGGACTCTCCAGTGTCTCCGCCTCTGCAGCGAGGATCGTCAGGCGGTCGTCGAGAGTGAGCCGCACCCGCATCCGGTGCACCGGGACGCCCGGCTTGACTTGCCCGCGCCAGTAGTTCTCGAAAGCGTAGGTCTTCGAATCGACGAGTTCGGCCTCGAGGTCCCAGAGGCCGTCCTCGCGCAGGAAGCCCTCGCAGCGGACCTGGCGGCTGTGGAGATGGCGGCGGGTTGCGGGCGGGGATAGGGACAAGGGCAGGCGTTTCCTTCGCTGGAGGACCGGGTCGGCGGACGGGAGGCGGGTTCCGGTTCAGGCGAGCCGGCCGTGGCAATGCTTGTATTTCTTGCCGGACCCGCAGGGACAGGCCGCATTGCGGGCCACCTTGCCCCAGCTCGCGGGGTCGCCCGGATTGGGCGGGCCGCTCGGCCGGCGCAATTGCCGGGTGCCCTGCACGGCAGCGCCGTTGCCGGCGAATGCAGGCTCCGGCTCGTCATGCACCTGACGCCAGTCGCCGTCCTCTTCGGAGCGCGGCATCAGGTCGTCGGAGGGCGCGTTCAGCTGTACTTCGAGATGGGCGAGCGTTCCCGTCACCGCCTCGCGCAGCCTGGCCAGCATGGCATCGAACAGTTCGAAGGCTTCCTGCTTGTATTCGTTCAGCGGGTCCTTCTGGGCATAGGCGCGCAACCCGATGCCCTGGCGCAGATGGTCGAGCTGGAGCAGGTGCTCCTTCCAGATCTGGTCGAGAAGCTGGAGCAGGACGCTCTTCTCCGCCTGGCGCATGATGTCCGCGCCCCAGTTTGCCGCCTTCTCCGCCATGCGCCGGTCGAGCGCGCCGAGAATTCGCCGGGTGATCTCCTCGTCGGCGATGCCTTCCTCCTCGGCCCACTCGCGGGCCGGGAAGTCGATGGAAAGCACGCGGCGCAGCTCGTCCTGAAGGCCCTGCGCGTCCCATTGCTCCGGCAGCGCCTTCTCCGGGATGAAACGCTGGACGACGTCCTCGACGACCTGGTGGCGCATGTCCACGACCTCGTCATGGACATCGTCCACCTGCATCAGGTCACGGCGCTGTTCGTAAACGACCTTGCGCTGGTCGTTCATCACATCGTCGAACTTCAGCAGGTTCTTGCGAATCTCGAAATTGCGCGCCTCGACCTTCTGCTGCGCCTTCTCGAGCGCCTTGTTGATCCAGGGATGCACGATGGCTTCGCCGTCCTCGAGGCCCAGCCGGCGCAGCATCCCGTCCATGCGCTCGGAACCGAAAATGCGCATCAGGTCGTCTTCGAGCGAGACGAAGAACTTGGAGGCGCCGGGGTCGCCCTGCCGTCCCGAACGCCCGCGGAGCTGGTTGTCGATCCGGCGGCTCTCATGGCGCTCGGTGGCAAGCACATAGAGGCCGCCCGCCTCGATCACCACTTGCCTGTCCCGCGCTACCTGCTCCAGGATCGCGGCTTCCCGCTCCTCGCCCTCGGCGCGGATCAGCATCTCCGCGTTGCCTCCGAGCTGGATATCCGTGCCGCGCCCCGCCATGTTGGTGGCGATGGTCACCGCGGCCGGCTTTCCCGCTTGCGCGATAATGGCCGCTTCCTGCTCGTGGTAGCGCGCATTCAGGATCTGGTGGGCGATCTTTTCGCCTTTCAGCTGCTTGCCAAGCTCCTCCGACTTCTCGATGGAGACCGTGCCGACCAGCACGGGCTGGCGGCGCGCCACACAATCGTGGATCTGGGCCAGGATGGCGTCGTTCTTTTCCCGCGCTGTGCGATAGACCTCGTCATCGTGGTCGGCACGCACGGTCGGCAGGTTGGTGGGGACTTCTATGGCCTCGAGCCCGTAGATTTCCGCGAATTCGCCTGCTTCGGTGATCGCCGTGCCGGTCATGCCCGCGAGCTTGTCGTAGAGGCGGAAATAGTTCTGGAAGGTGATCTGCGCGAGCGTCTGGTTCTCAAGCTGGACCGGGACCCCCTCCTTGGCTTCCAGCGCCTGGTGCAACCCCTCGGAGTAACGGCGCCCTTCCATCGCGCGGCCGGTGAACTCGTCGATGATGACGACCTTGCCGTCGCGGACCATGTAGTCGACGTCGCGCTCGAACAGCGTGTGGGCGCGCAGCGACTGGTTCATATGGTGAAGCAGGGAGATGTTGTGAATGTCGTAGAGGCTCCCTTCCGTGAGGAGCCCGTGTTTGCGCAGCAGCGCCTCGCTGTGCTCCTGGCCGGCCTCGTTCAGGGAGACGCTGCGCTGCTTCTCATCCTTTTCGTAATGCTCGGGCCGGACCTCCGCCATCAATCCGTCGCAGCGCACATAGAGTTCCGACGACTGCTCGGCGGCCCCCGAAATGATGAGCGGCGTGCGCGCCTCGTCGATCAGGATCGAGTCCACCTCGTCCACGATGGCGTAGGCGAACTCGCGCTGGACCATTTCGTCGAGCGCGAACTTCATGTTGTCGCGCAGATAGTCGAAACCGAGCTCGTTGTTGGTCCCGTAGGTGACGTCGGCGGCGTATTGCTGGCGCCGCTCGCTGTCCGGCAGCCCGTGCATGATGCAGCCGACGGTAAGGCCGAGGAAGTTGTAGATGCGGCCCATCCACTCGGCGTCGCGCTGGGCGAGATAGTCGTTCACCGTGACGACATGGACGCCCCTGCCGGCCAGCGCGTTCAGGTAGACCGGCAAGGTCGCCGCGAGCGTCTTGCCCTCGCCGGTCTTCATTTCCGAGATCATTCCCTGGTGGAGCACCATGCCGCCCAGGAGCTGGACATCGAAATGACGCTGGCCGAGCGTGCGCTTGGAGGCTTCGCGCACGGTGGCGAACGCCTCGACGAGCAGGTCGTCCAGATCGGCGCCGCCCTGCACGCGCTGGCGGAATTCGTCGGTGCGGGCCCGAAGCGCGCTGTCCGACAGCGCCTCCAGTTCCGGTTCGAGCGCGTTTATCGCTGCGACCTCGGGTCGCAGGCGCTTCAGGAAGCGGTCGTTATGGGTGCCGAACAGGCGCTTGGCGACTACGCCGAGCATGAAGTGTTCCCCGAAAGATCGTGGGCCGGCCCGAAGGCGTCCCGCCCGTCACCCGAGATTTAGAAACGAGGCCCGCTGCTGTCAACGGAACGGCATCCCCGGCGACGGGCCAAGGGGAACCGATTAGACGAATTGGATGTTGTCGGCCGCGAACTTACCCTTGCGCGGGTCCCGACGCAGTTCATAGCTGATCCGCTGGCCTTCGGCCGGAGCATTGAGACCGGCGCGCTGCACTGCCGAAATATGGACGAACACATCGGCTCCGCCCTCATCGGGTTCGATGAACCCGTATCCCTTGGTCGTGTTGAACCACTTCACAGTACCGGTAGCCATACGAATCGACACTCCTTAGTCACGGCACGTCGTCTCTTCTCGGGTATTTTTCAACGTCACGCGACGTGGTCGCGACGCAATCCGCCATATTGAGGCGGAAGATTATACCACGTTTGAGTCCATGAGCGTGCGGATATCCCGCAACTCCTCCAGAATGCTCCGCAATTCCGATTCCGGTACGTCCTGCCCCGACAGGGCCCTGCGCGCGCCCTCGATCGTAAAGCGGCGTTCATGCAGCAATTCGCGAATGGCAACGATTGTCTCGACGTCCTCCGGACGGTAATAGCGCCGCCCGCCAGCCCGCTTCAGCGGCTGCAATTGTGGAAATTTGCTTTCCCAGAACCGCAGCACATGGGGTTCGAGGCCGACCTCCCGCGCGACTTCCGATATCGTGCGATAGGCGGTCGGATGCTTTTCCATGGAAACGGGCGCCTACTCCGCAGCCGCCCGGCTCGCATTGACGCGCTGCTTCAGCACTTGAGAAGCGCGGAAAGCGACCACACGGCGCGGCGGAATGGCGACTTCCTCGCCGGTGCGCGGGTTACGCCCGGTCCTCTCGCCTTTGTTCCGCAGGGCGAAAGTGCCGAAGGAAGAGATCTTGACCGTCCCTTCCGTTTCCAGCGCTTCAGCGAGTTCTTCCAGAACGGCTTCCACGAGCATCGCCGAATCGCTTCGCGAGAGGCCGATATTGCGATAGACCGCCTCGCAGAGGTCGGCGCGCGTCAGGGTGTTGCCAGTCATGGAACGGACGCTAACCCGGACGCGCGGCTCCGGTCAACGCAGGTGGGAGCGGGTTTCGAACTCACCACCGGGCGAGCGCCGCGCCCCAGGTGAAGCCGCCGCCCATGGCTTCGAGCAGCAGCATGTCGCCTTTCGCGATGCGCCCGTCCTCAACGCCGGCCGCCAGCGCCAGAGGTACCGAGGCCGCCGAGGTATTGGCGTGGCGGTCCACCGTGACGATGACCCGGTCGTCGCCGATGCCGAGCTTGCGTCCGGTGGCGCGCAGGATGCGCAGATTGGCCTGGTGCGGCACGATCCAGTCGATGGCCTCCGGCCCGAGGCCGTTGGCAGTCAGCGCCTCCTCCACCACCTGCGCGAGATTCGTGACGGCATGCTTGAAGACTTCCCGTCCCTTCATCCGCAAATGCCCGACAGTGCCGGTCGATGAAGGGCCGCCATCGACATAGAGCAGTTCGCCGTGGCGTCCGTCCGAATGCAGGTGGGTGGACAGCAGATGGCGCGGATCGTCTTCGCAGGCCTCCAGCACTACGGCCCCCGCCCCGTCCCCGAAAAGCACGCTGGTCTCGCGCTCGTTCCAGTCGAGGATCCGCGAAAAGGTCTCCGCGCCGATCACCAGCGCGGTCCGGGCCTGACCGGCGCGGATGAAATTGTCGGCCACGGCGAGCGCGTAGATGAAGCCCGAGCAGACCGCCTGGACATCGAAGGCGATGCCTTCGGTCATGCCAAGCCGGGCCTGGACCGCCGTCGCGGTCGCGGGAAAAGTACGGTCGGGCGTCGCGGTGGCGAGCACGATCAGGTCCAGCTCGCGGGCGTCCTTCCCGGCGGCCGCAAGCGCACGCCTCGACGCCTCGAGCGCGAGGTCCGACGTCTTCTCGCCGGGCGCGGCAATCCGCCGCTCCCTGATACCCGTGCGCTCGCGGATCCAGACATCCGAAGTGTCCATGCCGGCCGCAAGTTCGTCATTGGTGACGACGCGCTCCGGCAGGTAGGCGCCGACGCCCCGGAACTGCGCCCGCCGGCCGGTCAAGAGGCCGTTGCCGCAACCGGCGGCGGCATGCTCTCGAAGGCGGAGCGGACATCGTCGAGGAAACCGTGGCGCGCCATATCGACGGCGAAGCCGATCGCGTTGGCGAAGGCGAAGGCATCCGAGCCGCCGTGGGCCTTGACCACGACGCCGTTCAGCCCGACGAAAACGGCGCCGTTGTAGCGTCGCGGGTCGAAGCGGTCGCGCACCTTGTTCAAGGCCCGGCGCGCCAGCCAGAAGCCCGCCATGCCGCCGACCGAACTCTTCACTGCCCGCCGAAGGGCCGCGCCGTAAAGGCGCGCCGAACCCTCGAGCGCCTTCAGTGCGACATTGCCCGTAAAGCCGTCCGTGACCACCACATCGACGGCGCCGCCGGTAATGTCGTCTCCCTCGATGAAACCCTTGAAGTCGAAGGGCGGGTTGGAGACGGCGCGGAGCCGGGCAGCGGCGTCACGCAGCGCCGACCCGCCCTTCAACTCCTCCTGGCCGACATTCAGCAGCCCGACCGTCGGCCGCCGGCCCAGAACCGCCGATGCGAATGCGGCGCCCATGACCGCGAACTGGAAAAGGTTTTCGCCGTCGCATTCGATATTCGCGCCGAGGTCGAGCATGGCGATTTCGGCCCGCAGGGTGGGCATGATCGAGCAGATCGCCGGGCGGCCGACGCCCGGAGGCGTGCGCAGCAGAAACTTTGAGACGGCCATCAGCGCGCCGGTATTGCCGGCGGAGACAACGCCGGCGGCCTGGCCGTCCCGCACTTTCTGCACGGCGTTCCACATCGACGAGCCTTCGCCGCCGCGTATCGCTGAGGAAGGCTTGGCGTCGTCGGCAATGACCTTCTCTGCGGGGTGCAATTCGACCCGGTCGCCGAATGCCTTCAACGCCGCGAGGCCGCGTTCCATCCGTGCGGGATCGCCGTGGATCAGGAAACGCGCTTCCGGGTAGCGTTCGCCGGCCAGGGCTGCGCCCCGGAGCACGATATCAGGCGCCCGATCGCCACCCATGCCGTCGAGCGCAATGACGATGGGGTCGGGCACAGGAGCCTTAGGCGGCTTCGTCTCTGGCTGCGACGACTTCGCGGCCGCGGTAATAGCCGCACTCCGCGCAAACGTGATGCGGGCGCGTCCGTTCGCCGCAATTCGGGCATTCGATATGCGTTTCGGCGCCGAGGCGGTGATGCGAACGCCGCTTGTCGCGGCGCGACCGGCTCACCTTCTTCTTCGGAACAGCCATCGGGCATCCTCTTCCGGACATCTGGCAGCCGCGTTGTCTATACCAAAGCGGCCCGGGCGGCAACCGCTCCTTCCGGCGCCCGTCATTCGGTCGCTGCACCGGGCTCAACGCCCTCGATAGCGCCGACGAGTTCGTCCGCAACCCCCTGCATTTCGACGGCGACAGCGTCTGCGCCGACCCGGCGCAGCTCTTCGGCCCACTGGTCGTCATGGGCCCGGGCAACGATATGGAGACGGGGGAATATGTAGCGCATTTGGCCGACAATGGTCACGGCGCGCTTCGGGTCGTTGAACGCCACGACGACAGCGCTGGCGTTCTCGACGTCAGCCGCCTCCAGCACTTCGGGGCGCGCCGCATCGCCGTGGAACACCTCGAAGCCCAGCCGGCGGCCGGCGGCAATATTGTCTGCATGGACATCGATGCCGACCGGCAGCTTGCCCGCCTCGCGCAATTGCGCGGCGCATGCCCGCCCGGCCCGCCCGAAGCCGGCCACGACGACATGCCCCGAATGCGGCCCCGCGGCCTCTACGCGCTCGCCCGACTCCTGCGCGATATCGGGGAGCGCCCGGCGTCCGAAGAACGCCAGCAGCGGTGTCGCCGCCATGGACAATGTGATCGCCATGCCGAGCAATTGCGCGTCGGGCCCCTCGAGCAGCGAGCGGCCGACTGCCGCGCCCAGCAGCACGAACCCGAACTCCCCGCTGCCTGCGAGGAGCAGCCCGACATAGACCGCCCGCCCGATCGGCATCCCGAGTGCGGACCCGATCGCGGCTGCAACGGCGGTCTTGATGACCAGCAGGCCGACCACGATCGCCGCCAGCGCGCCGGCGCGCGCGATGACCCCGCCCGCGTCGATCGCCATGCCGACGGTCATGAAGAAGAGCCCGAGCAACAGGCCCCGGAAGGGCTGGATGACGGCCGCGACCTGGTGGCGGTGGCGGGTATCGGCCAGCAACATGCCGGCAAGGAAGGCGCCGAAGGCCATGGACAGTCCGGCGAGTTCGGTGGCGAGGCCGGTCGCCAGCACGATCAGCAGGGTCAGCGCGGTGAAGGTTTCGATCTGGCCGCCCTCGGAGACCGGCCCGTAGATCGGTCGCACCACCCAGCGCCCGACCGCGAGGATGCCGACCACGGCTACCAGCGCCTTCAGCACCGACCAGAAGAGCGCTTCCGCCACCGCCTCCGGCGCGCCGCCGAGCACCAGCGTCACGACGAGAAGCGGACCGACGGCGATATCCTGGACCAGCAGTACGGCGAAGGCGGACCGGCCGGCCTGGCTCGTCAGCTCGCCCCGTTCGGCGAGCAATTGCAGCACCATGGCGGTCGAGGAGAGCGTGAGCGCCGCCGCTAGGACAATGGCGGCCTGCGGCGACACCCCGAGCGCCATTCCCGCTCCCGAAAACACCGCCATGGTGAGGAGGATCTGCAGCAGGCCCAGCGCGAACTTGCCGCCGCCAAGCGCACGCAGGCGGTCGAGCGGCAATTCGAGCCCGACCGTGAACAGCAGGAAGACAACGCCGAACTCGGCCAGCGCACGGGCGCTGTCGATCCGTTCGACCAGGCCGAGCGCATGCGGGCCGATGACGGCCCCGGCGCCGATATATCCGAGCACCGCCGCAAGGCCGAGGCGGCGGAATACCGGCACGGCGATTACCGCCGCCAGCAGGAAGATCAGGACGTCGGCGAGGTAGCTGGGATGGTCCATTCCGGCCCTTCCGACGCCGGCCGGGCGATCAGGCTGTCGGCGGGTTCAGCCGCGCATCCCCCGGGCGGGCTTCAGCCGGACCGCTCCAGGGCGGCCATCTCGTCCTTCAGGGCGAGTTTGCGCTTCTTCAGAGTCTGTACTTTCAGATCGTCGGCGGAGGGGTCGTTTTCAAGATCGCGAAGCTCGTCGTCGAGTGCAGCATGCTGGGCCTCGAGGGCGGCCCGGCGGTCCTGCAAGTCCGTCATGCGCATCTTCCTCTTTGCTGCGATACTGCGGGCGCGCGCCGCCCGCCGGTCCAGTCCCGAGACTGGCCCATGGCGAGCGGTTTGTCACCCCGCCGGCCGCCATTTCCGGCGAAGCGAGGATGAGACGATGAAATCGATTCTGGTGCCTACCAACGACCTGGATTCCCTGGAGAGCGTGCTCACCGCCGCCGAATGCCTCCGCGGGCGCATCGACGGCTGGCTCGAGGCCGCGCATTTCCACACCGACCCCTCCGCCATCATGGCGACCGACGACAGCGGCGCTGCCTTGCCGGCGCTCGTCGAGCGGTTCGAGCGCGAGGACGACCGCCGCGCCGCCGAGGCGCGGCGCCGTTTCGAGGCCTTCGTCGAGGCCGCCGGGATCGGCGACCGGGCGGTCTGGTCCGAGAGCGAATCCGGCCTCGACAATCTCGGCAACCATGCCCGCGTGTACGATGTGGTGGTGGTAGGCCGGCCGGTGAAAGGGTCCAGCGGCCCGTCCCTCGGAACCCTCGAGACGGCGCTCTTCGACAGCGGCCAGGCGATTCTGGCGGTGCCGGCCCGGGCTCCTGCCGAGTTGGGCCGCAACATTCTGATCGCGTGGAACGGCTCCTCCGAAACCGTCCGCACCATCCGTGCCGCGCTGGACCTGCTGCGCCTTGCCGAACAGGTCACGGTGCTGACCGTTACCGGTATGACGGTGCCGGGGCCGACGGGCGAAGCGGTGGCGCGCCAGCTCGGACGCGAGGGTATCGAGGCCGGCTCGCTGGTCGTGGAGGCGGGGCTCGGGGAGAGCGGCCACAAGACCCTGGAAATCGCGGCGGAGCGCGGCGCAGACCTGCTGTTGAAGGGCGGCTATACGCGCGGCCGGTTGCGCCAGGCGCTGTTCGGCGGGCCGACCAACTACATCCTGTTCAATGCCGAACTCCCGGTGTTCATGGCGCATTGACAAGCCGGCCCGGCGTCTGCGACCATTCTTCTGCCGTCGATCTGCGCGGGAGAGTCCGGCATTGCGAGCCGGCGCCGAAGGAGCAACCGCCCCGGAAACTCTCAGGCACCCGGACCGCGCGGGGAGGCAACTCTGGAAAGCGGGCGCATACGCCCCACCGAAGATGTAACGGCTAAGCCGGATTCTTTCAGGTCGGACGGACAGAGGGGGCAGACGGGCAGGCCGCAAGGCGGGCCCGGAAGCCGGAGGGTCCGTCGATGACCGAACTGCTGAAGACACCGTTGCACGCGATGCACCTCGCCGCCGGCGCACGCATGGAGCCTTTCGTGGGCTTCGACATGCCGCTGCGCTATCCGGAGGGCAGCGTTGCCGAGCACAATCAGGCCCGCAATCGCGCGGCGCTGTTCGATGTCAGCCATATGGGCCAGTTGCGGCTGATGGGTCCGGGTGCCGACGAGGCGCTGGAGACGCTCGTGACCGGCGATATCTGCGGCCTCGGCGACGGCGCCATGCGTTACACCCTCTTCACCCTCGAGAACGGCGGCATTCTGGACGACCTGATCGTTTCCCGCGTGTCGGGCGGCCTCGGACTTGTGGTCAATGCCGGGCGCAGGAACCAGGACACGGAACATCTTCGCCGTCATCTCGGCGGCAGGGTGGATATCGTGCCGGAGCCGGACCGCGCCCTGCTGGCCCTGCAGGGGCCGGCGGCGGCGGCGGTGCTGCCGGATTTCGCCGATCTGCCGTTCATGGCCTGGCGCGAGGGCGAGGCCTGCGGCGTGCCGGCCCGCGTCTCGCGCTCGGGCTATACGGGCGAGGACGGTTTCGAGTTGTCGGTCGCCGGCGCCGACGCCGAAGCGCTCGCCGGGCGGCTGCTCGCCCATGAAGCCGTCGCCTGGGCGGGGCTCGATTCGCGCAACTCGCTGCGGCTGGAAGCGGGCCTCTGCCTCTACGGGCGGGACCTCGACGAGGATACGACGCCGCTGGAAGCCGGCCTCGGCTGGACCCTGCCGAAGCGCCGCCGCGAGGAGCGCGGCTTCCCCGGCGCGGCGCGCATTCTCGACACCCCTCCCGCCCGGCGCCGCGTCGGCGTGAGGCCCGAGGGCCGGGTCATCGCGCGCGAGGGCTCCGACCTGCTCGACGGCTCCGGAGAGCCGGTCGGCTGGGTGGCCAGCGGCGGTTTCTCGCCGGTGCTCGGCGGCCCGGTCGCCATGGGTTTCCTGCCGGTCGCGCTCACTGCGCCCGGCACGGAAATCGCCTTCGACATCCGCGGGAAGCCGCGGCCCGGTAGCGTCGTCCGCCTTCCCTTCGTTCCCCACAACTATTTCCGAGGCTGAGAAGTCAGATGGCCGTCAAGACCTACTACACGCGCGAGCATGAATGGGTGCGGATCGAGGACGGTGCTGCGATCTGCGGCATCACCGATTACGCCCAGACGCAGTTGGGCGATGTCGTCTATGTCGAACTACCGGAGGTCGGCGCCGAGATCGCCCGCGACGGCGAGGCTGCCGTGGTGGAGAGCACCAAGGCGGCGAGCGATGTCTATGCGCCGGTGACCGGCACGATCCTCGCGGTCAACGACCGGCTGGAGGAATCGCCTGACCTCGTCAACGAGTCCGCCGAAGACCAGGGCTGGTTCTTCCGCATGCAGATCGACGATGAGGGCGAGCTCGACGAGCTGATGGACGAAGAAGGCTACCAGGCCTTCATCGAGGAACTCGACTGATGCGCTACCTGCCGATCACCGACGCCGACCGCAGCGAGATGCTCCGGGCGATCGGCGCGCCGTCGGTGGAGGCTCTGTTCTCGGACGTGCCGGAGGGCGCGCTGCTGGCCGGGCCGGTGGAGCTGCCGCACCATGCCGGCGAATTCGAGGTCGAGCGGCGGCTCTCGCGGCTTGCCGCGCGGAACCGGGCGGCGGGCGCAGGCCCCTTCTTCTGCGGGGCCGGCAGCTACCGCCACCACATCCCGGCGGCTGTGGACTACCTGATACAGCGCGGCGAGTTTCTCACCTCCTATACGCCCTATCAGCCGGAAATCGCCCAGGGCACGCTGCAATACCTGTTCGAGTTTCAGACCCAGGTCTGCCTGCTGACCGGCATGGAGGTCGCCAACGCCTCCATGTACGACGGCGCGACGGCCGCGGCAGAGGCCGTGACGATGGCGAACCGCGTCACCCGGCGCTCGAAGGCCGTGGTCTCCGGCAATCTGCACCCGCATTACCGCGACACGGCGGCGACGCTCGCGCGCTTCCAGGGCTTCACCCTGGAGGCCGGCCCGCCCATGCCGGCCGGCGGCGAGGACCTGGCAAGCCGGATCGACGACGAGACCTCCTGCGTTGTCGTCCAGTATCCGGACCTGTTCGGCAATGTCGTCGACTTCTCGGACTTGGCGGAAGCCGCGCATGCGAAGGGCGCGCTGCTGGTGGTCGTCGTCACCGAGGTCGTGGCGCTCGGCGCGCTCCGGCCGCCGGGCGAGATGGGGGCCGATATCGTTGCGGCCGAGGGCCAGTCCATCGGCAATGCGATGGGCTTCGGCGGTCCGCATCTCGGCCTGTTCGCGGCCCGCACGCGCCATATGCGCCAGATGCCGGGCCGGCTTTGCGGCGAGACCGTGGATGCGGATGGCCGGCGCGGCTATGTGCTGACGCTCGCGACGCGCGAGCAGCACATCCGCCGCGAGCGCGCGACCAGCAATATCTGCACCAATTCCGGCCTCTGCTCGCTTGCCTTCACCATCCATCTGACCCTGCTGGGCGAGACCGGGCTGAAGCGCCTCGCCGCGCTCAACCATGCCGGTGCCGTCTCGCTGGCCGACCGGCTGGGCGGGCGCGTGGTCACCCCGGCCTTCTTCAACGAGTTCACCGTCCGGCTGGACGGCGATGCGGCGGAAACGGTCGAGCGGCTGGCGGGCGAAGGCATCCTTGCGGGCGTACCCGTTTCGCGCCTCTATCCGGGCGCGGGGCTCGACGACCTGCTGCTGGTCGCGGTGACCGAGACGGCGGCCGAGGAAGACCTGGCGGCCCTGGCGGAGGCATTGTCATGAGCGGTTCGTCCCACGACACGGTCTCCGGCGATCTCGGGCTCCGCATCGAGGAGCCGCTGATCTTCGAGCAGGACAGCCCCGGCGCCCTCGG
>MKWU01003102.1_pt1 | contig 22817 bp, 22 predicted proteins | sample 809101 | NCBI WGS metagenome assembly MKWU01 (sample SAMN05860141, study PRJNA318959) | sponge metagenome | host: Aplysina aerophoba | place: Slovenia: Piran, Adriatic Sea, Gulf of Piran | collected 2013-05-07 | reverse complement strand
GGCGGGTCATCGAGCCGCTCGCACGCATGGGAGCCACCCTCGACGCGGCCGAAGGCCGGCCGCCGCTGACCGTCCACGGCGGCCCGCTGACCGGCATCGAGTTCGCGCCGCCCGTGGCGAGCGCGCAGGTAAAGACCGCCGTGCTCCTGGCCGGCCTGCACGCGGCGGGGATGACGCGTGTGGTCGAGGCGCTCCCGACCCGGGACCACACCGAGCGGGCGCTCCTGGGCTTCGGCGCGGCGGTCCGGCGGGACAGCGCGGGCGTCACCGTGAGCGGGGGCACCGGGCTGCGCGCAGCCGATCTCGCGGTACCCGGCGACCCGTCATCCGCCGCCTTCTGGGCCGCGGCGGCCGCCGCGTTGCCGGGCTCGGAGGTCGAGATCGACGCGGTCGGCCTGAATCCGACACGCACCGCCTATCTCGACGTCCTGCGTCGCGCCGGAGCGCAGATCGAGACGCGGGTGTCGGAGCATGCCGGGGGCGAGCCGGTGGGTACGCTCTGCGTGCGCCACGGCGGCCTGCGGCCGGTGGTGGTGGCCCCGGCGGAGGTGCCGGGATTGATAGACGAGCTCCCGGTGCTGGGGGCCCTGGCCGCCCTCGGCGGAGCGATCGACGTGCGCGGCGCCGCCGAGCTCCGTCACAAGGAGAGCGACCGCATCGCGCGGCTCGCCGACGGGCTGCGCCGGCTCGGCGCCCGCGTCGAGGAGCGGCCGGACGGGTTCCGCGTGGACGGATCGCGACGGCTTGCCGGGGGCTCGGTCGACGCGGCAGGCGATCACCGCCTCGCGATGGCGTTCGCGGTTGCGGCGCTGGGTGCGGAGGGTCCCAGCCTCATCGTCGGCGCAGACGCGGTCGACGTCTCGTACCCGGGGTTCTTCGCGGCGCTCGACGGGCTGCGCGCGGACTGACGCCGGCACCGGGCGGACCAGTTGTCATCGTGCGGACTGACAAGATCTTCCTGGTCGGGTTCATGGCCGCGGGCAAGTCGACGGTGGCCGAGGCGCTGGGACGGCGCATCGACTGGCGCGTCGAGGACGTGGACGCGCGCATCGAGGCCCGGGAGCGCCAGACCGTCGCCGACATCTTCGCGCAACGCGGCGAAGACCACTTCCGCGAGGTGGAGAGGGCCGTGGTGCGCGATCTGCTGCCGCTGCGTCACGCCGTGGTTGCCACCGGGGGCGGCACCTTCGCGGACCCCGCGAACCGGGCGGCGATTAACCGGAACGGCAGCTCCGTATGGCTCGACGTGACCTTCGAGACCGTGATCGCCCGGATCCCCTCCGACGGCAGGCGCCCGCTGGCCGGCAATCGGGACACGCTGTATACGCTGTACCGCGCCCGGCAGGCGGCCTATCGGCAGGCCCACCTGCGGCTCGACGCGAGCTCGCTCTCGGCCGGGGCGCTGGTGGAGCGTCTGATGGAGTGGGTCGGCGCCTAGCCCACCATTCGTCGCCTGACGGCTCCGCCTGGTGCCCAACCAGCCCTGCCAGGAGTCTGCACCGTTCTACGGCGCAGACTCCCAGGGGAACAGTGCTAGGACGACACGGCAGACCCTTCTGCCGTCCTCGGGCGCGCGCCGCGGGCGTTGCGCGCCGCCCGCTCCTCGCGCCGCCGCAACTCGGCGGCGTACGCGTCGGCGGCAGAGCGGGAACCGAGGATCCAGCCGACCACCATGCCGAAGAGGAGCACGGCCGGGATGAACACGAAGTGGCCGGCCGTCATGTCGAACATCTACGGCTTCTCCGGATCGTCGGGATCGCCGACGCGGCGGGCCAGGCCGGCGAGGTCGCGCTCCACCGCCGCGGAGCGCCGCGCCAGCGACCAGAAGTAGCCGAACGCCAGGATCCACACGATCGAGTACGCGGCGATGAGGAAGGGCGCCGCGGGCAGCCGGTCCTCCTCGGGCAATTGATCGATCGGCACGAACTCCTCGAGGGGCGGTTGCGACGCCTGCAGCGCGGCGACGGCCGGTACTTCCCACGCCGCGAGGGCGGCTACGACCACCCCGACCAGGATCCAGGCGCCGCGGCGCCGGCCCCTCGCCCACGGCCCGCCGGGGCGCCGAGCCTCCACCCGTCTCGCGTACCGCTCGTCAGTCGTCGTCATACGCCAACCGCAGCCTGTCGACCGCCGCACGCTGCTCCTCCAGTCGCCGCCGCCCGCCCAGCATGACGAGGAACAGCGCGAAGTAGGCGGCCACGCACCACCAGAAGGGGCCGGCCATCGGCATCTCCAGCGTCGGAACGACCGTGTTCTCGGGATGGATGGTGCGCCAGAAGTTGACCGACACGTAGACGAAGGGCACGTTGGCCATGCCGAACAGCGCCAGCCCCGCCGAGAGCTTCTCGGAGCCCGGGCCGCCGTAGCGGCGCAGCAGCAGGTAGGCGATGAAGGTCAGCTCGAGGATCAGCGCGGTCGTCAGCCGGACGTCCCACTGCCACCAGACGCCCCACGACACCCGTCCCCAGAGCGGACCGGTGGTCAGCCCCATCAGGCCGAAGAGCACGGCGAGCTCCGCCGCGGACACCGCCAGCCGATCCGCCCGCGGCCGCTCCGTGAACAGGTAGACGGCACTCGCAATGCCGCACACGAACACCGCCGTGAACATCACGAACCAGGCCGGCACGTGGAAGTAGAAGATCTTGGCGACGAGGCCCATGGTGGCCTCGTTCGGAGCCATGGCGATCAGCACGGGCGCGGTCGCGAACAGGACCACGGCGGCCGCCAGCCAGATCGTCTGCGCCCGGTTCTGCATGCGTGTCATTCTGCCATGAGCGGCTCGAATGTCCAAAGCGTGAGGGTCAGGAAGACGACGTCGAAGAAGCCGATCAACGCGAGCCAGAAGCGGGCCTGATCGAGGTTCGGCTCCGCCGCGAGAAGCGCGATGGTGCCGCTGACTCCGGCGACCAGCACGGGGATGGTCACCGGGTAGAGCAGCACCGGCAGCAGCACCGCACGGCTCTGGCTGCGAGCCAGCATCGCGGCGAAGAGGGTCCCGACGGCGGCGAAGCCGAGCGTTGCCGCGGCCAGCAGCGCTGCCAGCCAGAACGCATGCTCGAGGAGCGCGGCGGAGAAGAAGAGCGTGACGAGAAAGACGACCACCACCTCCACGACGGCCATCAGGAGGACGATGCCGAGCAGCTTGCCGACGAAGATCGCGGACCGCTCCACCGGCGCCAGCAGCAGCGCGCGCAGCGCGTCCTGGGCCAGCTCCCTCTCGAACGCCCGGCCGAGGGCGAGCTGTCCGGTATAGGCGAGAGCCACCCAGACGATGCCGGCCTCGACCCCGGCCAGCGGCCGGCCCTCGCGCACGAACGCGAACGAGAAGACGAGCACGCACGACGTCGCGAAGAACACCGTCGTGTAGACCAGCTCCCGACTGCGAAGTTCGACCTGCAGGTCCTTGCGCATCACGAGCCACGCGATACGGAAGAAGCCGCCCATGGCTCACTCCTCGAGCGCCGCGCGGTAGCGGTCGCGCAGCGAGCCGCCCGCCGGCGCCAGCGCGCTCACGCGCCCCCGGCGGAGCACGATCGCGCGGTCGACGATGCCGTCGATGAGGTCGAGATCGTGGGTGGCCACCAGGACCATGCGGCGGTCCCCGCGCAGGTCCAGCAGTCGCGACGCCAGGGCGCGGCAGGAGCCTTCGTCGAGCCCCGTGAAGGGCTCGTCGAGCAGCACGAGCCGGGGGTCGTGGAGCAGCGACCGTTCCAGCGCCAGCCGCTGGCGCATCCCGCGCGAGAATCCCTGCACCGCATCGCCGGCCCGGTCCGCGAGCCGGGCGCGCTCGAGCGCCGCCGACACCCGCGCCGCCGCGTCCGGCAGCCCGTAGAGCCCCGCGAAGAACTCGAGGTTCTCGCGTGCCGTGAGCTCCGGGTACAGCCGGAGCTCGTGCGACAGGAGCCCCAGGCGGCCCCGCAGATCGGCTCCGGCATCGGCGGCGGCGCGCGTGCCGTAGCGCACGGTGCCCGCCGACGGTGCGATCAGGGAGGCGAGCAGGCCGAGCAGCGTCGACTTGCCGGCGCCGTTCGGCCCGAGGAGGCCGACGATCTCCCCGGTCCGCAAGGTCAGGGAGACGCGCGTCAACGCGCGGCGGCGTCCGTAGTGACGTGAGACCCCGGCGACCGTGACCTGCTCGAAGTCGAACGGGTCGTCTGCGGCGGTCGCGCTCATCCGGCGGCGCCCGACGGTCCCGCCGCCGCCGGGCGCTTGTCGAACCGGCGCGCCGAGCTGAGCACGACGGGGGCGAGGTCGGCGTCCAGCTCGCGATAGACGCTCTCGAGCGCCGCCATCAGCGTGCCGCGGCGGGACGCGTACTTCGTGGCTCCCATGCGGCCCGCTTCCCGCTGGCGCTCCAGCCTGACGAGGTCGCCGAAGAGCTGGTCCTTGCGCGCCTCGACGCGTCTCCGGCGCTCGCTCCCGGCATCGCCGTCGGTGGCGCCCACCGCGCCCCAGATGCCGGCGAGCAGCATCACCGCGACCAGGACGAGGGCGAGCGTCGCCGGCGTCCGGCTGTGGTGGGGCAGGCCGCTGATCTCCAGGGCCACCGGGGTGCCGGCCGCCACGCGCGGGCCGGCGCCGAAGATGTAGATGGTGTCTCCCCCGATCGTGTCGGGGCCCATGTCGGCTCGGCGCGAGACCTGGTCCGACGTGAGGTTCATCTCGCCCCACTTCTCCACGACCAGCAGCAACTCCTCGAGGTCGACCGGCAGGGACTGCTCGATCGCGAGGCGGTCGCCCGCGTAGGGCAGCACGAAGGCCAGCCGGAGCGGGGTGGTCCCGGGGCGAAAGGGTCCGGGCAGCGACACGATCGCCCCCTCCACGCGCGTGCTCGGCGCGGACTCGCCGAGCGCGGTCGTACCCTGCGCGCCGGCCGGAAGGGTGAACCGAATCGGCTCGCCCGGATCGACAGGAGCGTCCCCGCGGTTGACGACATCGAGGTAGTAGAAGACCGTGACCGACTCCTCCCCCAGCTCGACCGCGATCCGCGAGTCCGGTCCGAAGGTGACCTCGCCGGCTACCGCCGGAGCGGACGGATCCGCGCTTCCGCCGGCCCCGCCGACGAGCAGGAGACGCGTCCCGCCGCGCTCCGGCACGGCAAAGGGCTGCGACTCGAGGCGGACGCCGTCCAGGTCGGTGGCGGCGGTCACGATCGCGCCCGGCACGAGCTCGGCGAACGTGGCCCGCCCCGCGGAGTCGGTCGCAACCACGTCGACCGCTTCGCCGACCCTGAGCTCCACCGCCTGGTCCGGGACGTTGTTCGTCATCTGGCCACGGATGACGCGCACCGAAACCGTCCCGACCGGCAGTCCCGGGTCCGGGAGCGGAATGCCGGACATCTGGCGCGGATCGGGCTGGGCCGCGACCGGCAGGGCCAGCGCGCTCAGGACGAGGGCGACGGCGCAGACACGGGCCAGGCGGGCGGTTGCGGCCGACTGGGGACCGCGCCGGACACGGTGGAGCACGGAAGTCACGTCTGCGTCACGGACACGGATTCGGGTGACGGGGAGGGCCCGGCAGGCCCGGCGGTCAGGCCCGCGCCGCAACCCTTGCAGAACTTCGCGTCCGGCTCGTTGCCGGTTCCGCATCGGGCGCAGGCTCGGCGCGCGGGTGCGGCCGGCCGCGCCGGGTCCGCCTCCGCGAGACGGGCCGCCAGCTCCCGCTCTATCCGGTCGCGGAAGCCGACGCCCTCGACGTCGAGCTGCTGCATCAGGCGCTTGGCCCGCGCCCGCAAGCGCGTGCCCATGTCGTGGAAGTCGGCGTCGGACACCTTGCCCATGGCGCGGTCGAACTCGAGCTCCTTGATCGAGCGCAGGAGGAGCGTCTTCTCGCGGTCGAGAGCCGCCCGTGTCCGACTGCCGACCATCTCCATGCGGTCCACCGGACGGGAGGTGACCAGCGGCAGCAGCATGCCGTAGGCCGCGTAGCCCACGTAGGCGCCGGATCCGACGGCGGCAACGAGCAGGACGAGGGCCGCTGCATCGGGGGGCGAGGCGTAGTACACGGCGGCGGTGGCCCCGGCCAGACCGGCGAGGAAGAAGAAGTGCCACGGACGGAACGAGCCGCCGTCAGTCGAGGTCTCGGAGCTCATCGTCCAGGCGCGCATCGAGCTCGGCGTCTTCCGCCGCGGGCAGCGACGCCACTTCTTCCCCGGGCGCGTCCCGGCGTGACCAGCGAATGGCCAGGGACCCGACGCCGACCAGGCAACCGAGGCCCACGACATAGGGCAGGAGCCACGCGAGGCGGTTGAAGCCCTCGTCGAGCGGGGCCCCGAGCGGCTCCTGGCTGCCGTAGGCGGCGATGAAGTAGTCGAGGATCTGCCGGCGGTCGCGCCCGGCCTCGATCTGCTCCCGAAGCTGGCCCCGCATGTGCTCGGCCCCCGCGGCGACGAGCTGCTGCGAGCCGTCGGGGCGCGCCACCCAGCGCGGCGGCGAGGAGCACCGGCAGTCGGCCAGGGTGTAGTGCGGGCAGTCGCCGCAGGTGCAGACCAGCTCGCGCTGCAGCTCGGCCTCGAGCGGCGTCGTCGCCGTGAACGACTCGGGCGCCGGGCCGCCCTGTCCCCCGGCCGGCGCCGCCGCGGCGCCCAGGGCGAGCAGCAGGACGAGAGCCGCCGCCACTGCGAGCACGACCACCAGGGACGCGGCGCCGGCAACCGGTCCTCCCGCCGGGGCGTTTCCGTCGGCGTCGGTCGGCTCCCGCGCGGCCAGGAAGGCGAAACGGCTCTCGGGCAGCAGCGCGATGCCGGTCCCGAGGGCCAGCAGGGCGAAGCCGAGCCAGATCCAGTTGACGAGCGGGTTGACGGTCACCTGGAAGCTGGCCGACTGATCGGCCATGTCGTACGCGGCCAGCACGACGTACACGTCCTCGGCCAGCGTGCGGCGCATGGCCACCTCGGTGGTCGGCTCCGCCTCGTGCTTCCGGTAGAACCAGCGGCCCGGGTAGAGGCGGCCGACGTCGCGGCCGTCCTCGAACACCGTCACGTGGGCCGTGTGCATCTCCTTGCGGCCGTCGTCGGTCACGCTCAGGCGGTCCAGTTGGACTGCGAAGCGGCCCACCTCGACCTCCTCGCCCGGCGTCAGCAGCACCTGCTCCGTCTGGCGGTAGCCTGCCCCGGCGAAGCCGAGCATCATCAGCACGATGCCGAGGTGGACGACGTAACCGCCGTAGCGCCGCCGCGAGCGCATGACGAGCCCGATCATGGCGGTGACGAGATCCGTGCCGGTGACGCCGCAGCGCACGACGGCGCCGCGCACGAACTCCTGCCCCACCGTCCCGACGACGAACGCGCAGAGTGCGAAGCAGAGCCCCGACACCCAGACGCGGAACCCGAGCGCGTACAGCCCGGCGGCGGTAGCGACCGCGAGCGCGACCGGCCAGAGGAACTGGTCGCGCAGGTTGACGAGCGTCGACTTCCTCCAGGCCAGCAGCGGACCGATCCCGGTCAGGAGCAGCAGGGCCAGCCCGATCGGAATCATCCACCGGTTGAAGAAGGGAGGCCCGACGGTGATCCGCTGCCCGGTCACCGCTTCGCTCAGCGTCGGGAACATCGTGGCGAACAGGATGAAGAATGCCGAGAAGAGCAGGATCCAGTTGTTGACGAGGAACGCCGCCTCGCGCGAGGCCCACGATTCCAGCTCGTTGCGCGCGCGCAACAGCGGCAGCCGGTAGATCACGAGGCCGAAGCTGACCACGACGACCGCGGTGATGAAGATGCCGAACATCATCGCCAGCTCGGGGTCCTCGCCGAAAGCGTGGACCGACTGCACGATGCCGGTGCGCGTCATCGCGGTGGCGAACAGCGTGAGCACGAAGGCGAGGATGATCAGCGACATGTTCCACACGCGCAGCATGCTGCGCCGCTCCTGCACCATGACGGAGTGCAGGAACGCGGTGGCGGGGAACCACGGCAGGGCACCGGCGTTCTCGACCGGATCCCAACCCCACCAGCCGCCCCAGCCGAGCTCCTCGTAGGCCCAGATCATCCCCAGCGTCAGGCCGAGGGACAGGAAGAACCAGGAGAACATCGTCCAGCGCCGCACCGCGCGCAGCCACGAGTCGTCGAGGTGGCCGGTGATGAGGGCCGCCATCCCGAAGGCGAACGGAATCGTCATCGCCACCAGCCCCGTGTAGAGGGAGGGCGGGTGGATGACCATGTAGGGATTCTGGAGCAGCGGGTTGAGGCCCCGGCCGTCGGCCGGCGCCTCCAGCAGGTAGGTGGCGAACGGGTTCTTGCTCACCACCATGATGAACAGGAAGAACATCTGGACGACGGCGACGGTCGCGACGAAGTAGGGGATCAACTCGCGGTGCCGCTCGCGGTTCGTCCGGACGGCGATCGACCCGAACACGGCGAGCAGGAACACCCAGAACATGATCGACCCGTCGAGGCCGCCCCAGTACGACGTGAGCTTGTAGAAGAGCGGCTGGACGGAGTCGGAGTACCGATCGACGTAGCGGATGCTGTAGTCGTGCGTGACGAAGGCGTGGACCATGATGGCCGACGCCAGCGTCATCAGCGCGGTGACGAGGTAGAAGGCGCCGATGCCGCTCTCGACGAGCCGCGTGACCCGCCGGCGGGCTCCCGCCACGCACGCGGCCGCCGCGAAGGCGCAGGCAACGAACGCCGCCAGCAGTGTGTAGGTTCCTAGTGTGGCCATGCGCCCTGCCCGGCCGAGACGGAGGGTCCGGCCCTGCTCGTCGAGGTCAGTGGAGGAGACGCGCGGAGACGCGCATCAGTTGTCGGCGCCGTCCGTGGCCGAGACGTACCCGCCGGAGCGTGCGCTGTCGCCGACCGAAGGCTGCTCCTCGTACTTCGAGGGGCACTTCGCCATGATCCCGTCCCGGTCGACGTGGAACGTGTCGCCGACGAGCCGGCCGGTCGCCACCACCTCGGCGTGATTGTCGAACGTGTCCGGCACGATGCCGTTGTAGACCGCCTGGATGGAATGGACGCGGTTCTCGACGCTGTCGGTGATCTCGAAGCGCCAGTCGAGGCTCCGGGGATGCCGGAGGACGTTGGCCGCGTAGCCGTGCACCTGGAGCGCCTTGCCCTCCCAGGCCTCCGGCTCGACCAGAACCTCCTCGACCTCCATGTAGAACTGCGTGCCGTCCTGCATCGTCGTCCAGACGAGACCTGCGAACGCAGCCGACAGCGCGCCTGCGGTGATGACGATCCTCAGGGCCTTGGACATGGAGCGTGTTCCTTTCAGACTCGCAACCGCAAGAATATCGCCGTCTCCCTCGCAGAGTCAACGGGGCCGCGCCACGGCCGGACCGCCCGGGGGCGCGCAGCCGTCGAGGAGCTCCAGAAGCCGGACGACGCGAGGAATCGGCAGCCCGACGACGTTGGTGTAGGAGCCCTCGATGCGCTCGATGAAGCGCGACCCGATCCCCTGGGCCGCGTACGCGCCCGCCTTGTCGTCCGGCTCCCCCGTCCCGACGTACCACCGTATGCGATCCGCGTCGAGCGGCGTGACCGTGACCTCCGTCCGTTCGACGGCGTCGACCGACCGGGCGTCGCGGAGGAGAGCGACACCGGTAAGCACCGCGTGGCGCCGTCCCGCGAGGCGGCCGAGCATCGCGGCGGCCTCCGCCGCATCCTCAGGCTTCCCGAGGACCAGACCGTCGATGATCACGACGGTGTCGGCCCCGACCACCACGCGACCCGGATAGCGGGAGGCGACGGCCCCGGCCTTGGCGCCGGCCAGCCGCCGCACGTACGCCACGGGCGGCTCGCCGGCGAGCCGCCGCTCGTCGACGTTCGCCGGCGCGACGTCGAACGCGAATCCCGCCTCGGCCAGCAGGCGCGCCCGGCGGGGGGAGGCCGAGGCCAGCACGAGCCGCACGGCGCGATGCTACACTGAGTCGGGCCTCCCGGCGGAGGCCCTGCGGCTGCCTGCCGGCAGCCCGCGGCGGCCAGCGACGCCCATGTCCGGGGCGGCGTCCCGGGCATGGGCCGTCCACGTCACGATCATGAGAGCATCTGCCACCATGGAGCCCGCCGGGCGGTGCGCGGCGCACGCGCTGGCACCTCTGCTCCGCCGCCAGCCGCTGTCCCAGGCCAAGGTCCGCCTCGCCTGGACGGCAACGGTGGGCGCGGCGGCGTCGCGCGCGACCGTCGTCGGCCTGCACGCGGACGGCACGCTCGCGGTCACCGCCGGCACCGATCATTGGCGGCGCGAGACGGCGCGCGCGAACTCCACGATCCGGGCGCGCCTCGCGAGCCTGCTCGGCCCGGACGTAGTCAAGAGGATCACCGTCACGGAAGGACCTCCCCATGCGTGAATCCGTCATCACCAGTGCCGTCCGGCTCCCCACGGGAAAGTTCCTCGGGGCGCTTCACACGCTCCCGGCCACGGACCTCGGCGCCCGCGTCGTGCGCGAGGCGGTGGCGCGCGCGGGCATCGATCCGGGCGAGGTCGACGAGTGCATCATGGGCAACGTGGTCTCGGCCGGGCTCGGCCAGGCCCCGGCCCGGCAGGCCGCGCTCGGCGGCGGCCTCCCGGACCAGGTCGGCGCGCTGACGATCAACAAGGTGTGCGGGTCGGGCCTGAAGGCGGTCATGCTGGCGGCCCAGGGCATCGCGACCGGCGACATGGACGTCGCCGTCGCGGGCGGCATGGAGTCGATGAGCAACTGCCCCTACATGCTGCCGAAGGCGCGCACCGGAATGCGCATGGGCAACGGCGACGTCCTCGACGCGATGATGCACGACGGGCTGTGGTGCGCGATCGAGGACTGGTCGATGGGACTCGCCGCCGAGGCGGTCGTCGAGCGGTACGGGGTGAGCCGCGAGGACCAGGACGACTTCGCGGCCGGCAGCCACCGGAAGGCGGCGGAGGCGATCCGCTCCTGCTGGTTCAAGGACGAGATCCTGCCGGTGGAGGTCCCGCAGCGGCGCGGCGATCCGATCCGCCTGGAGTACGACGAGGGCGTGCGGCCCGACTGCACCGCCGAGGCTCTCGGACGGTTGCGGCCGGCGTTCAAGAAGGACGGCGGCACCGTGACGGCCGGGAACGCCCCCGGGGTGAACGACGGTGCGGCGGCGCTCGTGGTCATGGCGGCCGAGAAGGCGGAGGCGCTCGGCGTGGAGCCGCTGGCCCGCATCGTCGGCCAGGCGGTGACCGGCCGGCCGGCGAAGTGGCTGCTGATGACTCCGGTCGAGGCCGTGCAGAAGGTGCTGGCCAAGGTCGGCTGGACCCTTGACGACGTCGACCTGATCGAGCTCAACGAGGCGTTCTCGGCCCAGGCGGTCGCGGTCGTTCGCGAGTTGGGCGCCGACCCCGAGCGCGTCAACGTGAACGGCGGCGCGGTGGCCCTCGGCCACCCGATCGGCGCGAGCGGCGCCCGCATCCTGACGACGTTGCTCTATGCGCTCAAGAACCGCGGTCTGAAGCGGGGCATCGCGACCCTCTGCCTGGGCGGCGGGAACGGGGTGGCCCTGGCCGTCGAGCGGGTCTGACCGACCGCCCGGGACGACGGACGGGACTCGGCCGCATCGAATCAACCGCCGACGGAACCGGACGACTCGGTCCGGACCGCGCCAGCCCGCAGGCTGACGATTATCCGACGGCTTCCGGCGGGCAGCGCCACGCGCACCGGGGACTGCGTTGCGGGGACGGCGGCAACCGTGACCGGCCCGAGATCGCTCCCGGTCAAGGCATCGATGTACCGGCCGGCCATGCGCACGGGCAGCCGCAGGCGCAGGTGCGAGTCGGCCGCGGTGTTCTCGAGGTAGGCAACGAATCGCTCGGCATTCTGCAAGCCGAAGGCGTATCCCGCCTCGTAGCCGCGCAGGTAGCTTCCGTCGCCGGGCCCGGTGACGACCCGCAATTCCGACCACGGCAACTCGGCCAGCCCGTCGCGTCCGCCGCTCGCCGCCGCGTCGCGGATCCGATACATCCGATCCGGTCCTACCTCGGCGACCAGGGCCACGTCGGACCTGCCGCCGAGGGCCTCGAGATCGGCGCGTATCCCCGACGACCGCGGATACCTCGAGGCATGTACGACGGCGTGCTTCACGCCCAGCGCCTGCAGGCGCGCCACGGCGAGCACGGACGGGAAGGTCGCGGCGAGGCGTGCGATGTCGTCGTAGCCCTTGGCCGGGAGTTGCCGAAGCCGGTCACCAACGGTCTCCAATGGTTCGTCGACGCAAGCAGGTACCACGCGTTCCGGTGGAACTGTCCGCCGTAGTGCAGCGGCAACTCCACGACAGGTCCGGGCTCGGCGGCCGCGAGCGCCCGATGGATGGGCGGACTCCAGTCCACGCTCCGATACGGGATCGGCGCGTGCAAGCACTCCACGGTTGCCACCGCGAGCAGCCCGACGGCGCCGGCGACGCCCCAGCGAGGCGAGACCGCCCGCCGGAGAGCAGCCAGCCCGAGACCGGCAAGCGACGCGACGGCGAAGACGACCAGGATTCCGAATCGACTCGGGGCGCGAAGCGACTGAATCGGCGGGATCACGGCGTAGGCCCAGTCGTACACCGGCGTCAAGGAACCGAGCGAGAGAAGCAGGCCGCCCGCCGCCACACCCAGCAGCATGCGCCGCACACCGCGCGGGGCGCGGCCACGGGTGAAGAACGCTGCGCCGACGAGCGCGAGGGCCACGGCGCCGGGGAACATCGCCCGCGGAGCGCGGTGGAAGAAGGCGTGACTCCAGAGCTCGTAGTGCAGGTCCGCCGCGGTCGACGCGTAACTCAACATTGCGGCGCCGATACTGCTCGCATCGGTAGCCGGGGGGCGCGGGACCTGCATCTCCAGGTAGGGACGCAGCAGCCCGTACAGGATTGCCAGAGTGACGACCGCCACAGCCGAGAGCCGCAGCAGCACTCCGGCACCGTGGCGGCTCCACAGGCCCGGCGCCCGCGCGAGCAGCGCACTCCCGAGGGCCGTGGTAACGAAGATGGCCAGATATCCGGACGTCAGGGCGGCGCAGAGCACGCCTGCGCCCAGCCAGACGGCGTCGCGCGCCCGGGCGTGACGAATCAGCCGATCGAGAGACAGCAGCGCGAGCGGCAGCGGGTACAGGTGAAGGATCTGCAGATGCGCCAACCGCGTGAACAGGGCCGTGCTGAAGGCCAGGACGGCGCCGGCCAGGAGGCCCGCCCAAGGGTCGCCGGTCCAGGCGACGACCAGCCAGTACATGGCCAGCCCGGTGAGCGTCAGCCCCGCGAGCACGAGCAGATTGTGCGTCAGCATCGGCGACGCACCGATCCAGCGGAGCGGGGCCCCCATCAGCCCGGGCACGATCAGGGGCTCGGTGTACGCGAGCGCTTCGTCCGCCGGGTAGTACATGTTGGCGCCGAACAGGTCCAGCGGGTCTCGCGGAACCTGGTGGGCAATCCAGGAGACCGCCCACGCGTTGAGCCACTCGTCGTCGTTGCGGCGCGACAGGTGTCCCAGGTCGGTTGCGAGCGGCCACGTGTGCAGCACCGCCAGCGCGAGGAAGACGGCCGCCGGCCACCACGCGACGCGCCGGGGGCCGGGCGCCGGGGCCCCGGCGCCCGGACGCGACCTGCCGGCCGTGTCCGGCTCGGACGAACGGTCAGTCATGCATCGTCCAGAACGCGATGCCCCCTGCCTGCTTGCCGATATCGGCGGCGCCGACACGCTCGGCCGTCGGCACGTGATAGACCTCGACCGTGCCCGGCTCACTGCCGACGCCTTCCAGCGTGACGAACGCGTAGCGGCCGTCCGGCGTGATTGCGACCCCGTGCGGGATGGTGCGCGTGGTCGCGACGCGCGCGCGTTCCGCGCCGGTCGCGAGATCCCAGAAGCCGACGGCGGCGCCCCCCTTGTAGGTGGCCACCAGCGTCGACCCGTCGGGAGTCACGGCGAGGTTGTACGGCCCCGCTCCGGTCTCGAACGTCCGGCCCACCGTCCACGTCGCGAGGTCGACCTCGAAGATGCGCGCCACGTTGTTCCCGGTGACGTACACCTTGTCTTCGGCCGTCGGCGCGGTCACCCAGGTCGGCTGCACGCCGGCGCCGAGCGGGAGGCGGCGACGCACCGCGAACCCGAGCGCATCGACCTCGACCAGCTCGAAGTCCATCATGTTGACGGAGTAGTGCCGAGTCCCGACACGGTTGAAGCGCGACCCGTGGGGCATGACGCCGGTCGGGATGCGGGCGACCTCGATCATCGTCTCCGCCTCCACGGCGGAGATAGTGCTCGGCTCCATCGCCCCGTGCAGGTTGAAGTTGACGACGTACAGCAGACCCGTGGCCGGCGAGACCGCGAGCGTGGCCGGGAACAGTCCGAGGGTGACGTCGCCGACCCACAGGTCGGTACCCGTCTCGTACTTGTGCACGGAACCGAACGGGAACCCGTGAGCGATGGAGACGTACCAGTGGCGACCGTCGGGGCTCACGGTGATCCCGTGCGGCCCCTCGGTCTCGGTCGGGTAGCTTCCCACCGTCACCGTCTTGACCACCTCGACGCCGCCCGGGCCGTAGCGGACGACGGAGACCTCGTCGTCCGACTCCGCGCAGACGTACACGTAGTAGCTGTACGGCGGCGGCTCGGGCGCGGCGCCCGCCGGCGCCGCGACGGCACCCGGAAGGATCGCCGCGAGCACGACCGCCGACCACCGGCCGGCGCGCGGATTCGTCATGGCAGCGCCCCTACTGCGGCTCGCCGATGATGCGCGGCGGCCCGCTGCGCTCCACCAGCCGCACGGCCCACAGGCCGCTGTTGTAGTCCGTGAAGAAGATATTGCCCTTGTAGGGCTGCGGCCCCCAGACGAACGGCGCGTTGGCGACGAACCCGTCGGGATCGAACGGCACGTACATCGCAATCTCGCGGCCCTGCCGGTAGAGATCGCCCAGGAGCTCGCCGGAGACGTCGACGACGCGGAGGCCGCCCGGATAGTAGTAGCCCACGTAGAGGATGTCGTCCTCGACCCAGAGGTTGTGCGACCCGGCCTCCGGAACCTGGTAGCGCGCCACCTCGCGCGGGTCGTCCCAGTCGCTCCAGTCGATGACGTGGATCCAGCCGGCGGTCCGCATCGGCGTACCGCCGCCCTCGTCCCGCTCGACGCCCGAGGCGCCGTACGGGTACGCCTCGTCGCCCGCGAACAGGTAGAACGTACCGGTGGAGCGGCTCTTGTATGGGAACGCGGCATGGTTCCAGCCGCTCGGATAGGCGTAGCGACCCAGCTCGACCGGTCGCTCCGGTGTGCCGCCCCGGCCGCCTCCCCCAACGTCGAAAGCCACCACCCCGTCGGCCCAGTTGGAGGAGAACGCGACGCCGTCGGTCACCCAGACGTCGTGGACGGCATGACCGGGCGTGTCGAGCTCGACGCGCCCGACTCGTTCCGGGCTGCGGGGATCCTCGATACTGATGATGTCGTAGCGACGCCCGGCGCTCAGGGCGTAGACGTGGTCCTCGTCGATGAAGACGTTGTGGACGCCCCCCGTCAACTGGTCGGTGAACTCCGACAGCACCGGAACGCCCTCGCGCGGGTTGCCGACCCCGAGGACGACGAAGCCGTTGCGTCGATTCGACGCGCCCTCGCGACTGATGACTGCGATGTCCCCGGCCGCCGACACCTTCACGTCGTTCACCGAGCGCGCGTCGACCTGGGGTTCGTGGAGCTTCTCGATTCGCGACGGGTCGGTGACGTCCCAGACGTAGGCGTGGCCGTCGGCGCCCCACGTGCCGGTAATCGCGTAGTCGCGGCCGTCCGTTCCCTCCCAGACCCAGAGATCCGACGAACGGCGGTCGAGAACCTTGCCGCGGCCCACCACCTCGACCCGTCGGCGGACGTCGCGCGGGGCGATGGTCACGGTCTTCGTCGCCGCGTGAGCTCCCGTGGTCGCCACCACCGTGTACGTGCCGGACCTCTCCGCCACGAACCGTCCATCGTCGGTGATGTGGGCGGGCGAGCCGGCCGCGATGATCCCGGGCGCGGTCTCGCCCCCGACCGCGAACTGCACCGGCATTCCCCGGACGGGCAGGCCGCGCGCGTCTCGGGCGGAAGCCGTGAACCGGATCACGTCCCCGGTCCGTCCGCCTTCCGCGCTGGCGACGAGATCGAGGGCGGTCGTGGGGTTGTCCTCGACCTCGATCGGCAGGGTGTCGAGCACGTCGCCGGCCCGCGCAGTGATCTCGACCGCGCCGGGGGCGCCGAGCGTCAGGAAGCCGAAGCCGTCGATCGCGGCTGTTCGAGAATCGCTGCTGCCGAAGACGACGGGGATATCGTCGCGCATCGTGCCGGTCACGTCGACCACCGTCGCCCGCACGCGGGGTCGGGTGCCGACGTAGAACCTCGGCGGCACGTCCTGGAACGACACGCGCTCCACCGGCGGCAGCAGCACCGTAACGGCGATCTCGGCTCGGGCGCGCATCTCCCCCCGCGGGCTCCGGTCCGTCGGATCGGCCGGCACGAGCGCGATGAGCGTGAATTCGCCGGGGCGGTAGGCCTCGACCTCGCCGGTCTGCGTGACGCCGACACTGGCGCGCGCCCGCGAGTAGAAGACCACCGTGGCGTCGTCGACGACGTCGCCGTCGGTGTCGCGCACGGTTGCGGCCAGCGACGTGGTCTCGCCGACCTCCAGGGTCACAAACCCCGGCTCGACGATCACCGTCCAGCGCGGCTCGTCGTCGTCCTGCAGCCCCGTCGACGCGCCTCCCGGAACGGGCGCCCAGAGACACGCGGAGACGGCCAGCAACGCGGCGCAGCGGAATCCTGTCACGTCGCCTCCTCTGTTGGCCTTGCGGCACGGAGCGCGGGCGTGAGCGCGCCGCCCGGCGCACACCCTGGAGCCTCGCGCGGGATCAGCGTAACATCCCTCGAGATCCGACCCGCAAACGAAGACCCGCGCGGGCGACCTTCCGTCGGGACCGCCCGTCCCGGAAGGGTGCGAGCACCGTCCGTGGACGGGCAGTCCGGTGTGCGCTTTCTGCGCCATCGTGAGGCGGGAGATGTGCGCGAATCGCACACCGGAGCTCGCGGGGCGAAAGTCCATCTCCAGGTAAGACATTTATAATCATTCATATAGGGATTCCACGCGTGGACGTTTTCGCTCCTCCATGGTATGGTACGTCCCTCGCATGGGTCGTGGCGAGTCGCCGCGCCCCGCGGCGCGAACGGGAGCCATCATGTCGACATCCTCCGACCGTCTCGAACGCGAACGAACCAAGGCCGTGGAGATCGCCGTCGGCCAGATCGAGAAGCAGTTCGGCAAGGGCTCAATCATGCGATTGGGCCAGGACGGCGCTCTCGCGGGCATCGCCAGCATCTCGACCGGATCGATAAGCATCGACTACGCGCTGGGCGTCGGCGGGGTGCCCCGCGGCCGGGTCGTCGAGATCTACGGTCCGGAGGCGTCCGGCAAGACGACGCTCGCCCTCCAGGTAATCGCCCAGGCCCAGAAGCGCGGCGGCAACGCGGCGTTCGTGGACGCCGAGCACGCGCTCGACCCGGCATACTCAACCCGGCTCGGAGTCGACCTCGACAACCTCCTCGTCTCGCAGCCGGACCACGGCGAGCAGGCGCTGGAGATCGTCGAGGTCCTCATCCGCTCCGGAGGCGTCGACGTCGTGGTCGTCGATTCGGTCGCCGCGCTCGTGCCCCGCGCCGAGATCGAGGGCGAAATGGGCGAGGCCCAGGTCGGCCTCCAGGCGCGTCTGATGTCCCAGGCTCTGCGCAAGCTGACCGGCGTAGTGTCGAAGTCCAAGACGTGCCTCGTCTTCATCAACCAGCTTCGCGAGAAGATCGGCGTCATGTTCGGCAACCCCGAGACCACGACCGGCGGTCGGGCGCTGAAGTTCTATTCGTCCGTGCGGATCGACATTCGCAGGATCGGCGCCATCAAGGACGGCGACCGCGTCATCGGGGGCCGTACTCGTGTCAAGGTGGTCAAGAACAAGGTGGCCCCGCCGTTCCGGGTTGCCGAATTCGACATCGTCTACGGGGAGGGGATCTCCCGCGAAGGCGACCTCCTCGATCTGGCCGTCGACCGGCGGATCGTCGAGAAGAGCGGAGCCTGGTTCTCGTACGGCGGGGAGCGCCTCGGCCAGGGGCGCGAGAACGTGAAAGGACTGCTCCGCGAGAAGCCCGAACTCTTCCAGGCAATCGAGCAACGCGTCCGGAAAGAGCTGGGCCTGCCGGGAGGAGCCCCGGCGGAACAACAGGCCGAGGCGACCGCCTAGGACTACGGCCGCGACCCAGGCGCTTGTGGCGTCCGCTTCACGACGAACAGCCGCTCGCCGGGCCGCATCAGGCCCAGTTCCTCGCGCGCGACCGCCTCGATCGCGCGAGGATCCTCGCGCAGCCGGCGGATCTGCTCCCGTAGCGCCGCGTTCTCCCGCCGCATGTCCGCGATGCCGGCAGTCAGGGCGCCGTAGGCCCGTCCCGCCGTCCGTCTGGCGAACACGCCGTTCTCCCCCGCCAGCGCGTTCGCCACCAGCATGCTGGCCACGAAGATGAGCAGCCAGCGCGTCGTCCGGCGCCGGGCGTTGCGCCGAGCGACGCGGACGGGAGGAGCCGCGGCGTCGGACGGCACGTCGACCGGCTCGGGCTCCTCCACCGGTGCGGGCCCCGACAGGCCCAACGTGCTGGGCTTGCTCACGGCGAAGAAGGGTACTCCATCGTGAACGGGTCCGGCAGCGGGATACGGGTCGGCGCGCCCTCGGCCAAACGGTCGAGCGTGTAGTCCGGGTTGTCCGGGTCGCCCTCCGCAATGGTCGCCTGGTCCCCGACGATGAGCAGGACGAGCTGGTCGGGGTGCAGATACTCGCGGGCCACCCGCAGGACGTCCTCGGCGGTCACGCCCGCGATGCGCTCCCGGTAGGTCGCGATGTACGACGGATCGCGACCAGTGTACTCGTCGTTGGCGAAGAGGCCGGCCGTGGACGCAGCACTGGAGAAGTTGCGGCTGAACGTCTCGACGAACGAGGCGATCGACGTGCTGAGCTCCGCCTCCGAAACCGGCTCCGACCGGATGCGGTCGATCTCCTCCAGCACGATGGCGGCCGCGCGCGCGACGGTCTCGCTCCGCGACTGGAAGCTGGCGCGGAACGTCCCCTCGTAGTACGTGCCGAGTCCGAAGGACGAATAGGCCCCATAGGCCAGTCCCTCGTCGGACCGGATGCGGGTCAGCAGGCGGGCGCTGAAGCCGCCGCCGCCCAGAATGTCGTTCATCACGATCAATGCGTAGCGGTCGGGGTTGTCGCGCGTCGTGCCGAGGTGCCCGATCGACACGCGCCCCTGGTTGACGTCGTCCTTGTCGACGGCGTACAGGCCGGGCCGCGGCTGGTGGCTCGGCGGCGGCACGGCTGCGACCGCCGCGCCGGTCGCGGGCCAATCGTCGAGGCGGGCCTCGATCTTCGGCAGGATCTCCTCCGGCTCGACATCGCCGGAGATGGCGAAGATGAAGCGGCCGGGGTGATAGTGCTCCCGGTGAAACGCGACCAGGTCGTCACGCGTGATGGCGTCCACGGCGGCCTGCGTGACCGGCCGCGTCGTGAAGTGTGCGTCCCCGCGCAACAGCCGGCGCCACTCCCGTTGCTCGATGCTCTGCGTGCTGTCGTTCCGCCGCTCCATCTGCTGCAGGAGCTGGCTCTTCGCCAGATCGAGCCGATCCGGGTCGAAGCGTGGGTGGCGCAGCATCTCGAAGAAGAGATCCAGCGTCTGGTCGAGGTCCTTCGTGAGGCAGTTCATGCTGGCGCGCCCGACCGTGTCGTCGATGCCCGACCGCACGTTCGCAGCCAGGAACGCGACTTCCTCGTCGAAATCCCCGGGCGTGAGGGCGGCCGTGCCCCCGGCGCGCATCTGGCCGCCGACGAGCGACGCCAGACCCGCCTTGCCGGACGGCTCGAGGTAGGAGCCGGTGCGCACGAGCACGCTGACGGTGACCAGCGGCAGCGTGCGGTCGGGCACGACGTACGCCACCACGCCGTTCGACAACACGTGGCGGTGGCTCGCAGCCTCGGGCGGGTCGAACGCCAGCGGCTCGAAGCGCAGATCGCGCGGATGGGCCGGAATCGGCTGGGCGCCGGCCGGTGCCGGCGGCCACGCGGCCAGCGTGACGATCCAGAGAGCCGCAACCAGGCCGCGGAACGAACGAGCGCGCGTCATCGGTCACCTCCGAGCTCCGCCAGACGCCGCTCGATGAGCTCCTGCAGCACGTCGGCCATGTCCTGGCTCTCGGGCGGCAACTGGGCGCGCATCTGATCCGCCTGCGCGAGGAAGCCGCGCAACTGCTCCTCCTCCATCTGGCCGATCATCGCCCGCACCTGCTCCACCTGCTGCCGTTCCTCGTCGCTCAGGCCGGCCAGCAACGGATCGGGCTCGGCGTCCTCGCCGCCCTCCCGGTAGTAGACGGCGACCGCGCGCGACTCCGGCGTGAAGTACTTCTGCGCGACGCGCATGACGTCGTCCGCGGTGACGGCGTCGTACAGCGCCGGATCCGTGTTGATGTGCTCCCAGCCGCGGTTGCCCTCCCGTATGAGCAACTGCATCATCAACTGGAAGTTGCCCTGGAGGCCGCGGAAGTTGCCCGCCGCGTTCTGGTTCTTGACCTTCTGGAGCTCGCGGTCCCCGACCGGCTCGGTCTTCAGCCGCTCGAGCTCGGCGTAGAGCGCCTGCTCGACCTCCTCTGGCGTGCGTCCCTGCCGCGCCGTGCCGCGCAGCTCGAACATGCCTTCGAAGCTGAATCCCGCCTGCCCGCCCGACGCCTGGGTGGCGACCTCCTGCTCCTCGACCAGCGCCTTGTAGAGCCGCCCCGTGCGGCCGTTCAGCAGCTGGCCCAGGACGACCAGCGCCGGCTCGTCGACGTGGCCGTCGCGCACCGTGTGGTAACGGATTGCGACCTGCGGGTTGGTGTCGGCGTAGGCCACCATGCGCGACTCGGCGAGCTGCGGCATCTCCCGCGTGCGGGGGTCCTCGGGGGTGCGCGATCCTCGATCGAGTCGGCCGAAGTAGCGTTCGGCGAGCGCGACCGCCTCGTCCGGATCGAAGTCCCCGACGAGCGCCGCCGCGAGGTTGTTCGGCGCGTAGTAGACGTCGAAGAAGGCCAGCGCCTCGTCGCGCGTGATGCCCTCGAGATCGCTCGGCCAGCCGATAACCGGGGTGGCGTAAGGCGACGACTGCCAGAACAGCGAGTTGAACTGCTCCTCGAACTTCCCGATCGGCGTGCTGTCGGTCCGCAGCCGGCGCTCCTCGTGCACCACCGACCGCTCGGCGTAGAACTCGCGGAAGACCGGGTTGCCGAGCCGGTCGCTCTCCATCCAGAACCAGAGCTCGAGCTTGTTCGCCGGGACGTTGACGAAGTAGATCGTGAAGTCGTAGCTCGTCCCGGCGTTCATGCCGGACGCGCCCTGACCGGTGTAGATCCGGCTGAAGTCCTCCTTGATCAGCAGGTCGCTCTGCCGGGTCAGCAACCCCTCGAACTCCGCCAAGAGCTCCTGGTGCCGCGGCGTGCGCACGGCGGGGTCGTCGGCGTCCTCGATCTGCCCGAGCTCGTAGGCCCGCTCGAGCTGCATCTGCTCGGACTGGATGCCGGCCCGCAGTTCGTCGAGCCGGGCGATGATCTGCAGATCCTCCTCGATGTTCTGCGTCCCGATCGTCTGGGTCCCCTTGAACATCATGTGCTCGAAGAGGTGCGCCACGCCGGTGATGCCCGGCCGCTCGTAGACCGACCCGACCTTGGCGATCCAGCCCGCCGCCACGTTCGGGTCGCCGGGGCGCGGCACGAGCAGCAGGGTCAGGCCATTGTCGAGGGTGTGCTCGATGACCTGCACGTCCTGCGCCGCGGCCGGGGCGGCAACGAGCAGGGCGGCGAGTGCGAGCGCCGACGGAAGCCGGCGCGACATCCGTGAGATCGACTGCGACTTGGTCAAGAACTCCACCACGTGAGTCTGGCACAGTCGCCGAGCGGACGCCAAGCGGCGGCCCTTGCCCCTAGGCGGCGCCGTGCGCTATGTTGACTGTTCGGGATGTCGTCCGCGGTCCGCAGCCGATGCCGAGGTAGCTCAGTTGGTAGAGCACATGACTGAAAATCATGGTGTCGCCAGTTCGATTCTGGCCCTCGGCACCACTTTTTTGGGCAAAATGGCACTTTCGCCTCGATGCCCTCTTCAGTTGACACCCTAACTGACACCCTAACTCGCCCTAGCGGTGACGCCGCGTCTCGCGTGCTGGCGTTGCGCGGGCAGCGAGGATCACCCGCCGGGGATGACGAATGACGGTCGAGGAGGCAAGGACGATTCTCGAACGCGAAGGCCTTGAGATCACGAAAGAGGTCAGAAACGGCAACGACAACGGATGGCGGCTCCAATTGCGCTCCGGCGCAGGTGGTGAACGTGTTCGACTCGGGGAAGTACCACGTGGAGCGCAAGAACGCGGCACTCGTGAGGAGGCTTCTCGACGAGCACGCAGGCGGCAGCCACACAGCAACGACGGCGCTGCCGGACGCGAAGGCTGGCCGGAACCCGAACGCGGGCCGCAACGTGTTCGTCGTGTACGGGCACGACGAACACGCGCTCGCGCAGCTTGAGGCCATGCTTCTGGCACGCTTGGGTCGCAGTAGAGTTGCGATCCTGCTGAAGGAAGGGGTGGGAATGGAACCGCCCTCGGACATGCGGGGACACATCTACATAGGCTTCGACAAGAGCGTCGAGGACAGGAGGGCCGAGCTGGTCCGAGAGATGACCAACCAAGGCATCGATATCGCCGTCGAGAGCCTCTAGCTGCTATGGAATGACCCCTTGTCAACCGCTCATACGGTCGTCAACGCCTATGTGCCCTGAGCGCCGGGGCTCCGTCGCCAGCAGCCCGAGAGTGGGCCGCCGAGACGACGAACGATCGAAGGG
>MKWU01003101.1_pt1 | contig 22819 bp, 23 predicted proteins | sample 809101 | NCBI WGS metagenome assembly MKWU01 (sample SAMN05860141, study PRJNA318959) | sponge metagenome | host: Aplysina aerophoba | place: Slovenia: Piran, Adriatic Sea, Gulf of Piran | collected 2013-05-07 | reverse complement strand
ACACGGAATACGAGGCGGAGTACTGGTACTGGCTGGACATAGAGGACACGATGCTTACGAAGCCCGGAGAGCCCACGAACCTGGAGAGGAACGTCATGACCGGTCGCGTGATGAGGTGGACCGAGCGCTATGAGGAAGACCGCAGGAAGCTGAACGAACTCTATGAGTGGCTGGGCATCGCACAGGACACGCCGATTGCCCGGGTCATAGGCGCGACGAGCGGGATAACGCTCACAGGCAACCGGGAGAACTCCTCTCCGAAGAGCAGACCGGCCCTGCTGTCGTATATCGGCGTCTGAAAGCGGATGCCGTCGGGCTTTCCCCAGTACCGTGCGGCACACGCCCGGAATCACGCCTGCGAAGAAGAAGTAGCGGATCGGGGCAGCCCCGAGATGAAAGTGAGCTGCCCCAATGCAGAGAGGGTGCGGGATGTAGAAAACCCCGCACCCTTTCAATTTAGCACAGAAAGGAAACCTGAAAATGGAGAAGAGAGAGTTCACGGACTTCGAGAGGATCACGCACAAGGGCAAGTACGCGGTCATGTACGACATTGCCCACGACAGGGACGGCGGACTGTACTACCTGAGCATGGCGGGCAGCCGGCAGATGACCGAGGGCATCGCGGCCGCATTGCTCGACAGCGGTCACCGCAACAGGAACGATGTATACCTGAACACGCCGCTGAATGGAGAGAACGGGCTGTGGAGCAGATCCACGAGAGTGAGCATCGCCACGCACACGATAGGCGCGATGCGCCGCATCAGCAGGAAGGTGCAGGGAACGCGCGTGTTCCAGGTCGTTCTGGTGTCCAGTCTGCTCAGATGGAATTACAACTACGCCCACATCCAGACGAAGGCGGTGATCGACGAGAGGGACGAGTCGGACCATGCGAAGGCGCAGAAGGAGCTGGCGCAGCGGCGTTTCATCCTGCTGGCAGACGATGAAGAGGACGAGACGGTGACGGCGCAGCGCTGGTTCGGCTACCTGCCCGGGCGCGTGAGTGAGCCGATGCTGGCGGAGTGGGCGCAGCCCCTGTGGGACTACTGCGTTCTGGCGAAGAAAGGCATCGAACCCCTGATGCGGCAACGGGGCAGGGCGTGGCTGTGCGAGCCGTCCAGCGAGGTACTGAGAGACGCAATCGGCTACCTGGGCCGCTCAGGCAAGCTGCCGTTGCCGGAAGGCTTCGCGGACGCTGCGCATCCGGCCGGGTACGAGATGGCCGCCGACTAGAAACCGGTAAGAGAGGGGAGTCAGGGCCGAGGTGGAGAAGGAAAGGCGCGGGCGAGGGCCCTAATTCCCATTGGGGTGATGCCGTGCTGCGACGATCTGTTCGGTAAACACCCCTGCTCCACGCACTTCGTGAACAGGCGCGTCGGCGTTTCGCCTTCGGGCCAGGGAACATGCGTAAAAGGCCCGAACCTCATGACGGCAGTTTAACGCGGATGGGGATAACACAGGAAAATTGCTGGAGTTAAATGGTTGACATATAGGCTCATCCGTTCTATTCTCACTGCATTGGATTAGAGCATTAGTTCGGCGTTGCTTTGAAGGGAGGTGATGGAACAGCAACCCACAAGCAGGAAACGATATGGTTCAAGAAACAAAGATACATTGGAGGTTAATGTGGCAGTTTTCAATCCTACCAGAGAGTTGGAGCGCACTTTCGGCGACTATTGGGAGTGGCTTATCGAGACATTCGGGTATGCCGTCGTTATGGACGCTATTGTGAAATACCAGGGCGACTGGGGCTATGCGATTGGCAATCACCAGTTCAAGGACTGGGACGGCATACTCGGCGATAACGATGTCGAGGATGCTGTCGAGCGTTACGGGGTGGATGTCCTCGTGGAAGCCATTCCGGGAGGACAGCCCGTCCGCTTTGGTGGCAAGCAACTGGCCAATGCGGTGGTCAGGTCTGATGGATTTCAAAGGCTGGTCGGAAGTTACATTGAGGGTCAAGTGTCTTCTTCGCTTGTCCGACGAATAAAGAAAGATGTAGGCCGTAACTTGGAAGACCTCGTTGACTCTATTGAAGACGGTGTCAATGGAAACTCGATTGGGTCTATATCGTCGGCGATTACTTTCCTGGGCAAACATTCCAGGAAGGTCAAGGCAGTATGGCGTCCTGAGCTACGGAGAGCGGTTGACCAAGGGGTTTCATACCACTCTCAATACAATACTGCTGAACGCTGGCTCGACATGGTTGAAGAAGTCAACGAAGACTTGCGTTAGCAATGAATTCTTCGCCTTGAAGCAGGCATAAGGAATAATCGGGCTCAGCAAATGGCCTAACACAATAATTGTCAATACACCTCTTGCTCGGATAATCTAATGGCGCTTGAGAATCCGGCAGGAGGTGTTTGACATGTCAGAATCAAAACAATCCCATTGGGGAATCTTAGTCTGCAAAATACTGTTCTATCTGGCAGCAGCCGGGATAATTATCAATGTGGTGTTTGGGCTGGCGACAGGCTCTTTTGAGATTGGCATCACGCTCTTGTCGGTAGTGATCTACGGCGTTGGCACATTCACGCTTATGCAATCCATGAAGTCACATCCCACCAAATTCAAAGCGTGGCTGGGAACTGTCTTACTAGTGCTGTATTTGCTGTTCATCGCCTATGAGTTCGTTGCTGGCGTAATCGAAGGCGTATCTGAAGCGCTGTGATGCGTACAGGACCTACGATATTTGAGCGGTGAATACGAAAATGCAAGACAACTACACGAACAAAAGGAGATGAGCAACTATTGCTAACGAGGTGCGGAATGTGGATTGCGTTGTTAGAGGTGGGGAGCATATTCTTTGGGCTGACCTCAACCCTTTGCCTGATGATTGCGCTTTATATGCGCGCCAACTCTTAAAGACTTCTCGACGAAAACAAAGCCCTCGTGTGCCAGAGTAATCAAGCGGTAGGTACACGGGGGCTTTTTGCGTTCTATGCGCCGGTGTGCTTCTGCATCGGTTTCTTTCAGATGATTGTAAACGGTGTCGTTGCTGAGGGATTTTGTCCGCTTAAGTGCGAAGGGAAAAGCAACCGTCTTACCTGTCAAGATGTTGGGATGATCGGATCCCATTTCTGACCTGTCCTCACCATTCTGTTGAGCATGGTCAACAACTTCCTCATGCACGCGGTGAGGACTACCTTCTTCGGTTTACCGGCTTCCAGCAGGCGTTGGTAGAACTCACGCAGTACAGGGTTGCGACGACTGGTTACCAGTGCGCCCATATACAGCGTGGAGCGCACCGTAGCTCGACCGCCCCACACGGAACGCTTGCCTCTATGTGGACCGCTGTCCCGATTGAAGGGCGCCACACCGACCAGAGCGGCGATCTGCTTGCGGTTCAGCTTGCCTAACTCCGGCAGGTACGCCAGCAGCGTCAGCGACACCTGCGGTCCCACGCCGGGAACGCTGCGCAGCAGGTCGTCCTTCTCACGCCATGCAGGACTGCGCTGTATCCTCTGTCGCAGGTCAGTGTCCAGGTCATCGAGCTCCTGCTCCAGCCAACCGATATGCGCCTCGATGCTTGGACGTACTTCCGCAGCTGCGCGTCTCATGCGGTTCTTCTCCGCCACAAGGATGCCCATCACCTGCCACCTGCGCGCCAGTACAGCCCCGAGCGCCTGCGTGTCGGCGTCCCGTAGGGGCCGTATCGGTGGACGCACTGCTTCGCCAAAATGCGCCAGCACCTGAGCGTCCAGGCGGTCTGTCTTCGCCAGCTGACCCGTGGACTTGGCGAAGTCTCGCACCTGGCGGGGGTTGACCACAGCGACAGGCAGCGATGACGCTGCCAGCGCCGCCACCAATGGAAGCTCCAGACCACCGGTGGACTCAGTGATCACACCTGCCGGCTTGAGATCCTTTAACTGAGCTACAAGATCATCGACGCCGTCGCTGTCGTAAGACACGCTCCAGCTCGTACCAGTGGGTCGTGCGGCAATGTCTATCCGTTCTTTGGACACATCGATGCCGAAATAAATTGGTTCCTGAGACATTCTCGCCTCCTTCATACTGACCCTGCCTTGCAGATACGGGCTTGGTTAGCCCTGGCAACCGTTCGGGCTCTTCTGGAATGAGTGCGACGACCCTCGCTATAGAACGGTCTTCGATGACCAAGAAGCAATCGGTCTGCCGCACTCGGGACCGCTTCGATAGGGATTATCCAGTACATGTCAAAGATACTAGGAGCATTGGATGGGTGGGACGCAGGGAAATTGTCGCATTTTATGGGTTGACAAGAAAGAATATGTGTTCTATTATCCTTGTATCGCAATTAGGGCATTAGTTCGTTATTGCTTGAAAGGAGGTGTATGCATAGCCGAAAAACAATTAGTTAATCTGAATTGACTCCAATACGGGGTTTGAACAGCAACGAGAGATTTATGGATCTATTGCACTTTACTGGTGCAAGAAAGGATATGTTTGATGGCTGGTGAAAACAGACATTGTATAGCTGACGGCATGTGCACTGGTCAGGTTCAGATCAAGAATGTGCCTCAGTACACACGGAAGGGTCAAGAGGGCACGTGGAAGTTGCGCGTGTTCTGGATAGACGCACCCGACAGAGACAAGACTACATGGGGGCGAAGCACTGAGAGAGAGCGTAATGCCCAAGCTGGCGATGGCAGCGTCCAGTCTTGGGATGAGAATGGCAGAAGACGATGCCCCTTGTCATCAGAGTTGACTTCGTCTTCCGAGCGCCACTGTGAGCGCAGGTTTATGGAGGCTGTGTACGGATAATGGTCCAGCCAACTATACCTGTCCCACCATATCCAGTGCGGACTCCAGAAGACTATGTCATCTGGTTTGTAAGCGCTCTCACCGGCGAAGATTACTTTAAGATTCGCCAAGAGGCTATCGAGCGGGAACAACGCGAACGACTTGAGCAGGAACGAATTGACCGCGAGAAATATGAACGGCGCTGGGGAGAATTTATAGCAGCCCTTGACCGCGGTAGTCAGGCCGGGCTTACAGACTTCGTCGGCGACGGCGGCAATGTGGGCGTAGGCGGGAAGCTAAAACTGCCTTCGAAGATAGAGTATATCCAGAACTATGGTACAATCCAATCGAATCTTGTTGACCAGGTGTGGCTTGGCACTAGCATCGTCCAAAAGGACGCGAACAGGGTTTGCTATCTAAAGGAACAGCCAGGGATGTCGCCACTTCTCTACTGTCTGAAAATCCTGCCATCGCCTTCCAAGAAAAGGAAATAGCTCCACCCGATTGAATCACACGGCATCGAAAGGGCGCGTTAGCTTTCGCTAATGCGCCCATACATCTTAACTTCATGCTTTTCATTTTTCGGGCCTGGTATTCTCGTTCGCCGGAAATTGAAAATCTTAGGTGGAGTTATCGTAATGGCACCTTTATTGAATGACCGTCTGCGTTCAATAGCAGGCAAGCCTTTGCACATCCCCTTTATCGGCGCGGTCTTGCTCTTCGCAGCAGTTAGCATTTACAACGCTGAATGTTTTTCACAACTATTCTTTAGCGCTCGGTTCTTCGCAATTGGCGTGCCCCAAATGTTGAGCACAGAAGCTTTTCAAGTCTATCTCATAGTGGTGGTGGTGACTTGGCTATTCAGATTACGACATGTGTCTGACTTACGCTCATTCGTTGTCTCAGGCGCGATTGCGCTGCTGTATATCGCCGGATACATACCCTTGTTCTTAGCCGTTGCGTGTGTGTACATAGGTTAATCCTTTAGGCATCAATCGGAGGCAACCCCTAGGCCCATCCAAGCCGTCATTGCCCAAGCCCAGGAATACCTGCGCACACAGAACATCAGCGGCTGGCTGCTCTACGACTACCGCAACATGAACACCATATTCTGGGACACCGTTGGCAATATCGCCAACGTAACGCGCTCGTGCTGGCTGTGGATCGCAGCGGACTCGCCCCGGCGCCTGCTCGTCAGCTACGTCGATCAGGGGCGCTTCACCCACCTTGGCATCGACACAACGCTCTTCGTCAGCCGCAAAGACATGACCGCCAGGCTAGGCGACATGCTGACAGGCGCGGACCGCATCGCCATGGAATACTCGCCGCAGGGCGCACTGACGCGAGTCTCACATATAGACGTCGGCACTCTGGAACTTGTGCGCTCGTTCGGGTCGATTCCGGTAGGGGGCAGAATCGTACGCTAAGGGGAATGGCATCGGTTGAGTGTGCGATAGACGGTTGGTCTTGAGACGGAGAAGATCTCGGCGAGATCGCTGATGGAATACTCGCCGGTGGCGTGCATGCGGCAGAGTTCCCGCTGTTGACGGTCGGACTGCGATAATGTAGGCAGGCCATCTTGACTCGTGCCTGACCCGTTTTCGGACTGGCGGATATGCCTTCAAAGTGATCTGTCGGCTCGTGTTCAAGATGGCCCCACTATACCGGAGGCCTAGATGAGCTGTGACCTTATAAGAGCCTGGCAATCAAGCCTCATCGCAGTCTTGTCCGCTTATCTGGCCGATGCACCGCCTTCCAGGAGGTAGAAATGACGGGAATCATCGGGCACGAAGGTAACAGACTTGATGTTCAAGTGATAATCGGAGTAGACACTCACCAAGACCAGCATGTGGCGGTCGCGATAGACCGCCAAGGCATCCGCCTCGGGGAGTGTCACCTGCCAGCAACTACGCACGGTTATGCAGAGATGGAATGGTGGGCCCGCAGTCTGGGACAGATCCGCGCGTTCGGGATCGAAGGCACAGGCTCCTACGGTGCAGGAGTCGCACGCTTCCTGACCAGTCGGAACTACACGGTCATCGAGGTCAATAGACCTGACCGATCGGTCCGCTACCGCAAGGGGAAGAGCGATCCCACAGATGCAGAGATGGCAGCACGCTCTGTGCTTGCTGGCGTAGCCGACGCCACACCGAAGTCAGGTGAGGGCGAAGTCGAGATGATCCGTATGCTCAAGAGTGCCAAGGACTCGGCTGTAAAGGCTCGTACCCAAGCCGTCAATCAGATAAAGGCACTGGTTGTAACAGCTCCGTCTGAGCTTCGAGAAACACTCGATGGTCTCACTACCACCGCCCTCATCACACGGTGCAAGAGCTTCCGTCCTGGTCGTCTGGACGACCCCAGGGCGGCCGCGAAGTACACACTCCGATCGCTTGCCTGTCGTTACAGTCAACTCAGCAAGGAGATCCAGGACCTGAGGAAGGAGCTAGGACGACTCATCCGGACCGCAGCACCGGTGCTGGTTAGCGCCTTTGGTGTAGGACCCGACTCGGCTGCGGCCATACTTGTCGCCGCCGGCAGCAATGCTGATCGCCTCCGCTCCGAGGCTTCCTTCGCATCGCTGTGCGGAGTCAATCCGATACCGGCATCGTCCGGCAAGACCAACCGGCATCGTCTCAACCGCGGCGGCGACCGTCAGGCCAACGCGGCGCTCTATCGCATCGTTGTGGTCAGGTTGCGTTATGAGCAGCGGACCCAAGCATACATGCAGCGTCGAACTGAAGAGGGAATGACCAAAACTGAGGTCATCCGATGCCTGAAGCGATATGTTGTTCGGGAAGTCTACTCGGCCATCCAGAGGCCCAATCGGTTACTCGAAAAAGCCGCTTGATATCTATAAGAGCATCAGTTTGGGCTGCTTGCCGCGCAATTGTCCTTTGGCGCGGGCGATGGCCATGCCCTCGCGGGTGCGCATGCGGATGAGATCGGCCTCGAACTCGGCGAAGGTTGCGAGGATGTTGAAGAATATCTTGCCCGAGGGATCGTCCGGGTCGTAGAGCGCCCGTCCGAGGGCCAGTTTCGCGCCGCGTTCCTGAAGCTGATCGGCGATGTCGCGGGCATCCGGAACGGACCTGGCGAGGCGGTCGAGCTTGGGCACGACCAGAGTGTCGCCCTGGCGCACGGCGGCGAGGGCCTGGTCGAGGCCGGGGCAGGCGCGGTTCGTGCCGGTGAGTCCGTGATCGGTGTAGATGCGATCCTCGGCGACTCCGAGTTCCAGGAGGGCCTGGCGTTGGGCGGCCAGATACTGCCGGTCGTTGGAGCAGCGCGCGTATCCGATGAGGGTTGCGGTCATGGGGGAAGTGTACGAATAGGGTCCCGCATCCGCAAATGTTTCCGTACCATTCATATGAGATGCTCCTGGTGCCGGTCTGACGGTGCTCGGGGTGACGGGCTGGGCCGTACGCTGGACGTCCCCTTACGGACAACGCCGCGCCTGCCGGTGTGAACGGATAAAGGAGAGATGAAACATGCCGAGGCGGAGCATCTGGAGCGCGCGCCTGTTCGACCTGCCCACGGACGAAGCCGCCCTGCTGCGCCATTATACGCTGTCCGACGACGACATCGAGCAGATCCGGGCGCGGCGCGTGGGACACAACCGGCTGGGCTTCGCGCGTCAGCTTTGCGCCTTTCGATATCCGGGACGGCTTTTGGCGGTGGGGGAGGGCATTCCCCTGAATGTCCTTCGCTTCATCGCGCGCTCAAGAACGCGCTTCGCATCAGGCGCCAGGGCGAAAGCCGCGACCGCTCCAGCGAAGGACAGCACTACCGCATGGCCGGGCTCAACCTGCTCGCCGCCATCGTCATTTACTGGAATACCGCCCATCTCGGCGAAGCGGTCGGACATCGGAAACACGCCGGCCTGACCGTCGAGCCCGAACTCCTGGCCCACATCTCACCCCTTGGGTGGGGCCACATCCTGGTCACCGGTGAATACCGGTGGCCAAAACGTAGATAGCGGCCTTAGCGTACGATTTTGCCCCCTACCGGAATCGACCCGACGTTGTCTGAGGCTACGTATCTTCTGAACGAATTGGAGTTGCAGCGTAGCAGAATCGAGAGCAACGCACGCGAGCGAAGGGGCAGGAGGATAAGCGTCGAGAAGGCGTACAAGTCCCTGTCGGCCGCAGGTCTGAGCGATCTTCTAGTGGACTGCGGGCCGATACAAGGATCGTGCATCGCTCGGTCATTCTGGAGTGTCAATGGCGGTGCAATGATGGACCAGCGCGGCGGCGACAAGTTGTACCACCTGGCGCCATTGTTCAGCATAAGTGTCAGTGCTAATTGCTAAGGGATTATTTCCTCTTCTGCGAGGATCGGCTTGAGGTCGTGGTTCTACTTCAGGACGATGGTGCGGTTGCTCTGCTACTCTGCCTGAGACGGTAGCTGTCGCCGTTCATCTCGATGATGTGAACGTGGTGAGTGAGCCTGTCCAGCAGAGCGCCCGTCAGCCTCTCCGACCCGAACATCTCGGTCCACTCGTCGAACGGCAGGTTCGTTGTCACGAGGATCGATCCACGCTCGTAGCGCTGGCTGAAGACCTCGAAGAGCAGTTCCGCACCGGTGGGCGACAGGGGCACGAAGCCCAGCTCGTCTATGATCAGCAGCTTCAGTCGTGACAGCCTCTTCTGCAGGTTCAGCAGCCTCATCTCGTCCCTTGCCTCCATAAGCTCGTTCACAGGCGCTGACGCGGTGGTGAAGCCGACCGTCAGTCCCCTCTGGCAGGCGGCGAGTCCCAGCCCCAGCGCGATGTGTGTCTTGCCGGTCCCGCTGTTGCTTATGGCTATGACGTTCTCGCGTCGCTCGATGTACTCTCAGCGAGCCGGCTGCGTCACAAGCTGCCTGTTCACTGATAGAATAGCTCCAAAGAGCGGCCTCTGACGGCGGTTTCGTGGGCTACGTGGTGCTGTCCAGTCAGGCATTATCGCTCGAAAAATCTTCGATCCAGACGTGTTCGCTGCGTCAACTGAAGACTGCGAGCCTCTGATTCATCAGCAGCCCCCACTCACGGCAATTCCAGGTACGCCTCAGCATCCTCGCCGTAGAAGGCGGCCAAGTCTTTGTGGTGACCTTGGATCAGCGACGCTATCTCGTCAGTAAACAGTCACCTACTGCAAGCCGGACGACTTTTGGCGGGTGTACGTAACGAGCGCTAAGATGCAGGAAATCGAAGTCCTTCGACATAATCACCATATAGCGCTCTCCAGCGTCTTCCCACACTTCAAGGTCCTCGCCTTCTGACATTCCGATGTCCCGCACGTGAAGTGCGTCAGTAAAGAAGTCCTGCGCGGACGACTTGATCGATGGAGACAAGTTCTGGTCAAGCAGTATCCGCATCACATGTCGAACGGCGAGACCACCCGGACTTTGCAGTCAGCGTCGAAGGCGCGGCACGCCTCTATGTCTTCACGAGTGAGGTAAAGAGGAACGCCGCGCATCCGTGAGTATTGTCTCAAAAGAAAGCGCGGCGTTTGCTTCAGGTTGTCAGTCATGCTGCCATCGCTCCTAGCAGTTAGTCGTAATCGCGCGCAGCAGATACGCTGTCAGCAGCCACTCCTCTCCGCGTGGATGGTAGCAGATGCAGTCCTTCCAGCACCAGTAGGACAGCAGCACATCGCAAACAGCAACTATTCCAGTCCACCAGAACACCGACGGCAGCCAGTTTCCAGGATGTACCAGAAGTTTGAAGAAGATGACAAGATTCTTCAACCGGACGTTCACCGGCGTTCATTCTCCCTGTATGTCTTTTCCGAATGGAGCGCTTCCTCGGCGCAGACGAAACTTGAAGGATGCAGACATACGCCGTGCAACTTCTTGGAGATGGTGCGGAAGCCATCCCGAAGAGCAAGAAAGCCACCCATTGCAGACGAGGAGATCCAGAAACTCGCTGCTCTATCGGTGCTGAAACTACCCTTCTGCATATTTCCTTGATGCTGGTATTGGGTGCTCCATAGGAGAATCGGACTGAGCGCGGGGAATCAGGTATTCTGTGGCGGATTGCAGCTAAGCCCCGATCCACCGAAATAGAGGTTATCGGAGGTCCGCATAAGGGATAAAAAGGTGCTCCCGTATATCTGGGATAATGGTTTATGGAGTCAGAACCAACCAGATACGAGGAGCACCCATTAGATGATAGCATCCGAGCGTCCTGACCGCATCCAAGTAACCTTCGACGACCACCGCCTGGTGGCCAATGCCGGACTGCTGTTGCCAGTCACCTTGGCCGGGCGTCTGGGTCTGAGCGAACTTGTGGACAGCCACCTTGACCTGGGGGATGCTCCGGGCCGGGCGAATGCGGGAGACAAGATGCTGACCCTGGTGGCATCCGCGCTGGCCGGCGGCGACTGCATAGACGACGCCGATGCGCTGCGGTCCGGGGGCACCGAACGGGTGCTGGGCTGCGCGGTCAAGGCTCCGTCCACACTGGGGACATTCCTGCGCAGCTTCCGCTGGGGACACGTGCGACAACTGGATAGGGTGAGCCGGGAACTGTTGGCGCGAGCCTGGCCCGCGGGGGCAGGACCCGGAGACTCGCCTCTGACGATCGACCTGGACTCCACCGTCTGCGAGACCTACGGACTGGCAAAGGAGGGAGCGCGCCGTCACAACTACGCCGGGCAGAGAGGCTATCACCCGCTGCTTGCCGTCGCCGCAGGAACAGGAGACGTGCTGATGGCACGACTGCGCAAGGGCCGGGCCAACACCGTACGGGGGGCAGCCAACTTCCTGCGTGAGACGCTGAGCAGGGTGCGCTACGCAGGAGCCACAGGAGCGCTCACCGTGCGGGCCGACAGCGGCTTCTACGCCCACGACATCGTCACGGTCTGCCACAACAACGATGTGCGCTTCTCCATCACCGTCCGACAGCATCGGAGCTTGCGCAATCTCATAGAGGACATACCCGAGACTGACTGGATGCCCATACCCTACTGGATGGAGGGTGCAGCCGACGTTGCAGAGACGACCTACACTCCCTTTGGGGGCGAGCCTGACGCAGCGTCTGTGCGACTGATCGTTCGAAGGGTCAGGCCCACGCCGGGTTCCCAACTGGCGCTGTTTGCCAGCTACAGCTATCACGCCTTCATCACCGACCGACAGGGCGACACTCTCCAACTGGAGGCCGACCACCGCCGACACGCCGAGATCGAGAACGCCATCCGAGACCTGAAGTACGGTGTGGGACTGAACCACCTGCCGTCGGGTCGCTTCGCAGCCAACGCAGCCTGGATGGCCGTGCAAGTGATGGCACACAACCTTGCCCGCTGGACCGCGCGCATCGGTCTGGGGGAGCAGGTGGTGACCACAAAGACCCTCAGACGACGCTTCTTCTCCATTGTCGGACGTCTCACCCGCTCGGCACGCCGCCTCACTCTGCACCTACCCCGGGGCTGGCCCTGGGGAACACAGTTCGGCAACGCGCTGGCCAGAATGCGCACCATTCCGTTACCGAGCTGACGGCGGCGACTGCCCACCGTACACCTCACAACCCATCACATCCCCGGACTCTAGCCGGACCGCGAGTATCCCCTGCTGCCCACCCATCCGTAAACTTCACCCGGAACCGTCACTGTGAACCTTCATTGGCGTCCAGTATCACGACCGGAGCCCTTCAGAACGCTCCAACGCAGGCATCATACACGGACTGCCACCTTGCCGCGTCCTTCACTCACGCTCCAGCAAATATAACTCTACTCTTCGGTGGATTCGGGCTAAGAAGGCTCGTTCGTAAGAGCAGTTACGGTCCGGGGTAGCCGTCGCCTCTCCCTCTTGTGTTACCATTCTCTGAACGTTTTGCAACATGACGACTGAGAGGTGGAATGACCATGATCGGCCCTGCGCATCACGTGCCAGAGTAGAGCTATCGAGGTAAGCCTTATGACCACCCAACGCCGGCTCGGCCGCAGCAGCATACAGACGCCGCTCATTTACATCGACTGGATTCCGGATCACACGAGGCTATTGGATCCAGACCCATGAAGAGTCTATGGGTTCGGGCGATGAGGAGACCTTTCTCCTTCAGTGGTCGCGCAGCCCGCATCGAGTTCTGGATCACTGTCATAGTGGCGTTTCTAGTAGTCCGCTTTCTCACCGTCTGGACCTTCAATACAGACTGGGAAATGTCAGTTATCCCGGTGGCGTTTCTGTGGATGTGGGTGAGCCTTGCGGTTACTGCCAGGAGGCTGCACGACATCGAGCTCAGCGCGTGGTACCTGCTCATATTCGTACCCTTACTCGGATTCATAGTCTTGCTCAGTCCCGTGCTCGGACTCGTCCACTGGCTTTTCGGAGACTACAGCACATGGTCATTCCTGGTGGTGCCTCTGATTGGACTCTTTGCCTGGTTCTACATCGGATTCAAGCCCGGCAGCCTATTACCCAACCGCTACGGGCCTCCATAGGATGTCCAATTAGCCGGCCGCACAGAGAAGGGGCAGGCTCTAACACCTGCCCCTCGCCAACGGACACAATCGAGCGAGCGACTTAGTTGCCGAACATTTCTAGCGCCTGGGGCGGTTCGGTTCGGTATCGCCGTCCGGTCCGTACATAAGGCCGGGATACGGGGCGGTTGCAGGTTTCCACTGCCCCCAGACGAATCCGGCTTGCCATGATGGCGAGCGCGACTCGACAATGCCCGGGTGTATATCGCCGGCTGTCACAGCGCCGGTGATGAAGCCGCCCACAATGTCGATGAAGTCTTGTGCGTACGACTCTTCCTCACCACTCAACTTTGCGCCGCCCTTATGGCCCGCACTGTACCCGCCCCGTGCCGGATTCGTAACCGGTTTCTTTGGTCGCGGTGTTGGCTGTGGTGTCGGGTCAGGCATCAGGACAAGCCCTCCATCCACTTGCGTTCACAGTGTTCGGAGCTGGGAACCGTCGCGGGACACCGGAACTTTGCGGGGCTGATCTTGTTTGAAACACACGAGCTGCTATGCGTGCCACGTGTAGTTGAGCTGCAACATCTATACCCGTAGTTGCGACCGCTGGACGAGAATACCCTATCCTCAACTTCCTCAGCAGATTCACACATTCCTGCCATCAGACAGTGTTTAATCGCCATCTAAATCTCCTTTTGAACCATGTTCCGTAATTTCAACGTGCTGATTCTGCGCTGTTCTAATTCCGTTCCTGATGGGGTCAATTTAATTGCTACACTCCAGAGTCGGAAAACCGACACCTGGATTGACTCGCGTACGTTCCCTCCTCCTTTCCCTCCGAGATGGTGTATCTCCAGGCATCGTTTGCTCAAGATCTGAGCACGACACACTTTCGTTCTGTGGATAGCTTAAAGTCGGACAGTTACCTCGAAACAGGCGCAATGCGACAGAGAATGTCGTCCATTAGATCAGGGTTCCAGACCCCGGTTAGCAACCTAACGTGCCCTCGAAGACAGTCTGAATTGCCTGAAAATACTGGATAGGCTTGCAGGATGCGTAGGCCGTACTCCAGGAAATTCAAAAAGAGAAACTGAATACAGATACCGTCGTCTGCCCCGGTGCCCTACGGCGAAGAGCTTTTGAGTCCGCAACTCGAGGAGGCGAACTAAAGTCTGCAGAACCAAACAGACGAATTACTCCCACACCAATTGTCGGAACATTAGTCTTGCGCCATGTATTGCAGTCCTCGTCAGTGCTCCTGCAGCAGTGAGATCAATTCATCACGGCATCGTAGTGCGCGACCACGGGCATGGAGTACAAGCACGCTGCTGTGTGCCTAGCCATGTCGCAGAGTTTCGGGTGCAGCTCCCACGGAGGTACATCGCCCCGGCGGTACGGACAGAGCGTTGCGTCTCCGCAGGTGTCTCGCAGTTCGACAATTTCCTATGAGATGCGTCGGCATCGCCAGCGGTGCGGCCGTCGAATAGGCGGGACTATAGGCGGTTCTTGATGTGATGGTGGGCCGACTTGAAGTGAATCAACAGACACTCCGAAACCTGTCGGGACAGTCGCCCCATTCGATCCTACAGCAACGCCATTTATGCATGCGCCTGGATACTCGGTGTGGCGGCATGTCCGGCATCATCTTCCCCGCGAAGCCGCTAATCGCGTGGCGAAGGCGCCACCCCTAGAGATTGAGAATGCCCATAAACCTGAGTCGCATGCCTGCAGACATGAGCTCAGCCCGAGAATCTACGTACAACTTCGACTTGAGCCGTGAAATACAGTTCCTGACGGTTGACTTTGAGATGTTCAGACTGCTTCCTATCTCTTCGTTGCGGTGACCTTGAGCGACCATTGCCAGAACGGTCTTTTCTCGGTCGGTCAATGTCTTGAAGTCCTCGACTTCGTCATCCTTCAGGGGATGTGGCAACCGTTCCAGTAAGCGCTTCAGAATGTCGCGGTTAAGACACAGTCCACCCTTGGCCACAATACCAACGCTTGTAGCCACCTCATCCTTGCTGGCATCCTTTGGAAGAAGTCCCGCCGCACCGGAAAGGAAGAGTTCATACAGTTCGCTGTCATTCTCTTCTCCACTCAAAGGGAGAACCCTGGTTTCGGGAAGCGAGCCGAGTATTTTGCGGCAGTTTTGAGTAGTTCCGTTCCCGCCAAGTAAAATTACATCGGGCTTCAGGCGTTCCAGGTTGGAGAACAGCTCCTCGGTACGAGCGTAAACCTCAAGTAACTTAACGTCTTCACAACCCTCCAGTGCAGCCTTAAGTCCCAATAGTACAATCTCATTTTCTTCCACGATCACTAATCTCACCAAGATCGAATCTCCGTTTCCACATGCTCTCAGAGCGTAGATTCAGTTCGCTTATTAAACTCCTGAAATCTGACTCAAGCGCAATTTATAGACTGGTCGCCTCTGACGAGGCGCTCGTATAGTTCATATGTTCTTCTTTAGATTCAGATGGTATCTCACTTGATGACCTGATGCAACTGAGAAAGCACTTCATGAGCCATCCCAGTATCGGAGTCTGCCCATGTAGCAACCGGCGATTATGCCCTCAGATTGATCTGCTGTGACAGCTACTACCGTGCTTCGTCAAAGACTTGACGGTCTTGGAGCCAACGTCTTCATCGGGCTGCGCCGGAACTTTCGTCTCTCCTGCAGGGAACAATCCCGCAGTAGCGGCCCAATACGCTTCCCATTCACTTGCCTGTCGCCATTTTCGACTCACTGAAGAGATACGGGGCCTGGGCGTCGAGACCGAGCGACTCTCGCGGGCGGGCGCGCCAGCCCTAGTCAGTACCTCCGACATGGGACTTAACATAGCTGCAACCCTGCTGTTTGTCGCCGGTAGCAATTCTGAGCGATTCCGTACCGGGGTTGCCTTCGCTTCGCTGTGTGGTGCAAGCCGATTCCGGCATCATCGCGCAAGACGAACCTACACCGACTCCTAACTGAAAAAGCGGAGAGACGTCATGGATGATTGGCCCGCAGATAGAGGGCAATCATAAGGCAAAGGGTTGAAGTCAGCCCAAAAAATATGCTCCCTACTTCCAACAAGAAAAGCCACATACTATACTCCAATGTCAATGGTTCTTGCCCCCGTTCTCTTCAGGGGTGCTATTCTTCCTCAGCAACCGAACTGATAATCTATAAGAAGCAGATCTCTCGGTACAGACCAGATATGACATAAAAGGTCGCCCACTCGAACACACTTAATTGTGAATCAAGTCAGACCAGGCTGATACATCGGACAACCTATGTCAGAGTGGAATCGTTCTCGTGAGAGTTGTGCAGGTTGGTGCGGACCGCTTTCAGTCCGTGTGTTCGAGCCTGGAATGGTAGCGCTCGTTGAGGGTACGGTCGCGGCTGTCCTTTCCGGGGAATCTTTCAAGACTGTGGTAGAATTCGGCGTCGCAATGAAGACAACGATTACTCGAATATGAGGAAGACCGCGTTCCGTATACTTCCCTTTCGCCACTGAAAGAACCATGCACAGAAGGAGCTGTTCGGATTTTGGCTGGCGATCTGGAGGCAACCTGCCGTACGACTGATAATCTGACCATCCCCCTATGACAGAGTTACGACACTCTCAGGTCTAAGCCAGTCTCCTCTCAGTGCTGCAAGGGATGAAAAGATCACCTTTTAGGCTGCAAATTCGTAGAATGTTCATGGCCATCATCCGGTTCAAACCTGTGGCGCCATCACGCTAGTCTCGCGCAACGATGAGCTGGTCAGAAGGAATAACACGTGAAACAAATCAAGATCTTATGCCTACTGTTGTCTGTCGCTGGCCTCGTGGCGACAGCGGCCTGCAGTGACACTTCAAGCCTCGAACCGCCAACGGATTCTGGTGCAGACAACTCGGTTAACGTTCACGTTACACCGACGGTGGATGCAGGACCGACAAGTACGGCATCGCCAGTGGCAGCTCCAACGCCTACGGTCGTACCCACCCCACCTCCTTCCCACGAGGCATTCTATGAACTCGGGCAAGAAGATCTATCAAACGATGCGATTGACAGTGCGTTGTCCAACTTGAGCAAGGCGATCGATCTGAAACCCGATTATGTTGACGCGTACTATCTGCGAGGGCTCATATTCGCGCGCGAAGAAGACTTTGACAAGGCAATTGTCGACTTCGAAAAGATCGCAGAACTGGACCCGGACTTTGTCGAGGGCAGGGAAGCCCACTCCGACGTCTACGGCGCTCGAGGGGCTGACTTTGCGCTCTGGAAGAACTACGACAGAGCGATTGCAGATTTTGAAAGGGCTATTGAACTAGATTCTGACAACTCCATCGCCGTTCTTGGTGCCGTGACTGCATACTATGAACTCGGGAAGGAGGATCTATCCAACGACAAGACTGACGGTGCGTTGTCCAACTTGAGCAAGGCGATTGAACTGAACCCGGACTATCTTGACGCGTACTACCTGCGAGGGCTCATATTCGCGCGCGAAGAAGACTTTGACAAGGCAATTGCCGACTTCGAAAAGGTCGCAGAACTGGACCCGGGCTTTGCCGAGGGTAGGACAGTGCGCGCTGACATCTACGGCGCTCGAGGGTCTGACTTTTTGTTGCTGCAGAATGACTACGACAGAGCGATTGTCCTTTTTGAGAGGGCCATTGAGCTAGATCCTGACAACTCCATTGCCGTCCTCGGTGCCATGACCGCGTATGTATTTCGAGGCAGCGACTATCTCGATGAAGGCGAGAGCGAATTGGCAATCGCCGACTTTGACAGGGCCATTCCGGAGTTTGAAAGGATCATCAAAAGCGACCCCGAAGACGCAGAAACTGCGAGAACTCTTGCAGCTGCCTATCTCATGCGGGGAATCGCCTATTATGAAGAAGGCTTTTATGAAAGTTCGCTTGCCGCATTCGATAAGGCATTCCATGACCTCGAAAGAGCCCTTGAACTTGACGCCGGCACGGCAGAAAGTAGATTCGTCATCGCGGACGCATACCTTCTTCGGGGCATATACTATGAGGACGAAAACGACCTCCAAGGCGCGATCGCCGACTTCGGCAGATCTGTTGCAGACTTTGAGATTGCACTCAGTCTCGACTCGGACTATTCCGATGCCCAATACGGTCTCGCAGAGGCTCTCCTCCTGTTAGGCATGGCCCACTCTGACAAGGAAGACTATGCCAAAGCCATCGACCTCTTTGAAAGGGTGATTCAGATATACCCGGATAACGCCGAAATTGAATATTTTCGCGGAGATGCACGGAACGAGATCCTAGAGATCGAAATCGAACGCAACGAGGGCGTAGAGTGGAGTAGATGCGAATACTATTTCAAGTGCGGGTTCGTAGAGGTTCCAACAGACTATCAGGACCCCGATGCCGGCAACATAAGAATCGCGGTCAATGTGCGCCGCGCCGACTTACAAGACCAACGGATAGGCTATCTTTTTGTGAATCCGGGCGGACCAGGCGCCAGCGGCCTGGAACTCGTCCAGGATTTTCGATATGTATTCGAGCTTGATCTACTCGACAGGTTCGACATCATCGGGTTTGATCCACGCGGTGTCGGCGCATCCGAGCCGGAGTTTCACTGTGGCGACCCTGGCGAGCAGCTTGGTCTGCTCAACTCAATTGGTGGCGAAATAGATTCGCCTGAAGAGATAGCCATTGGAGAAGCCGCAGCCAACCTGTGCATCGAGTCTATGGGGCCGGTCGGCGGCCTGCTGCACAGTGAATATGTCGCAAAGGACATGGACGAGGTACGCAAGGCGTTGGGCGCGGAACAGATTTCATACCTCGGTTTTTCTTACGGCTCAACGCTTGGAGTCTGGTACGCAACGCTCTTTCCGGAATCGGTCAGGGCGATGGTTCTTGACGGCGCGGACAACCCTGTTGACAGGGCCGCAACTCAGCAGGACCGAGTAGAGGAAGCGATTGAGGAATTAGCGGCTTTCGAAGAACTCATGGAGCAGGCTCTTAAGGCGTGCGACAACGCTGAATGCCCGATCTACAACGAGGGCGATCCCATTGGCTACTACACGCACGCCGGCGAGAAACTAACACTCGTCAACAGCGCGGCGGGAGACGTTCCCGATGCAGGCTTTCTGGCAGTCATTACGACATTGTACGCAGAGGCGCTTTGGCCCGCGTTATGGGAGGGCCTGTTCGAACTGAATGAGAACGACGACCCGTCAGTATTTCTTGATATTGCCGAGGTCCAGCTTGGGACTGATCTCACTGCCCCCAGCTTTGCAGGACACGTCAACTGCCTGGACGGACTGGTACTGAACCCGGATATCGACCGTGCCACTCGATCTGAGGACGCAGCCCTTATCAGAGACGCCATTGCAGAAAGGTTGCCTCTGATTGACGCGATATTTTCGTTGCCCCCCAGCGCGTGTCGCTTCTACGATCAATTTGCGCCGATGCGTTTCGCCGGCGCTTTGGATGGCGGCGGCGTACCTATCCTGGTAGTCGGCAACCGTACCGACGCCACCACATCGTTTGGGGAATCCGAAGAACTGGTCACAGAGACCCTGAGCAACGGCTACCTGCTGGAAACTTCACATCCGTGGCACGTTGTCTATCCGGACAATGACTGCGTGAATGAACATGTTCACAGAGCGCTGATTGATGAAGAGTACCCGGATAGGCATGTCTTCTGTGAGCGGGAAGACTGACAGTCCGCCAGCCGCGGCGTTTCTTCTTTCCCAAATAGAGAGACGACCCCAACATAAGTGGAGTCGCCTCAAAAGAAGTATTTGCTTCCGTTAGTCTCGAATGAAGTCTATCGCATCGCCAATTACTTCTGCTATACCATCAGGTAGCATGACATCCTTGGCAGTACCATAGAAGTCCCTGATTCGTCTAGTTTCGACATTGGAAAGAGACCTGCCCAGGCGATTGTCGAACTTCTTGGTCACTGAGAGCGCTGTGAAGAACGCTTCCACTTCGTCCAATGACTGAAGTGCTTGAAGTGCATCGTCAAGGTCATCTTCAAACATCTTCCTCCATTTTGAACCCTTAGGCGCAAATCCCAAGAGACTCTTAGCAGCATTCCGAGTGGCGGAAGACCTTGCGACTGCCTTAGCGACTTCTCTTGCAGAGCCAGAGGCAGGACTGCTACCGCCTATGGCAGCAAAGGCTAGGTCAATCCCCCAAACCTCGACAGCTGATGTCACACCGTTGGTCCAGATGTTCTCCCAGTAATGCTTACCGGCTCCGTGAGTCTTGATCTGCTCTTCACGGCTTAGAGCTCCTGTCAGCAAATCATGCAGAACGTCTTCTTCAATAAGGTTATCAGCAAAGACATCCAGCCAATCCCCGATGGTGATTTCTGCTGCACTAGGGAACTCAAAATTTGTTACTCTGCTAACGGCCATGTTTATTCAATCTCCTTCTCTTGCAATAATTTCTGAATGATGTGGCTTAGTACCACTTAAGAATATTTGGTTATGTTGACAAGTGATGTGCAACGTATCCGTTGTATCATTGACATACTCGCCTGTCCTCGGAACACAGCATCGTGGAGAGTAGATTCCGATATTTCTCTAGTGCGCTCCGCGGCGGCCTGAGAATGCCTGCTTCCCTACGAATGACAAAGGACAGATGGAACAGTGGAGTATCAACAAAACCCAATTTGTACCGAGCATTACATTTTCCTCCTTTCTCTCAGTTGGTTTCTGTGAACATCTTTTATGCACGGTACCTGCCCGACCTGTGTTTTCTATGTATAAAACTCTAGAGTGGGAATAGTTCTCAGAACAGGCATAAAGCGACATGAAACGTGGTTTGGCGCGACAATAGGAATGGCCCAATCGAACAAAGGCTTTTACCTCATTTCACTTTTTGGAGTGTTCTGACGGACAGGTAAGGTAACCAAAAAGCAAGGTGGATTGACCAATGTCAAGTGCGTCGGCAGCAAACCCCAGCGGGGGCGGAGAATCCTGATAGGTGGGAGCTGCCATAACTCCGAGAAGGCGAAGACTGACAGGCTGGATGATCAGGCTCTGGGGTACTTCAGGGAAGCAGTTAATGGGCATCCATATGGCATGAAAAAGGACGACATGCTGCGAAGCGTTCCTGGTGTCGGGCCGCCGGCGTCGCTGACACTGCTTGCGTACTTGCCAGAACTGGGCACGCTGAACCGCAAGCAAGTCGCCGTCCTGGTCGGTGTGGCACCTTTCAATCAGGATTGCGTGGTCAACGACGACTATTCTGGCCGCTTTGCGCAATTACTTTGGCCGCCCGGGGTCCGGTGTAATTGTCGTTCTTGCGCTTCACTGGTCCGGTAGCTGGGCAGGTCGAACTCCAGAATATGAACGGCGGCGACATAATGTACCACGAGGGCGGATAGATATGCCGATCACGGCGGTCTAAAACCATTCCGTCCGTCAGCTTCCGATAGAGTCTATCGAGACTCTGAGGAAGGTGATCATGGATGTACATCGTGGACATGTATTTGCGCGTGCGTAAGCCCAAATCCACCGAACCGAGACTTGCCGGCGCGGTAAAGTGACGGTGGGAGTGGGAGACGTGAGTATCCGGGTAGATTTCGGATTGACAGGGTATCGGTTGGCCACTTGCCGGCCGTCAGTAGCGTTCCGGAGGTGCCATTTCAGGCTCTGAAGCCGCCAGGGAGCGCCTGTCGGTCCGTTTGTCGCGAGTTGAGCAGACCAGGGACTGGCTCACGACGAGGATGGAGTTGGCGGACCGACTGTCGCCGTCAGACGGGAAGCGGCAGGGAGCGCAGTCGCTCAAGGGCGCAGCTGAACGGATTGCGCCAGGGCCAGCCCTGCGGAAGATGCAAAGTGAGAAGGCGCGCCGAGCGTGTAAGCCGTCCGGCGAGGGAGAAGAAGCGTCGTCTGAGGGTCTTTGTGGTCACGACCTGCTCCCCCAGACCGATGCGGGCGGTCCAGCGAGCCAAGTTGTGGGCCAGTACTTGCACGGCCATCCAGGCTGCGTTGGCGGCAAAGCGACCCGATGGCAGATGATTGAGTCCCACACCGTACTTCAGGTCTCGTATGGCGTTCTCGATCTCGGCGTGTCGGCGGTGATCGGCTTCCAGTTGGAGGGTGTCGCCCTCTCGGTCGGTGATGAAGCCGTGATAGCTGTAGCTGGCAAACAGCGCCAGTTGGGAACCGGGCGTGGGCCTGACCCTGCGGACGATCAGTCGCGCAGACGCTGCGTCAGGCTCACCTCCGAAGGGAGTGTAGGTCGTCTCGGCAACGTCGGCTGCGCCCTCCATCCAGTAGGGTATGGGCGTCCAGTCCGCCTCGGGTATGTCCTCTATGAGATTGCGCAAGCTCCGATGCTGTCGGACGGTGATGGAGAAGCGTACATCGTTGTCGCGGCAGACGCTGACGATGTCGTGGGCGTAGAAGCCGCTGTCGGCCCTCACGGTGAGCGCTCCTGTGGCTCCGGCGTAGCGTGCCCTGCTCAGCGTCTCACGCAGGAAGTTGGCTGCGCCCCGGACGGTGTTGGCCCGGCCCTTGCGCAGCCGTGCCATCAGCACGTCTCCTGTTCCGGCCTCGACGGCCAGCAGCGGGTGATATCCTCTCTGCCCGTTGTAATTGTGCTGGCTCCCTCCCTCCTTCGCCAGTCCATAGGTCTCGCAGACGGTGGAGTCCAGGTCTATGGTCAGTGGCGAGTCCCCGGGTCCCACCCCTACGTCCCAGCCTCGCAACAGCAGCTCCCTGCTCATCCTGTCCAGCTGGCGCACGT
>MKWU01003100.1_pt1 | contig 22820 bp, 19 predicted proteins | sample 809101 | NCBI WGS metagenome assembly MKWU01 (sample SAMN05860141, study PRJNA318959) | sponge metagenome | host: Aplysina aerophoba | place: Slovenia: Piran, Adriatic Sea, Gulf of Piran | collected 2013-05-07 | reverse complement strand
GCGAGGCGTATGCGAAGCGCAAGTGGTTGTCGGAGGCTCCCTACGGTTGGATCAAGCACGCGCTGGGTTTCCGGCGCTTCAGCCTGCGCGGACTGGCGAAGGTGCGCTGCGAGTGGGACTTGGTGTGTCTGGCGTTGAACGTCAAGCGCCTGCACGTGCTGATGGCGGCGTAGGACACGGGGAATGCGGCTCGCCACGGCGGCAAATCGACGCGCACCGCGGTCTCTGGCGGCCCGTGCGGCCCGCGAGGACCGAATTTCGCTCTCTGTTCGCCAACCACCGAAAATCCACCCCGCCCGGCCGACTGGCGAAGCCGCCCCGACACGGAACTCAGGGCGTGGGCTGGCGACCCGTTTCGTGCCGCAAGCGTCCTGCGGCGCAGGCTCCTAGCTCCCCGAAACGCCTCGCAGGCTCGGAGTTTCGGGCCATCCCGTCCGCACCATGACCTTGCGTCTCGGAACACCACTTCGCTGCGTTCTGCGGCGCAAGCTCATAGCCCTGTCAATCGTCGCCGGCGGCTCCGTTCGCGGCGTCGATGAACAGATCGAGCACCTCGCGCACGACGTCGTTGTTCGCTCGCGTCAGGTTGATCAGGCCCACCACCACGACGCGCGACTCGGGCTCGATCACCATCAGCGACGTGCCGCCGACCGAGCCGCCGGAGTGGGACAGAAGACGGCGCCCGTCGTCGCGCTGCCGGATGAACCAGCCGAAGCCGTACCCCACGCCCTCGCCGGCGCGGGTCTTCTGCTCGGTGAACAGCAGCTTGCGGGACGCCTCCGACAGGAACTCGTCGTCGAGATGGGCGTTAGCGAACGCGAGCACGTCCTCGGTCGTCGAGAGGAACCCGCCGCCGGCCCACTTGTAGCTGTTGTCGACCCACGGCGCGTTCACTACGCTGCCGGCGTCGTCGCGTACGTAGTAGCTGGTCCGCCCGGGGATGATCGGGGTGACGAAGTCGGCGACCGTGTCGCGCAGGCCCAGCGGGCGGAAGACCGCCTCGCGCATGTGGTCGAGAAACGGTTTCTTCGCCGCCCCTTCGACCACGGCGCTGAGCAGGTTGAAGCCGTAGCTCGTGTAGGCGAACGCGGTGCCCGGCTCATGCAGCAGCGGGTCGTCGGCGAAGATGGACAGGCCGTCCAGCACCGTCGGGTACGGGTCGCGAATGAAGTTCTCGTTCCCCTGGTAGTGCCGGATCCCGCCCAGGTGGCCGCCGAGCTGCCGCGTCGTGATGGGATGCGCCTTTTCGGGAAACGACGGGACGTACTGCTGAATGGGCGCGTCCAGGTCCAGCCGGCCGTTCTCGACCAGCCGCGCCACCGCCGCCGCGGTCAGCGACTTCGAGATGCTGCCGACACGGAACTTCACCGCCGGCCACATCGGGACGCGGTGCTCCAGGTTGGCGTAGCCGAAGCCTTCGGACCAGACCGTCTCGCCGTTGACCGCCACCGCGATGGCGATGCCCGGGTAGCCGCGGGCGGCCAGGTCCGCGCGCACCAGCGCACGTGCCTCCTCGACGACTTCGGCGTAGCGCAGTGGGGTCGGCGCCGCCGCGGGCGGGGTCGCCACGCCGCCGGCCGATTGGGCCGACGCGATCGGGGCGCCGGTGCCGGTGAGCAGCCCGGCCACCAGCAGAAGCACGTGGAAGCGACGACAGCCCGTTACCGCGGCCAGCGCCAAGTGGCGTCCCGGGAACCGGAGGTGAATCCGCCGTGTCATCGTCTCGTCCCCTCGATCTCGGTGCGCAGGCTGAACACCGTCTTTCCGGAGGTGACGTACAGCGTTCGCAGATCCGGTCCGCCGAACGCCGCGTTCGTGATCGTGTCCTCCGGGATCGGGATGTGCCGCAGCAGCTCGCCGGCCGGCGAGAACACGTGAACGCCCGCCACCGTGTCGAGCGTCTCGCTGCTGCCGCGCAGGCTGTTCAGCCCGGCCGCGACGTACAGGTTGCCTTGCGTGTCGATGGTCATGCCGTCGCCGCTGCGCCCCGGATAGAAGTCGTGGAACACCCGCATGTTGCCGGCCGTTCCCGCGGGGCTGAGATCGAAGGCGCGGATCATCCGCGGCCCGCCCTCGGCCCGATCCGTCTCGATGACGTACAGCGTCGTGTCGTCGGGGGAGATGACGATGCCGTTGGGGCGCAGGACCTCGGGCTCGGTCAGGATGCGCTCGATGGTTCCGTCCGGGTCGACGCGGTACACACCGTGCACGCCGGTCTGGTCCGGCCGCGGGTTGGGGCCGGGTCGATCCGTGAAGTAGACGCGGCCCTGACCGTCGATGGTCAGGTCGTTCGGCCGATGCAGCTCCCTGCCTTCGTAGGCGTCGGCCAGCACCTCGATCTCGCCGGTCTCCATGTCGGTGCGGGTGACGCGGGGCAGCCCGGTCTCGCCGTCGCCGCCCTCGCAGGCGAGCAGGCGCCACTCGCCGTCGAAGATCAGGCCGTTGGCGTCGTTGCTCGGCTGGCGGAAGGTGGACAGCTCTCCGGCGGTCGACAGCCGCATGATGCGGTTGTTGCCGAGGTCGGTGAAGTACAGGGTGCCGTCCTCGGCCACCGTCGGACCCTCCGTGAAGGCCACCGTGGTCGCCACCGTGACCTCGGCGCTCATCGCCCCGCCGCCGGCCGGCGCCGCGTCCGCTCGTCCACCCGCCTCCAGCGCCCCGACGCTCTCCTCGAGCGCCGCGAGCCGGTCGATCACGGCTTCCTGCTGGCTCTCGAGCGATTCCAGCACCCGCAGCACGTGGGCGGTTCCCGTCACCTGCGGCTGGTCGTCGCCGCAGGCCGCCGTCACCGGCAGCAGTATCGTCATCACCCAAACGGTGCTTCTGTTCATGCAGCCTCCTCGGAATTCGCACAGGGCCGGCAATCTCCAGGCCCGCTCGATCTTCGCACGAGCGCGCGGCGTACGTCCGGCTACCGTGCCTGGTCCGCCGCCTCCTGCTCGTCGGCCCGCGCACCGGCCGCGCGATTGATGTCGCCTGCGCGTAGCGCATCCCGAACGTCATCGAGCTTGTACGCGTCTTCAAGCGACAGGTACGGTGCCCAGCTGCGTTCCTCCTCGACGATCTCCACGTTGACCTCGGCCGCGAACGCGCCACCGCGAACGAATTTCAGGATCGATCTGACACTCACTTCCTCCTCCTTCGCCACGCCTGATCCCACCGCAAGGGATCGGGTCTGTATGCCGTGACGACGACAGCAGGCGCCTCCCGTCCGGAGGGAATACCCCAGACTACATGAACCGGGCGATTCGCCGCATCGCGCTGCAGCACCAAGCAGCAGCGTCCCTTCGGGTAGTCCGGATCGATCCGCGACAAGTGCACTCAAGAATTCACCCGCCAGGAATCTCAGGCTGCTGGCCGAACAGGGAGACGCGCCGGCGCAGTTCGAGCTCGGCTGCTCCGAAACGCCTCGCGGGCTCGGCGTTTCGGCCCATCCCCCCCGCTCCAGGACGTTGCGCCCCGGAACTCACTGCGTTGCGTTCCGCGGCGCAATCTCCTAGCCTGTGGTCATGGCGGTAGCCGCTCCGCGGTCTCGTGCGCAGGCCCTGGCGCTGGAATTGCAAATGCAACCGGTCATCGACATGAGCCGGGAGCATTTCCTCCGGTTCTGCCAACTGAATCGGGACGTGCGCATCGAGCGCAGCGCGGAAGGGGATATCGCGGTCATGGCGCCCACGGGCGGGGAGACGGGGGCGCGGAGCGGCCGCTTGTTCGCTGCCGTCTTTCGCTGGGCCGAGGACGACGGGAGCGGCGTGGCCTTCGATTCCTCGACCGGTTTCGAGCTCCCCAACGGCGCCGTGCGTTCGCCGGATGCGGCCTGGGTCGCGCGCGCCCGTCTGGCGCGGCTTCCGGCCGAGGACAAGCAGGGATTTCTGCCGCTGTGCCCGGACTTCGTCATCGAGCTGCTGTCGCCCTCCGATTCCCGGGCCGTGGTTCGGCGAAAGATGGAGGAATACCGGGACAACGGCGCCCGTCTGGGCTGGCTCATCGATCCGGTTCGGCGGCAGGTCGTCATCTACCGCGCCGAGGGCGGCGCAGAGCAGCGTACCGGGTCGGGCGTCCTTACCGGTGAGTCCGTGCTGCCGGGGTTCATGCTCGACGTTGCGGCCGTCTGGGAGCCTGGCTTCTGAGACGGGCCGACCGAGGCCGCCGCGGCGTATCCGGAGTTGCCGCAGATAGAGGGTCCGTGGGGTGAAGACAACGACGAGGTCGGGAGAAGGCGCCGGGCCGGTGGTGGATGTGCGCCGGGACGTGGGTGCGCGGCAGAGCGACGGCACGTTCGTCGAGGACGGCGCCGATCGGGCGGGTTCCCCGGCGCCGGACCGGGACCGGGACGTCATCCGCCGGCTGTTCGAGACCGGAGAGTACCCCTACAAGGACAAGCTCGCCCGCAAGCCCTACGAGCGCGAGAAGGCCGCGCTGCAGGTCGAGCTGCTGAAGGTCCAGGACTGGGTGAAGGCGACGAGCGGGAAGATCGTCATCCTGTTCGAGGGCCGGGACGCCGCCGGCAAGGGCGGGACCATCAAGCGGTTCACCGAGCACCTCAATCCGCGCGGAGCGCGGGTGGTGGCGCTCGAGAAGCCAACCGAGAGCGAGCGGACCGAGTGGTTCTTCCAGCGCTATGTCCGCCATCTGCCGCACGGCGGCGAGATCGTGCTGTTCGATCGGTCGTGGTACAACCGCGCCGGTGTCGAGCGCGTGATGGGGTTCTGCGGCGCCAGGGAGTATCTGGAGTTCATGCGCCAGGCGCCCGAGCTGGAGCGCATGCTGGTGCGCAGCGGGATCCGGCTCTTCAAGTACTGGTTCTCCGTCACCCGCGAGGAACAGAGGCGCCGGTTCGAGGCGCGCGAGAAGGACGTACTGAAGCACTGGAAGCTGTCGCCTATAGATCGCCAGTCGTTCGACAAGTGGGATGAGTACACGGCCGCCAAGGAGGCGATGTTCTTCTATACGGACACCGCCGACGCGCCCTGGACGATAGTCAAGTCCGACGACAAGAAGCGCGCCCGCCTGAACTGCATGCGGCACTTCCTGGCGGCGCTGCCCTATACGAACAAGGACGCCCGCGTCGTGGGCCGGGTCGACCCGCTGATCGTCGCCAGCGCCGACATGATCGGGGCCGCCGATCCGGCCGTCGGCAAGTAGCCCGACAATCGTCGCCGCCGGCTCCGATTGCCGCCCAGCCGGGCCCGACCGGCAATCTGCGCCGTTTCCGCGGCGCAGCCTGCCAGGCCGCGCGGTGTTATGCTGCGCGCGCATGAAGGTTCGCACCGTCGGATTCATCGGGCTCGGCCGCATGGGTTCGGGCATGGCCCGGAACCTGCTGAAGGCGGGCGTTCCGCTTGTCGTCTGGGACGTGCTTCCGGAGGCGGCGCGGTCGCTGTCCGAAGACGGCGCCTCCGTGGCGGCGGATCCGGCGGCGCTGGCGGCGAGCGCCGAGCTGATCTTCCTGTGCGTGCCCACCGACGAGGAAGCGGGCGAGGTTCTGTTCGGCGAGCGTGGAGTGGTCCGGGGCGGAAAGACCCCGGCCGTCGTCGACACCACGACCATGAACCACCGGGCGGCGCGGCGGCTGGCCGAGCGGGCCGAGGAGGCCCGGGTGGCCTACGCCGATTGTCCGGTCTCCGGAATGCCCCTGCGGGCCGAGAAGGGGACGCTGACCATGATGTTCGGGGGCAGCGCCGAGTTGTTCGCGCTGTCGAAGCAGTATCTCGACGTCATGGGGGAGTTCGTCGTCCACTGCGGCGACGTCGGCATGGGCCAGCTCATGAAGGCGGTCAACAACATCGTCTACGACGTCAACATCGCGGCGTTCTGCGAGGTCCTGCCCTTCGCCGTGAAGGCCGGGCTGCAACCGGCCCAGCTTGCCCAGGTCCTCACCACGGGCAACTCCCGCAGCTTCGCCAGCGAGCACTTCGTGCCCCGCATCATGGAACGCCGCTTCGAGGGCGACTTCTCGCTGCGGGCCGCCTACAAGGACGTCGTCAACATCCAGGAGGCCGCCGCGCAACTCGATGCCTCGCTGCCGCTGGTGGAGGCCATGATGAAGGCCTACCGCGCGGCCATCGAGATGGGATTCGGCGACGAGCCGAAGAGCGCGATGGTCAAGGTCTACGAGGAGCGAATGGGGCAGGAGGTCCGGACCGATCGCCGGTCCGCCTGAGACTCCTGAAACAGGGCACTTGGTCAGTGAGCAATCGGCGGCGTGTTTCGCCGGCCGCCTCCTCGCCTGGTGGGACCTCCACGGCCGCAAGAACCTGCCGTGGCAGCGCGAGCGCACGCCCTATCGCGTCTGGGTCGCCGAGATCATGCTCCAGCAGACCCAGGTCGGCACCGTCGTTCCCTACTTCGAGCGCTTCATGGCGCGCTTCCCGGATCTGGAGACCCTCGCGCGGGCCGATCTCGACGAGGTGCTGCACCTGTGGAGCGGCCTGGGGTACTACGCGCGGGCGCGCAATCTGCATCGGGCGGCCGGCCTCGTCGTGCGGGATCACGGCGGGGTCCTGCCCGACGACGTAGAGCGAATCCAGCGGTTGCCGGGTGTCGGCCGCTCCACCGCGGCGGCAATCGTCGCCCAGGGCTACGGCCGGCGGGCCGCGATCCTGGACGCCAACGTCAAGCGGGTGCTGGCGCGGCGGCACCGGGTCGCCGGGGCGGTGTCGTCGGCCGGAACCCTCGACGAACTGTGGCGGCTGGCCGAATCCCACACTCCCGCCGAACGCGTGGCGGACTACACCCAGGCCATCATGGATCTGGGCGCCACGGTGTGCCGCCGGACCCGGCCGCGTTGCGCCGACTGTCCCGTTCGCGCCGACTGCCAGGCGTATGCCGCGGGCGATCCCGAGGGCTACCCGGAGAAGGCGCCGCGCCGGAAGCGCCGTCTCGAGCGGAGCCGTTTCTTCGTGGTCGTCGATCCGGAGGGCGCCTGCCTGGTGGAGCGGCGGCCGCCGGCCGGCATCTGGGGCGGCCTGTGGTCGCCGCCGGAGCGCGGCGCCGACGAGTCCGTGAGCCGGTTCCTCGAGCAGGTGGGCATCGCCGCGGAACTGGTAGGCGAAGTCCAGCAGGCGGGCGTCTTCCGGCACGGGTTCACCCACTTCGACCTGGACGTCGAGCCGGTCTACGTGCGCCTGCGAGCGCGGCCCGCGGTGGTCCGCGAAGGCGTGGGACGTTGGATCGATCCGGCCGATCACCGGCTGGGCCTGTCGACCGTCGCGGCCAGGCTCGTCGGTGTGACCACGCTGTTCGACGCGCCGAAGGCCGGCGGCTGATCGCCCGCAGTCGCGCCTCGCCGCGACCGTCTCGGCGGGAACGACGCACGTGCATGGAATCCGCGGCACTGGCTGCCGCGCTTGTGCAACGCCACTGCCGTCGTCCGTTGTTCTCGGGGTCGTCACGTCCACGATCGGCGCCCCCGCGAGTGCTCGTCACGCAGACGCCGCTAGAATGTGCCCGGGTCGTCTCGCCACCGCTCACGCGTTCAGCCGCCACAAGACGGGATGCAAGTGGATTCACGAGTCCGGGATGCGACCTGGTTCTGCGTCCGGCGAAACGGCGCCGCGAAGCGCAAGGGCTGGACCAGCGTTCCTCTGAGTGCCTGCGCCAACGCCGTGGGCGCACACTCGGGCGACGTGGTCGAGGTCTGCGTCTCTACGGATTATCGGCCGGTTCCGACAGCCCGGCCCTTGCGTGTCTTTTCCAACCGCGTCCGCGGGGTTGTGGGCATGGAACTGACCTGCGGGGAGGAGCATCTCCGGCTTGCCCCAAGCCACATGATCGCCTCGAACCTCGGGTTCGATCGAGCGATCGAGCGTTTCCTTCATCGACAGAACGCCAGCATCGACGACTTCGCCGCGAATGGCGGCTTGCGCGCGTTTTCCGCCAAGCAGTTTCTCATTCCGTGCGACGGGGAGGCGGAGCAGATCGAACTGTTTCGGGGCGCAACCCTCGTCACTCCGATTCCGCCCGGCGATGCCGGCCGTGCCGCCGAGGCGCTCGCCGATGGACTCGCTGGATGGATGCTACGCAACCTGTCGGCCGACGGCGGGTTGCCCTACAAGTACTGGCCGAGCCGGGGCGAGGAATCGCCGGCCGACAATGCCATTCGCCGCTTCCTGGCGTCATTGTCCCTTGCCCGTCTCGGAGCACTGCGCGGTGACGCGGAAATCCGCGATGCCGCCCGGCGCAACCTGCGCTTCAATCTGACGCGCTATTTTCGCAACATCGGCGGTGGGCGCGGCGCTATCGTCGAACGCACCGGGGCCAAGCTGGGGGCGGCTGCGCTCGCCGCACTCGTCATTCTGGAAAACCCGGCGTCCGCGGAGTTCCTGCCCGAGCTGACGATGCTTGCGGCAGGCGTGGACTCGCTCGCGGACGACGAAGCCGGATTCCGCACGTTCTTCTTCCCGCCCGAGCGTGACGGCGACAACTGGAACTTCTATTCCGGTGAGGCACTGTTGTTCTGGGCCGAGGCCCTGCGGCGGGGAGCCGCGGTCGCGCCGTCGCTGGAGCGCTGGGCCGCAGCCTTCGGCCGTTGCCGCGAGCGGCACTACCGGTCCCGGAATCCGGCGTTCGTACCCTGGCATACGCAAGCCTGTGCGTCGATGTTCGAGCAGACCGGTCGTCGTGAGTACGCCGACTTCGCGCTCGAGATCAGCGACTGGCTCTTGCCGATGCAACAGTGGGACGAGCCGGCCGACCTGCCAGCGGATCTCCGGGGTCGCTTCTACAATCCGCGGCACCCGGAATTCGGCCCGCCGCACGCGGCTTCCACGGGCGCCTACCTGGAGGGACTCGCGGATGCCCTGGCGTTGGCTCACCGGATCGGTGATCGGACCCGCGCCGACGCCTACCAGAGGGTCATTGCCCGCGGCTTGCGGTCGCTGAGGCAACTCCAGTTCCGCGACTGGCGCGATGCCTTCTACGTGTCGAAGCCGCATCGCGTCATGGGCGCGTTGCGGACCGAAGCCTACGACAACGCGATCCGCGTCGACTCGGCTGCCCACGCGCTGGCCGCCGCCGTCAAGCTGCTGCGGCAGCGGCTTCAGTCCGCCGACGGCAGGACGTAGTAGCCCCGACCCGGCGGAGGCAGCACATCGAAGATCAGATGGAGGCGGGGCTCATCGCTCGGGTTGCGGGCGTCGTGCTCGGCCTTGTTGTCGAATGTCCACAGTTCGCCTTCCTGCATGACGACCGTCTCACCCGCGGCGGTCAGCGGGCTGCCTCCCGGGCTCTTCAGCACGAGGTGGAAGCGATCACGCACGCGATAGTACGCCCCGGCGTCCACGTGGGGGCGGACCCATCCTCCCGGCTGGAGAGCCACGAAGGTCGCGCGGCCGAGTTCCCCGCTCTCCTGGTCGGCGATCCGCTGGCAGAACGCCAACGCCTGCGGGAACCTCGACGCGGACCGCGCGATCCGGCTCTCGTGAACGTCGTTGGCATTGCGGGCTCCGGGAGGAAGCGGCTTCCTCGCGACGCGCAGGAAAATGTTCTGCGTGTCGCGCTGGCAACGGACCTTGCGCTGGCGGCTCGTGTCGGCGAGCCACATCTCCGGCGCCGCATCCAGCTCCGACAGAAACGGCTTCACATCGATCCCCTTCGCGATCCTGGTGAAGCGCGATCCCGCTTCGTGCGCCCCGGGCAGTGGGAGCGTGGCAGTGCCGCTCGTACGCATCATCGGTCTCGTCACGATTACCATCGGTTCACGGTTGGGGCCGTCCGCTCGCCCACAGCGGTGTCCCAGCGGCGGAATAGACCACGATGTTGCCGTCCCGCTGGATTACGAGCTGAGCGCCGGGATTCCCACCGGTACGCGTTGACCACAGCGGCGTGCGGTGCGCGTCGTAAACGACGAAGTTGCCGTCCCGTTGCATCGCAACCGCCCCGCCGCGGGCGGTGTCACGTGTGTGCGCCGACCAGTATGCGGCGACGCCGTTCTCGTAGGCGACCAGGTTGCCGTCGTGCTGAAACACGAGCCTGTACGTCGCGCTCGTGTCCTGGATGGACGCTCCTGTTCGTAGCCGTTGCCCGCTGGTGAGCCGGTTGCTGGGGTCATCTCCGTCTCCGTCCCCATCCCCGTCTCCGTCTCCATCTCCATCGCCGTCTCCATCTCCATCGCCGTCTCCATCTCCATCTCCATCTCCATCTCCATCTCCATCGCCGTCCCCGTCTCCATCTCCATCGCCGTCGCCATCCCCGTCTCCGCTCGCTACCGATGCGGCGCTGCCGTCGACGACCACGGGACTTGGTGCCACGGGATTCTGATTGTCGTCGCCGCCGCAACCCATGATCGCGAGCAACGAGGCCATCGCCAATTGCAGTTTCTGCGCCCAGCGCGAGAATGGATGGTCGTCGGTCATGTCTCCGTCTCCTCTCTCAGCGGTCGGTTTCGTGATTCTGAGTACCACAAGGGCAGCACAGGTACCAAACTTGCGACCGAGACGCAGTATCGGTGCGGTCATAGAACGCCCGCCGAGAGACGAACGCGGTCACTTCAAACTATCGCTCCGACGAAGCATTCATCGTTCGGTCATCCGCGACCGGCTCATAATGGGCGAGGATGAGGCTGGAGCGAATCAACTGGCGAGCTGACGGCGAAGCAGCAAGAGACCCATAACTTCGAGAAGCTGGCGGCACTACTTGCAGACTACGGATTCAACTGCATCAAGCTGGACGACGACTGGCAGTCTGTTCGAGTTTCTGGTCCTGACCGCGACGCAGTCGGGCGGGTGTGTGGCGCACCCGCCGACTCGCCAATCGCCTCGTAATCGCTCCTGCACGATGCGGTCTCTCGTGGCGTCAGCGCCCCAGCGCGACGACGACGCGGGCGGAGAGCTTCGGTCGGAGGACGATGTAGTCGCGGCTCGCCAGGATTGGCAGATCGGCGGCCAGACGGAGCGTGAATCGCCGCCAGAGGTTCACGTCCACGCCGATCCCCGGCTGCACGACGAACCCGGCCCGGCGCTCTTCGTCGAACTCGGGGTACGGCACGTGGAGGCACGGATGGACCAGCACGCCGTCGGCGTAGCCTCCGCACTCGGCGTTCGCCGTCTCGGTGTCGATAGACGCGGGCCAATCGTAGTCCCTCCTGAAACGGGCCGCGAAGCCACCGGCCAGGACTTGGTAGTACGTTGCCACGCGCCCCTGACGCATTCCGCCCCGGACACCGCCCGTCAGCATCCAGTAGCGACTCTGAAGCCTCTCGCGAAACACTTCGTTGAAGTCCCACTGGTGCTCCAGAGCGTAGGCGTCCCGGTGCCACGCGCCCTCCACCACGAGCGATTGCCGCCCCAGGTCGAAACCGCTCGACACGATCCACCCGGCAGTCACCGGCCGCTCCGGATCCTGGAAACCGTACATCGTGCCGGCCGCGATCTCGAACCGATGCGGTCGGGTCTGGGCCTCGGCGGCCGACGCCGGCAGTACCAGGCACATCAGTCCGCCCACGAACATTGCAAAGCGCCGAACGTCATACGGCATGACAAGCTCCTCGCAGGGCACGAACACCTGGGCCGGCTCATGTGCGCGACCGCCGGCCCGCCCGGCCGCCTCCCGTCAGGGAATGCGCAAACCGACGACACACAGGCTCGTTCGGGCGAGGTTGTCTTCGGGGACGGGCGATCGCCACGAGGTCGCCGAGGCGGCGCGGGCTCACGTCGTCCAGAACAAGGTCGAGTGCGCCTGCGCCCGTTCCGTTCTGTTCGAGCGCCGCCGGCACCTTATCGAGGACCGGTTCCGCGGGCCTACTCGTCCTGGAGCGCGGTCAGGGGGGCGACGCGCGCGGCGCGCAGGGCCGGGGGACAGGCGGCCGCGGCCGCGATGCCTGCGAGGAGCGTCATCGCCTGCAGGATCGTGAGCGGGTTCGCAGGTGCGAGGCTCGCCACCACGCCGTCCGACCAGGTGCTGTGCCGGTGCATGATGCGTCCTCCCTCCTCGGAATACTCAACGACCGTCGTCGCCGACCAACTGCTGCGCTTCGACGTGGCCCTGTGCGGCGGCCAGACGGTACCAGCGCGCCGCTTCCACGAAATCCCGCTGCACGCCGCGGCCTTCCAGGTACATGACGCCCAGGTTGAACTGCGCCTGCACGTGGCCCTGCCCGGCCGCCAGGAGATACCACCTCACCGCTTCTTCGTCGTCCTGCGGCACGCCCCGACCGCGGTCGTACATGAAGCCGAGGTTGATCTGCGCGAAGTCGTGCCCCTGCTCGGCCGCCCGGCGGAACCAGCGCACCGCCTCGCCGTCGTCGCGCTCCACCCCGCGGCCGTCCCGGTACATCTCGCCGAGGCTGTTCTGCGCGAAGCCGTTGGCCTGCTCGGCCGCCCGGCGGAACCAGCGCACCGCCTCCTCGTCGTCGCGCGCCACCCCGTGGCCGTTGCGGTACTGGGTGCCGAGGTTGTTCTGCGCACGGGCATTGCCCTGTGCCGCGGCTCGGCGGTTCCACGCCGCCGCGACCTCGTCGTCGCGCTCCACCCCGCGACCGGTGCTGTACAGGAAACCGAGGGCCGCCTGCGCCGGGGCGTATTCCTGGTCGGCCGCGCGCCGGAACCACGACACGGCGGCACGGTAGTCCTGATCCACGCCGCGCCCGTTCTCGTACCGCGCGCCGAGCTCGACCTGCGCCCGCGCGTCTCCCTGCAGGGCTGCGAGGCGCAACCGGGCGACGTCGAGCTGGGCCGGTTGAGCACCGGCCCGCACCGGCGTGCACGCGGAGACGCAGAGCACCAACGACAACCACACCAGCACCCCGCGCGGTCTCTTCATCGACGTTCTCACGATGCGCTCGACGGATCGACGACCGTCAGGAACGGGAAGCGCAGAAAGTCAGCGTCGCGCGTGCAGATCCGGCTGATGCCGTGCTCGCGCATCAGCACTGCCGTGTGCACGTCGTGCATCACGTTGCCGCGCAGATCGGGCAGTTCCGACAGGGTCCGGGCAAGTACGGCGGCATGACGCTGCGTGGCCACCAGAACCGCGAACCCGGGCGACGCCAGCAGGTCCGCAATGAAACCGTGAGCCGAAGCCGCCGTCCAGGGTGAACGGAACGCGCGTACATGGGTGCTGACCCTGAGAAACTCGTAGCAGACGCTCCAGGTGAGGTACGCCGGCACGGAATCGCGGCGCGCATCGTCGAGGCGGCGGCGGCACGCCGCATGAAGGTCCGAGCGCTCGTCGGCGGCATGGAGGAGCACGTTGGTATCGAAGACCAGCACCTATTCCTCTTCCATGGCGCGGTAGAGCTCGTCGCGGTTGGCGACATCTACGAGCGCGCCGCCGCTGTTCCAGGACGGCAGCGGCGGCAGCCTGCTCGACCGCGCCTCGAACGGCAGGGGCTCGGCAAGCACGTGCCTGAGGCCGGCCTCCACGAGCGCCGACATCGTCGTGCCCCGTCGCGCCGCCTCTTCTCGCAGCCTCTGCATTACAGAGTCGTCGATATTGAGCGTCGTCTTCATATGGAAAACCATACCACGGTCGGCGTGCGGGTCGGCGCGGGGCGCTCGCGACTTGACTTGACTTGCCGCGGGGCGCATTCTCGTCTCGACACGTTTCCGTCGATCATCCAAGGAGCAGGCGATGTTGCTTTCGAGAACGCTCGGCGCAAATGGATTCCGTGCCCGGCTGCTGGCTGCGGCGGTGTGTGCAGCGGTCCTGGTCCTGACCGGGGTCGGCCTGCAGGCGGAGGTGCCTGGAACGGCCACCGTGTCGGGGACCGTGACCGCCTCCGAGTCGTTCACCGCGGCGCAGGTCTACCTGCGCAACCTGGACCGGGACATGGTGTACATGGTCTACACCAACCAGGGGCGTTACCGGGCCGTCGCCCTGTTCCCGGGCGCCTACGAGGTGAGCGCCAGCACGAAGCACCTCGAGTCGGACGTTCAGACCCTGACGCTGGGCGCCGGCGACGCGGGGGAGATCGATCTGACGCTGGGCCCGCTCGAGGGCGACGCGCCCCCGCTCGTCATCCCCGCCGGCCGGACCGCGATGGAGAGCGGCAGGTCCGGGACGTTCGAGTACGCGAGCTACGACGAGATCTACCCGCCGGGTCCCGGCAAGGAGGTCGCCGAGCAGGTCTGCATGGCGTGCCACGGCGAGAACTTCTTTCCGACGCGTCCGGGCACCGAGCGGCAGTGGATGTCCTGGATCGACCACATGGTCGGCAGCACGCTCGGCGAGCAGGATCCCACCCGCTACGGGCAGGGGCTGCTCTCGTTCCGGGCTTCGATGTTCCGCTTCGGCCGGCAGGACCGGGACGACCTGCTCGCCTACGTCGTGAAGAACTTCGGGCCGGACAGCAAGCGCCGGCGCGTGGCCATCGAGCAGCACACGCCGGTCGACGAGGAGGCCCTCGGCAAGGCGATGTACATCGAGTACTACCTGGCCAAGGACGGACCCGGCGAGGGCGTCAACGATGAGCCGTGGGCACGGGACCGGGTCGGGCGCTACGGGCAGGACCCGCGCTTCGACGCGGACGGCAACGTCTGGCTGGTGGACCGCGGCATTCCGCACCGGCTGGTCAAGCTCGATCCCCGCACCGGCGAGCAGAAGGAGTATCTCTATCCGGATCCGCGCAACGGCAACCACGAGATCCTCATCGATCCGTCCGGCCTGATCTGGCTGCCGGAGCACCGCGGCCGCACCGGGGCCAAGGAGAAGCGGCTCCTCGGGTTCAATCCCAAGACCGAGGAGTTCGAGTACCAGATCCCGATGGACCCCGACGACGTGGTGCGCAACCCGACGAAGTTCCTGCAGTCGCTGGCGATGGACTCGAAAGGCAACATCTACGTCGGGTGGATCATGGGCGGCGCGCTGAGCAAGTGGGACCGGGCGACGGGCGAGGTGTCGGTGTTCCGCATCCCGACCCCGCACGCCATCCCCTACGGCGTGGTGGCCGACCGCAACGACAACATCTGGATCGCGCTGTGGAGCGGCGGCAAGATCGTCAAGTTCGATACCTCCAACAACTCGTGGACCGAGTTCACGGCGCCCACCTACCCGGGGCACACGCGGCGCCTGAACGTCGATTCGCAGAACAACATCTGGTGGGGCATCTACTCGGCCGGCAAGCGGGACGGCAAGCTGGTCAAGCTGGATCAGTCCACGGGCAAGATGACCGAGTGGACGATCCCGCAGCAGAACGCGGAGCCGTACGACGTGGCCGCCGACCCGGAGGACAACATCTGGGCCCCCGACGTCGGCCAGCGGACCGACGGCGAGTACGGCGCCACGTTGTGGAGGTTCAATCCGCGCACCGAGGAGTTCACGTTCTATCCGAAACCGCAGCGGCACGCCGACTCGCCCAAGATCCAGATCACGCGGGACGGCGCCGTCTGGTACTCGCCGCGCGGCAGCCGCGAGGCGCCCGCCTTCGGGGTGCTGTATCCCGACATGGACGAGATCGACGACCTGGGCGCCTACTACACGTACGGGCCGCCCGGGTACCCGTTCCCGGGGCCGTCCACCGAGACCAACTCCGGCGGGCAGTAGCATCGAGACCCGCACGCAGCGGCGTAATGGGTGGGGAGAGCATGACGCTCTCCCCACTTCTTTTGTGGCGTCGCACGGATCAGGGACCGCGCCTTACGCCGCCGGCGTGGCGCCGCCGACGGCGCTGACGCTCCCTGGTCGGGTCGCGCAGCGTCCGGCCGCCACAGAGAACAGGAGCACTACATGTCGACACGGATAACCCGGTGTGTCTGGAGCGGTCTGGCCGTTGTCGCCATCCTCCTCGTCACAGGGGCCGCCGCGGCGCAACAGGGCGCTCGGGACGGCGAGTGGCGGTACTACGGCGCGGATTCGGGCAGCACGAAGTACTCGGCGCTCGATCAGATCGACCGCGACAACGTCGCCGACCTGCAGATCGCGTGGCGCTGGCGAACGGACAACTTCGGCCCCCGCGTCGACTTCAACTACCAGGCGACGCCGCTGATGGTCGGCGGGGTGCTCTACACGTCCGCCGGCTGGCGGCGCAACGTCGTCGCCATCGACGGCGCCACCGGCGAGACGCTGTGGATGTACCGCCTCGACGAGGGCGAGCGCGGCGACGTCTCGCCGGTCCGGGCCAGCTCGGGCCGCGGGGTGGCGTACTGGACGGACGGGCAGGACGACGAGCGGATCATCCACGTCACGCGGGGGTACCGCCTCGTGGCCCTGGACGCCGCGACCGGACTGCCGGTTCCCACCTTCGGCGAGCAGGGCGCCGTCGATCTGTTCCAGGGGATCAACGACGGAACCGACCGCCCGCCGGTCGAGCCCGGCCAGATCGGGCTGAACTCGCCGGCCCTGGTCGTCGGGGATGTGATCGTGGTCGGGGCGGCGCTGCGCGCCACCGCGCCTGCGCCCGAGTTCACGGCCGGGTTCGTGCGCGGTTTCGACGCGCGCACCGGCGAGCAGTTGTGGATCTTCCACACCATCCCCCAGCCGGGCGAGTTCGGCAACGACACCTGGGAGAACGACTCCTGGCGCTACAGCGGCAACACCGGCGTGTGGGCCCCGATGTCGGCCGACCCCGAACTCGGCTACGTGTACCTGCCGGTCGAGACCCCGACGAACGACCTCTACGGCGGCCACCGGCCCGGCGACAACCTGTTCGCGGAGAGCCTGGTCTGCCTGGACGCGCGGACCGGCGAACGCGTCTGGCACTACCAGCTCATCCATCACGGCATCTGGGACTACGACATCCCGACCCCGCCCGCGCTGGTCGACATTACCGTGGACGGCCGCGAGATCAAGGCCGTGGCGCAGGTGACCAAGCAGGCGTTCACCTACGTGTTCGACCGGGTCACGGGCGAGCCGGTCTGGCCGATCGAGGAGCGCCCGGTGCCCGCCTCGACCGTGCCCGGCGAGCAGGCCGCGCCGACGCAGCCGTTTCCCACCCGGCCCGCCCCGTTCGACCGCCAGGGGGTGTCGAACGACGACCTCATCGACTTCACGCCGGAGCTGGCCGCCGAGGCGCGGCGCATCGCGTCCGAGTATCAGCTCGGCCCCATCTACACGCCCCCGATCCTGGCGGGCCAGGACGGCCTGCGCGCCCTGCTGATGCTGCCGCAGATGACCGGCGGCGCGAACTGGCAGGGCGGTGCGGTGGACGCCGAGACGGGCGTTCTCTACGTGGCCTCGGTCACCGCCCCGACGGTCGCCGGACTCATCAACGATCCGGGCCGCTCGACCATGGACTTCGTGGGCGGCGGCGGCCGGCGGCGCGGCGCCGCCGCGCGGCAGGGGTGCGGCGAGATCGGACCGCTGGGCCTGCCCCTCATCAAGCCGCCGTGGGGCCGCATCACGGCCATCGATCTGAACAGCGGCGAGCATCTCTGGATGATCCCCAACGGCGACACGCCGGACTGCGTCCGGAACCATCCCGCGCTGAGCGGCGTCGACCTCCCGCGGACCGGCAAGCCGGAGCGCAGCGGCATCCTCGTGACGAAGACGCTGGTTTTCGCCGGCGAGGGCGGCGGGCTCTTCGCCACCCCCACCTGGGCGGGCGGCGAGATGTTCTACGCCTACGACAAGCAGACGGGCGAGACCATCTGGGAGATGGAGTTGCCCAAGCGGCAGAGCGGCGTGCCCATGACCTACATGATCGACGGCAAGCAGTACATCGTGATGGCGATGAGCGCCCGCGGCGAGCCGGCGGAGCTGGTGGCCCTGACGTTGCCGTAAGCAGTCCGAACGGGCAGCGGCAGGCGGGTCGCGGATCCCGTTTCGATGCCCGGGAACGGCCGGCCCGGTTTCTGCGCTTCGGGAGGTTGGCATGAGTGGATCGACGACGACTTGCAAGCGATCTCGACGGATGTCGGCCGCGGCACCGGCAGCCGGCAGCTTGTGCCGATTGGCGTGCGGATTGCTCCTCCTGCTGCCTGGAATCGCCGTCGCGCAGACCGAGGCGAGCCGGTCCGCGGGTTTCCAGCTCGAGGAAGCGACCATCGGAGGGATTCACCGGGCCATCCACGACGGCGACGTCAGTTGTGAGGGGCTGGTGCGGGCCTATATCGACCGGGCCAGGGCCTACAACGGCGCTTGCACGCAACTGGTCACCCTCGACGGCGCGCCCGTAGCGCCGTCGAGCGGCCCGGTGCGCGCCGGCTCGCCGGTCCGTTTTCCCACCTCCACCGTCCCGGTGTCGAGCATCCTTCCGGAGCTGGACAGGTACACCGGCATGCCGCTGGACCTCGGGAGAATGGAGCCCACCCTCTCCGACCCCGCGGTGCAGGCGCAGTACGGCATGGTGGCCGGCGTCCCTGGCGCGGGCCAGGTCAACGCCCTCAGCACGCTCAACCTGCGCGGCGAGCGCTCGGTGACCTGCAGCGGCGGTTGCGACGCGCATCCCTCGACCGGCGAGCTGCCGGCGGACTGCCCCGCGGCCTGCGAGGCGTTTCGGCAGCAGCCCGACGCCGTCGAGCGGGCGGTCGAGCTGGACATGCAGTACGGCGTCGATCCCGATCTGGCCCGGCTGCCGATGTATTGCATCCCCCTGGCCTTCAAGGACGTCTACGACACGCGGGACATGCGGACCACGACGGCGGCCGACATCGACTTCGCCATGGACGCGCCGCCCGCCGACGCGACCATCGTCGAGCGGCTGCGGGCGAAGGGCGCCATCATCTACGCCAAGGCCAACGCAACCGAGTTCAACGGCGGCATCGGGAACCCCGGCGGCCCGGCGTCGTCGAGCGCCCGCTATCTGGGATACGCAGAGCGGAGCACGTGGGGCGGCCAGGCCTGCAACCCCTACGACACGGAGCGCTCGCCGCGGGGATCGAGCTCCGGCTCCGGCGTCGCGGTCGCCGCAAACCTCGTCACCTGCGCCTTCTGCGAGCAGACGGGGGGATCGTGCAAGGGGCCGGCATCGCGCAACGGCGTGGTCAGCCTGCTGACGACGAAGGGATTGATTCCCTACGGGGGAGCGGTCGGATCGAACCCGCTGGTGGACCGGGCGGGCCTCAACTGCCGCACGGTGAAGGACGCGGCCCTCGTGCTGGACGCCCTGCGGGATTCAGAGCTCGGCTACTTCGGTCCCCGGGACATCTACGCGGCCGTGCCGGAAGGGCTGGTCTCCACCGAACCTTACGCCGACTCGGTCGTCGAGGACGTGCCGGAGGACGGGGGTGACGACCAGGGCGAGAAGCCGCTGGCCGGCCTGCGCATCGGGATCGTCCGCGAGTACATGGTCGAGCACACGCTGAACGACGCGGCGATCAGCGACCGGATCGACGACGAGATCAAGACCGTCCTCCGGGACCGGCTCGGGGCGACTCTCGTCGAGTCGGTCGATCCGCTCCATCCCGGCGATCCCGGCGTGCCGGACATGGAGTACACGTTCCGGGACGCCCTGGCCGAGATCCTGCCGATCCACATGCCGGAGTACTTCCACAAGACGACCCCCGACGGCGACCTGGAGTTCGCCGTGCCCGGCCACGACGTGACGTCGACGCGGTACCTGGTCCAGTTGGCCGAAGGCAACGCGCCGCTGTCTCGCCGGATCAATCTGCGCCGCGTTGTACTCTCGCCCCCGTCGCGGAGCTTCGCCTTCCACATCGACCAGTACCTGGCCCGTCGGGGCGACGAGCGGGTCGCCGACATGGCGAGTCTGGACGCCAACACGAAGTACTTCTCCGCCGCGGCGGAGGCGGGATCGGCGAACTGGGCCGCGCTCGACGACATCCGTGCGGAGGGAAACACCGAGCGGATGCAGATGCGCGCGGTGCTGCAGCTCGTGCTGGCCAGGGTGATGCGCGAGAACCGGCTCGACGTGCTGGTGAATCCCGAGAACACGCTGCCCCACCAGAAGGTCGGCGGCCCCAGCGAGCCGAGCGTCAACGGCCGCGGCGCATCCGGGTCGACCCAGACCATCACCGCGCTCATCGGCGTTCCCGAGATCGTCGTGCCCGCCGGGTTCAACGACATCGTCTACGAGCCCCGCTTCGTCCTGAACGCGGCCGGCGACCGCTACGAAGCCCGTCCCGGCAACGAACGGACCCTGCTGGACACCCCGCTGCCGATCAGCATGATGTTCTGGGCCGGCCCCGGCGACGAGGCCGCCGTGCTGAAGGCGGCCTCCGCCTACGAGGCGGCCACCCGGCACCGCGTGCCGCCGCCCGATTTCGGCCCGTTGCGCGACGAGCCGTAGGGGCTCACCGGGTGCAGCACTGCGTTCGATCTGCTGAATTGAGTCGTCGCCGGCGCCTCCCGGCAACGTGCGCTTCCCCGGTTTCGTCCGTCGCGCGGCCCGACAGGAAATAGTGGTGATCGCCCGTCGACCGGGGTACGATGCGTCGATCAACGACGATGATGGAGCGCTGCGGCCGGCCCAAGGAGGAGCGAATCATGTGGAAGGGAACTCGCGTTGAAGCGGTAGCGGCGGTCCCGATGTTGGCGGCCGGACTGATCGTGGCGGGTAGCCTGACGCTCGGACCGGGCGTCGCGGTCGCCGCGGCGCAGGCCCCGGGGGCCGACGGCGCCTTCACCATCGACCAGGCGGCCGACGGCTGGTCGGTCTACGGCGTGCAATGCGGCCAGTGTCACGGGCCGAACCTGGAGGGCATGATTCACGCGCCGCCGCTGTCGGGCGTGGACTTCCTGAACAGTTGGCTGGGGCAGACCACCGACGACATGTTCGCCTACCTGCGCGACGAGATGCCGCCGGGGCAGGCCGGCGTGCTCAGCGATCAGGCCTACATCGATCTGGTGGCCTATCTGCTGGAGGCCAACGGCGCCGTGCCCGGCGAGCGGACCCTGATGGTCGATGCGGGGGTGCCGATCGGCGATGCGGCGGACATGGAGGAGGCGCGCCGCGCGGCGGGGGCGGGCGAGCGGCCGCGGCGGCGCTCGACGCGGTTCGTCAACCAGGTGGTGCCGCACGATCTGAGCCCGGTGACCGACGAGATGCTCGCCGATCCGCCGCCGGGCGACTGGCTGAGCTGGCGCCGGACGCGCAACAGCCACGGCTACAGCACGCTCGATCGGGTGACGCGCGGCAACGTCGCCGACCTGAAGCTGGAATGGTCGATCTCGGTCCGGCCCGGCAACCACCAGACCACGCCGCTTGTGCATGACGGCGTCATGTTCCTGGCCCACCCGGGGAACGTCGTCCAGGCGCTCGACGCCGCGACCGGCGACGTGATCTGGGTGTACCGCCACCGGCTGCCGGAGGACGCGCGCGCCGGGGCCACCCGCACGCTGGCCCTCTACGGCGACAAGCTGTTTCTCGCCACGGCCGACGCGAACCTCGTCGCGCTCGACGCGCGGACCGGCGAGGAGGTCTGGAAGACGGTCAAGACCGACTACACGCAGGGCTTTCGCCAGAACGCCGGCCCGGTCATCGCCAACGGGGTCGTCATCACCGGCACCAACGGCTGCGACCGCTATACGGAGCAGAGCTGCTTCATAACGGGCCACGACCCGGACACCGGCGAGGAGCTGTGGCGCACGTCGACGATCGCCCTGCCGGGCGATCCGAACGACGCGTCGTGGGGCGACACGCCGCCCTATCTGCGGGCGGGCGGCGACGCCTGGATACCCGGGAGCTACGACCCCGAGCTCGGCCTCTTCTACATCGGCACGGCGCAGGCCAAGCCGTGGGTCGCCTCGAGCCGCGGCATGACGACGCGGCAGGACGCGCTCTACACCAACTCGACGCTGGCGCTGGACCCGAGCACCGGACAGGTGCACTGGTACTTCCAGCACGCGCCGGGCGAGACGCTCGACCTCGACATCGTCTACGAGCGGGTGCTGGTGGATGTCGACGATGAGAAGTGGCTCTTCACCATCGGCAAGGACGGCATCCTGTGGAAGCTGGACCGGCGTACCGGCGCGTTCGTCGACCTGCGCGAGACGGTCCACCAGGACATCTTCGGGTCGATCGACAAGACCACCGGCGAGCTGACCTACCGGGAGGATCTGCAGAACATCGCGATAGGCGAGCGGGTGTTCGCCTGTCCCAGCCTGCTGGGCGGCCACAACTGGCAGGCTTCGGCCTACCATCCGGGCGCCGGCGCACTCGTCATTCCGCTGCACCAGGCGTGCATGCACCTGACCGGGCGCGCGGTGGAGTACATCGAGGGGGGCGGCGGGACGGCCGGCCGCTACGAGCTGCTCGATATGCCGGGCAGCAACGGCAACGTCGGAAAGCTGGCCGCCTACGACGTCCGGACGATGGAGGAGCTCTGGAGCCACGAGCAGCGCGCCGCCTTCCTGACGTCGACGCTGACGACGGCCGGCGGACTGGTCTTCGCGGGCGACGGCGACCGCTACTACCGGGCGTTCGACGTCGAGACCGGGGAGATCCTCTGGGAGACCCGCCTCATGGCCGCGGCGCACGGGTATCCGATCACCTACGAGGCGGGCGGCCGGCAGTTCCTCGCGGTGCCGGCCTCGCTGGGAGGCGCGTTCCGGACGCTGACCGCGCAGCTCACGCCGGAGATCTACCAGCCGGAGGGAGGGAACGCGCTGTACGTCTTCGCGCTGCCAGAACGAGACTAGTGTCAGTAGAACTCCGAGTCACTCCGTAGAACGCCGAAGACTCCCGGTATTATTGGGCCAATCACGGGATCTGTCTTCCGCGGGCTTCCGTCCCCGTGTCCCCGGTTCCGAGTCCAGACGTGGGATATACGTGGTATCCTACGACAGGGAGATCGGGATGGGTGGACGACTCAGAGCCAAGCAGATGGGAGCGTTGCGAACGGGACGGCACGGCGACGGCGGCACGCTCTTTCTCGTCGTCGAGCCCGGCGGCCGGAGTCGCCACTGGGTGCAGCGGTTGACCGTCCACGGCAAGCGCCGCGACCTCGGTCTGGGCGGTTACCCGTACGTCGGGCTCGCCGAAGCGC
>MKWU01003099.1_pt1 | contig 22826 bp, 23 predicted proteins | sample 809101 | NCBI WGS metagenome assembly MKWU01 (sample SAMN05860141, study PRJNA318959) | sponge metagenome | host: Aplysina aerophoba | place: Slovenia: Piran, Adriatic Sea, Gulf of Piran | collected 2013-05-07 | reverse complement strand
ATCAGGCGCAGGACGGATGTGGTGGGCATCTTCCCTAACCGGTCGGCGGCGCGCCGGCTGATCGGTGCTGTGCTTGCCGAGCAGAACGATGAGTGGGCAGTCGCTCGTCGCTACCTGACACCAGGAGTTGCCGCGAAGCAGGAGGCTCTGCCGGAGGTCTCACTGACACAATCTGCCGCGGCTTGAGCAACATCAACAGGATGACGATCTTTTACACCACATGGCGGGACTTGACCACCGAGGGAGAAACAATGTGGTTGCCACACCCCGCCCCCGGTGTGATAATGGCCATTGATTGCAGTGCAAATGTGCTCTACCACTGTACAAAAAATTAGCACTGCTATGGGCGGATGTGCCTTCGGAGGAAATTCATGGAGCGAAACATAGAGCCTTGGCCAGTTTCCAGCATCTATTTTCTGAAAGGGAACATAGATCCAAGTCCACCCTATCAGAGGAGCCCTGTCTGGAGTGTTGACCAGAAACAACTGCTCATAGACTCTATCTTAAGAGGATTTGACATTCCTCAGATATATCTGACGAAGGCTCAAAATCCAGATTACCAATGGGAAGTCGTGGATGGACAGCAACGGCTAAGAGCCATCTGGGAATTTATTGATGGCAAATACAAGCTATCGGAAGATGCAGACGATGTTAACGAACATGTCATTGCAGATATGGACTTCGCCGACCTTCATCCACAGATCAAAAATGCCTTGAACATGAAGGCGCTTAGTGTGGTAACCCTGAAGGAGGAAAACGACGGGGAAATCGAAGAAATGTTTCTTCGTCTCCAAAATGGTTCGTCCTTGAATTCAGCCGAGAAGAGGAACGCGATTTCTGGAGATACGAGAGACTTCATTCACGAAATCACACAATCGCATAGGCTGTTCACCGACTGTGTTGCTGTCGCCAACAGACGATATGCACATGACGAGCTTGTAGCTCAGATGTTGTTGATTGAAAAGACTGGAAGCCCGTGCAATTACACGCACAAACAACTGAGGCCGATGTATGAAAACGGCAGGCGGTTCAATAAGAACGGAGCCGAAGCAAGGAAATTGCGGCGTGTTCTAAACTTCCTTCAACAGGCGTTTCCCGCAGAGGCATCAGAGTTGACCAAAGTGAATTTGATTTCACTTTACACGATTGCATCCGAACTGCTGACGCAATTTGCTATTTCCAGAAGGGCCAAAGAATTCGGCCAATGGTTCCGCGAATTTGAAAAGCAGCGTCACAGTGACGACACCGCGCCTCAAGAAAATGACGAACTGTATGACTACACATTAGCGGTCCTGCAACGAACAGGCAGTGTGGCAGCACAGAAAATCCGGAGAGAGACTCTGCTCAAAAGCCTGTTTCGAACGCTGCCTGATCTGGAACAACTAGACGACCAGCGGCAATTCTCTCATGAGCAACGGCTTGTCATATTCAGCCGATCAAATGGCTTTTGCGCTAATCCAAATGGCAATTTCGAATGTGTTGAAACATGCACTTGGGACAATTGGCACGCAGACCATATCTACCCTCATTCAAGGGGCGGTAAGACGACCGTAGAGAACGGGCAGTTGCTATGCCCAAGCTGCAATATCAAGAAGTCGGACCTAGCAGCGTAAATGGATGATTGTGGATGGCTGACCGAGTACAGAGGTTGGAAGATGACTACCGAAGGCGTAACTGCCGAGCAACTGTACAAGCAGATTTATAATGAAGGATATACTGCTGGAAAAGTAGCGGCGCTCCAAGATATATCTACACTTCTCGATGAAAGGCGTGCATACGACTTGCAGATGCTCGGCGCGCCTTCGGACTATGCTTATGATGTCAAGGATGTGGAAGTGGTAAAGGCTGCTTCTACAATGTTCAAGAAAGTGGATGCGCTGTACGACATATTGATAGCGGCGCATACTGCTATTCAGGACATCGCCAATTACGACGAGACAGAAGAATTGTGGTGAGTGTCGCTACACCACAAACAGTGTGATTCAGTCGACATCCATTTCGTTCTTGATGCGCTGCAGGCCATAGACCAGAAACACCTCTTCGTCGATATGTCTTATCAAATCGTCCAACTCGTAGCAGTATCGGTGAAATTGTTCGTCTTCGCGCATCTCTTTGAGGACGTTTAAGAATCTTGTGCGTATCTCTGCGTCAAGTGGACGCTTTTCCTCGTTCACCTTAGACGTCCTGCCATCCCACTCCATTTCCCATTCCGAAGCAAGACCTATCAAGGGACGCAGGGACGAATAAAACCCCAGATTCGAAATGGCATATTCAACTTCTGCGATTTCGGCATCCCAACTGGCGATTTGATTGTCGCTTCTCATATCTTGCATAGTGCCAATCCAGCGTTCTGCTACAATTCCTGTGATATTCACTCGCGACACGGTAGCATCCTCCTGTCGAATCCATCCAGCTATTCGCTGAAAAAATGCCGGAGGAAACTATCACACCGGGGCAAGCGTAGTCAACTCCCCTACACCACAAACAGCGGCGCCTCCCGCGTGATCACGCGCGTCTCGGCATCCACCGCCTCGCGGAGGAACTTAGGGACGGCGAACATGCCGCGGTGCGCGATGCCGTCGTAGCTGCGGAGGTTGCCGGTGATGCGCTCTGCGATGCGCCCGTCTATCTCGTCGGCGGTCAGCGTCAGCACCGCATCGTCCGGCGTGCCCATCACGAAGCCCCACGTCGTGCCGAACGATGGGATGAACGCCTCGCTCAGGTGCGCCTGCGGGAATACCGAGCCGACCGTGTTCGCCACTGCGGAGAAGCACTGCTCGTAGAATGTCGCGCCCGTCGGTCCCGACTGCGCCACCATGATGCCGCCCGGATTCAGCCGCGAGCGCATTGAGCGGTAGAACTCCTGCGTGAACAGCAGGTACGCGGGCCCCGCTTCCAGCGGATCGGGCACATCTATGATGGCAACATCGAAGCGCTCGTCCGTCGTCTCGATGTACTTGAGCGCGTCCTCGTGCAGCAGCGTCAGGCGCGGGTCGTCGAACGCCCCCTGGTGGTGGTTCGGAAGGTACTTGCGGCACATGCTCACCACAAGCTCGTCGAGGTCCACCATCACCACGCGCTCCACGGAACTGTGGCGCAGCGCCTCCCTTGCCGTCGCGCCCTCACCGCCGCCCGCGATGAACACGGTGCGCGGGTTCGGATGCGCGATCATCGCAGGCTGCACCAGCGCCTCGTGATAGACGAACTCGTCCAGCTCGGTGGACTGCGTCTTGTCGTCGAGCACCAGGCTCCTGCCGAAGCACTCGGCGTCGTGGATGAGCACATGCTGGTACGGCGAATCGCCCTCGAACAGCACCTCGCGGATCTGCTCAAGCTGCATCAGTCCCTCGGTTATCAGCTCGTAGTGCCAGTTGCCTTCAGGGGAAGTTCTCATTGAAATCTTGCGTGAATTTACAGTATGGAGATGTACAGGATGGAGAGGAAGCGAAGAAAATAGGAAGCCTTACTCGAAGCCGGTCGTCAGTCACCGATGGCTGTGTGGATGTGCGAACTGACAAGGCCGCGCTTGACCTCCATGACGTTGCAATGCTGCGCCTGAAGGCCCTCCGCGATGAAATGCGCCGCCTCCATTGGCTTGAATTCCTCGCCGCAGGTGAAGATGTCCACGGCGGCATAGCGGTGTTCGGGCCAGGTATGAATGCTGATGTGCGACTCTGCGATGCAGACGATACCCGTCACGCCAACCGGCGAAAACTTGTGGAATACCTCGCCAATGACGGTCGCGCGAGCTTCTTCAGCACCGGCTAGGAGCACCTGCTTCACCAGGTCCATGTCGTCGAGAAGCACCGGATCGCACTCGTTCATTTCGAGCAAAAGATGCGTACCTAGTGCTGTGGGCTGCTCATTCAATCACCCGCCCTCCCTCACGATGAAAGTTCCTGTTTATGAACAATTATTATACAACTTTCAAACGCGCTCATGCAGGGTAAACGGGCAAGCGCGAGTGATGATAAAATCCCATCCGACCTGTAATTCAATAATAATGACCCCAATGATGACCCCGGAGGTAAAGTAAATGAGCGCAGAACGGATACCTGACGACGCGCCCGCAAGCGCGCTGTTCCCTGAGTTCGACACCCTGTACGACCTGATCGCGCCCGAAGTCGAGGGCCTGACCGACGAGCAGCTCGACTGGACATCCGACAGGTGGGGCTGGGCGCACTGGAGCATACGCCGACAGACGAGCCACATGGCGTCGCTCCTGTATCGCTGGCTCGTCGTGCGCTGGGTGGACACCACCTTCCCCGACGGCGACCACGGCGTAGAGGACGTGGAAGGTCTTGCGGTCTCCGAGAACGACCGCGCGCTCGACGTCCGCTACCACGACATGGATGAGATACTCGGCATTCTGCGCGAAGGCATCACAATCGCCCAGTCAGTCCTCGCCGAGCGCACCGCCGGCTTCCTACGCAACAACACGCTGGTTACGGAGTACAACCCGGAGCGCGCCCTGGTCGTCAGTGCGCACCCGCACGGCATCACCCTGGACGCCGAGGCAGGCACCGAGACGACCACGCTCGAAGCCACATTCCGCCACATGTACTTCGAAGAGACCACCCACCTCTACAACATCCAGCGCCTCAAGCGCGCCCAGGGCTTGCCGACAGTCGTCGAGGTGCCGCGCGTGGGCTACTGGATGCTGGACGGCTGGGACAGGAGTGAGCCGGACTAATCGCGAGCGTTCGGTTTCGTTGTCAGACGCCCTGCAGCTCAGGGAAATAACTGCGATAAAAGCCCTGATCCCTAGTCAGAAAAGTGTCCGCCGATACCAGGGCATGAGCGCCAATCAGGAAGTCGGGCAATAACCGCGCCCGCGTACCGCCGGCTTGTCGATACCGCTGCCATCGAAGGCCGGCTTCGTATGCGATTGCATCGTCGATGGGCGAAAGTTCAACGTTAAGATCATCTAAGGTATCATCAAGTTCCGATTTGCTATTGACGGCAGGAACGAGTTCTCCATAGACGATGGGACAGATGACAACGAGGCCTCTGCTGCGTGCGAGAGCAAGCCATTCCGCCGATTGTTCAGAATAACGAGGGTTTTCACGAATCACATCCAACAGAATATTCGTGTCAACTGCCGTCGTCATACTCTTCCCCGCACGACGTCCATATACTCATCGACGGTCATGCCCAAGTCCTTACCAGTACCGCGAACCTTATCTATCGGACTCTCACCCGGCTTGCTTTCCTTGATCAGGATGCCCTCTTCTGCTCGCCAGCAGTCGATCTCCACGTCCGGCGTTATGCCGTAGTCCTCGCGCAATCGTCCGGGTATCGTGATCTGCCCCTCTTCGCTGACCTGTATCTTCCGCTTCTTAATCCGCAGCTCCTCGCCGTCGATGATGATGTCAACAGCCATGTCCGGAGCAATGCCGAAATGATCGCGCAGCGGCTTGGGCAACACGAAGCGATTCTCCTCGTCGTAGTCCTGCTCGCGCTTCTTGACGAGAATACCCTCATCTGTTGGGAGGATGTCAATCTCGGCATCCTCGTTGATGCCGAAGCGCTTCCTGAGTGGACTAGAAAGAGTAACTTGTCCGTCTTCTGTAATTCGCATGGCTTACTCCGTAATGGACGCAATGGAAAATCCTCCCCATCCTGTCCATCGATGTTAATTCCCGTCAGTCCCCCGCCGTCCCCCGCATCCGTGCGCGCACATCGTCCGGTATCTCGCGGATGTACTGCCGCGTCGGGGAGTCGTGCCGCTTGCCCACGCTGACACCGGCCTCTGCCATCAGCACCACGCCGCCCAGGTAGTCCGACACGCTGATGTACTCCGAGTCCACACCGCCGTCCGGGTCGGGGATCGTCGTAGTCGCGTTGTGCCAGTTGCCGAGCGGGAACGCCATTCCCGTTACCGTGTAGCCGAACACCGCGAATGCCGTCGCCTCGCACCCGCCGCCGCTCATGAGCTGCCGCTGTGACTTGAAGTCTTTATCGCGCTCACGAATGCTCTGCAGCGCCGCGCTGAACACCTGCTCCGCGTCCGCGTCGAATGTGTACACCCTGTCTCCCGTGCGAACCACCGGGCCCTTGCCCTGCTCCACGCCCGGAATCAGCGGACTCGACTCCACCGAAACTACCAGCGTGTTTTCCGGCAGCGTCCCCGCCTCCGCCATCAGCCGCGCGCCGAACAGTCCGCCCTCCTCCGCCCGCGTGAACACCGCAATGAAATCGGCTTCAGCCTCACTCGTCACCAGCCGCTCTAGCGCCGATAGGATCGCCCCGCATCCCGCAAGGTCGTCAGCAGCCCGCATCCGTATTGTGTCGCCGTCAATGCCAAAATCCGGCAGATCGAACACCACAGCAGCAGGCATTGCCAGCTCCGCATCCGACTCCACCTGCACCGCAACGAGCCTATCACCGCCACCATCGTCAGTTGAATCAGCATCTAAAGGATGTATCTCAGCAGATACTCGCTCGCCGTCCGGCATCAGCACAAAAGCAGGCGTTGGCTTCGTCATCGAAGCCGCAGGCACGCCACCTAACGCCTGTGCGATGTACCGCTTGCCATCAGTTTCAGTGCCTGATCCGTCAGCAGGGCGAACAATCTCGTACCCCGGATGGTCCATATGTGCCACGAAGGCAATCGGCGGCTCGCGGTTCGATTCGGGCAGCGCGGCAATAGTCGGCGCAGTATAGCGCGCGATAATATTGCCGAACTCGTCCCGCCCGTACTCCAAGCCATCCAGCGTCCCAAGCACTCCGAGAATATGCTCCGCGACATCCCATTCATGAAACGGCACGGCAGGATTTCCAGCCAGCCCTGCAAGTATTTCCAGCGCGCGTTGTTCTTGTTCATTCATGGTGTTAGTCTAACATGCGTGAGAGGAACATAAGGCATAGAAAGCAACCAATGGTTTCACGAAGACACACCACCCCACCACAAAGCCCCGCCGACCGGATCCTCGACGGCCTGAACGCCAACCAGCGCGACGCCGTCACCGCGATCGAGGGCCCCCTGCTTATCATCGCAGGCCCCGGCAGCGGCAAGACGCGCGTCATCACGCACCGCATCGCCTACCTAGTCAATGTTGTCGGGATAAGGCCCTATCAGATCGCCGCCGTAACCTTCACCAACAAGGCGGCACGCGAGATGCGCCAGCGCCTCATCCCACTTCTCGGACAGGCTGCAGAGCAGATCAACGCGTCCACATTCCACGCCTTCTGCGCCAATGTGCTTCGGCGCGAGGGCGAGCAGATCGGTCTTGACCGCGATTTCGTCATCTACGACGATGCTGACCAGATGGCGCTCGTAAAGCGCGCGCTCCTGGAGCTTGAACTCGACCCCAAGCGATTCCCGCCTCGTTCCATCCTCTCCGGCATATCCGGCGCGAAGAGCGAGCTTCTCGGCGTCGAGGGACTCGCGCACCGCTCCGCCAGTTACTGGGACGAGATTGTTGTCCGCACCTACGAGCGCTACGAAGACCTGCTCCGCCAGTGCTCCGCCGTGGACTTCGACGACCTGCTTCTGAAGACATACCAGCTCTTCGAGCGCGTGCCCGACGTCGCGCAGAAGTACCAGGAACGCTACGTCCACTTTATGGTTGACGAGTTCCAGGACACCAACGTGGCGCAGTACGCCATCTCCAAGCAGCTCGCCCGCCACCACCTGAACATCTGCGTCGTCGGCGACCCCGACCAGTCCATCTACACCTGGCGCAACGCCGACATTCGCAACATCCTCAGCTTCCAGGACGACTACCCCAAGGCAAAGCTCATCGCCCTTGAAGAAAACTACCGCTCCACGCAGACGATTCTCGACGCCGCCCGCAGTCTCATCGCCTCCAACACCCAGCGCGTGGACAAGGACCTCTGGACGCGTAATGGCGAGGGTGTCCCCATCGTCATCGCAGAGGGCTACAACGAGGAGGAAGAGGCGCAGTTCGTCATCCGTGAGATCCAGAGTCTCACGAAGAACCAGGAGTCGGTCGTAGGCCGCAAGAAGTCAGGCCCCGGCCTTGGCGACATCGCAGTGATGTACCGCGTGAACGCCCAGTCCCGCGCGCTGGAAGAAGCCTGCCTTCGTTACGGCGTCCCCTACCAGGTAGTCGGCGGCATGAAGTTCTATCAGCGGCAAGAGGTCAAGGACATCATCGCCTACCTGCGCCTCATCGCCAACCCCGACGACGATGTGAGCCTAGCCCGCGTCATCAACCTGCCCACACGCGGCATCGGCCAGCGCACGCTAGACCACCTTGCCCGCACTGCGAGAGACGCCGGCACATCCCAGTTCACAGCAATACAATCGCTTTCTGACGAAGGCAACGCCGCACAGCCGGCGCTCGTCAGCCCCTTCACCGCCCGCGCCCGCACGGCCCTCATCGGCTTCGGCAACCTCATCAGCGGCATCGCAGCAGAACGCGAGGAGCTAGACCTGCTCGACATCATAGAAGCCGTGCTGGAGCGCAGCGGCTACCAGCGCTGGCTGCTCGACCAGGAGCGCGGCGAAGAGCGCATGGAGAACATCCAGGAGTTCCGCGCCTCAGCCCGCGACTATCTGCACCTCGGCAGAACCGAGTCCCTCACGGCATTCCTCGAAAGCGTCAGCCTCGTTGCAGACGTGGACAGCATGGAGGACAGAGCGGACGCCATCACGCTCATCACGCTGCATCAGGCAAAAGGCTTGGAGTTCCCCGTCGTCTTCATGGTCGGCATGGAAGAAGGCTTGCTCCCACACTCGCGCTCTGTGGACGACCCCACCCAGCTCGAAGAAGAGCGCCGCCTCTGCTATGTCGGATTCACCCGTGCCAGGGAGCGGCTGTACCTGCTGCGCGCATTCCGGCGAGGCTTCCGCGGCATGAGCGGCGGCTCCGAGCCGGGCACGCCCTCCCGCTTCCTGCTCGACATCCCGCCTAAACTGCTAGCAGCCCCCGCGCAGCCCAAGCGCCCCAGTACAAGTGGTCAGCGTTCGGCAGTCAGGCGCGCCGATTCAGACACGGAAGGGCGAACAGGTAAGACCGAAACTCGGCGGGACGGCATAAAGCGCACCAGGCTCCCCACTCCCCCCAGAACCGACAATCGCGAGAAGTCGTATGGCACAATGCGCTCCACCAGGTCCGTTCGCGCCCCCAATGTCCCCGGCCAGCGTCCTGTTCAAGCCGGCAGCAGCCAGCCAGCCGCATCGCCACACCTCGCAACCGGCGACAAGGTCATGCACAAGGTCTTCGGCGAGGGCATCGTCACCGAGTGCAAGCCCAGCGGCGGCGACTTCGAGGTTACGGTGGCATTCAAGGACGGCGCCGGCGTCAAGCGCCTCCTGCTAGGCATGGCACCCATAGAGAAAGTGAGCTAGAGGGCAAGTTTCATTTGAAGGGGTAATTTGCATATGGCAGGCAGTCAAAATCCGAACTGGACTCGAGAAGAAGCGGTTCTTTTGCTCGACTTATACTTCAGCGCTGGTCGACAATATCTTTCTTCTGAGCACCCTAGAATCGGAGAGCTCAGTGACCTCCTCAAGAATCTCCAAATTCACGATTGGGCAAGCCGCACAGAAACTTTCAGGAACTCTACGGGCATTTCGATGATGTTGGCCTGTTTCGCGGGCATAGATCCAATGCACCCTTGGCAAGGGTTTCGGGCTAGCAAAATGCTTAAGGAAGTATGGGATGAATTTGCAGAGGATACCCCCCGTCTGAAACACGCCGCTGACCAGATTCGGCGATTGAACGCGCTACTCAACTCGACTAGTAGTACCCATGCCTCAATGTCGGACGATGAAGAATTCGTTGAAGGAAAATTAGTCACTAAACTGCACACAATCCGTGAGCGGAACTCGTCAGCAGTTAAGCGAAAGAAAGCCAGCGTCTTAAAGAAGACTGGTGCTCTGGAATGCGAAGTCTGTGCGTTCAACTTTGAAGAAACTTACGGAGATTTAGGCAAAGAGTTCGCAGAGTGTCATCATAAAGTTCCTTTATCGGAAATAGACTCTGTTACCACAACTTATCTTTCGGACTTAGCTATCGTTTGCGCCAACTGTCATAGGATGCTGCATAGGAGTAAGCCGAGCCTTTCCATTGCTAAACTCAGGAACATGTTAGATAGCAACGACAATTATGGTTCAAGATGAAGCTGGCGACCGAGAGTGCAGCTCGTCAAAAGGTGCGCTCTTCCTGTGTGCCATTTCAAAGCGGCCTGACCATGTTCACCAAATGGAAGCTGCCTTAGTCAACCTTTGGCTAAGTTGCCGCTCGCCGGCGCATCCTCCATACTCCAATTGGTTGCGTAGTCTAACCTGCAATGGTTAGCATGACAGTGCCATATATTGAATACGGAATCAATTTCTGAGGAGGAAAAAATGCCGAAGTATCTGTTTCAGGCATCGTACACACGAGAGGGTCTGCAAGGCCTTCTGAGCGAGGGAGGCACCCAGCGGCGTGAGGCTGTGGAGAGCATGGCAGCAGCCCTGGGCGGGAGCGTGGAGGCTTTCTACTACGCCTTCGGAGACTACGACCTGTATGTCATCGCGGAGTTGCCTGATGACGCCACCGCCACCGCGGCGTCCCTCGTTGTTGGAGCGTCAGGTGCGGGCAGTGTCAAGACGACCGTGCTCATCGGTCCGGAGACCGTAGATGAGGCAACTGCCAAGGCGGTAAGCTACCGGCCTCCCGCGAGCTAGAACGCCCGCCGAAAGCACTATCTATCGCCTATCAGGAGGAGGCTCGTCGAAAGGCTCACCCTTTTTGCGAGCCTCCTCATAGCGTTCGAACCAGTCCCGCCATCTGGAAGACGCTTCGACGCGTCCCTCGACACGCCCCTGATTACGAATCCTATCCCTCATCAGTTTCTCAGACAACAGTGCCATACTTCGCCAAGCCTCCGGTGATGTCCAGCCGTCATCCGTAGCAACGGCTTAAAGCGACCCGTGATGCCGTTTATCAGGAGGAGGCTCGTCAAAAGGCTCACCCTTCCTCCTCGCTGCCTCATAGCGTTCGAACCAGTCCCGCCACTTGGAGGACTCTTCGACACGCCCCTGATTACGAATCCTGTCCCGTAGTTTCTCAGACAACAGTGCCATACTTCGCCATGCCTCCGTTAGAAACACCGCCAGCAGCGCCGAAACGGGCGCGATACCCCCGCCGTGACCAGCCACCGCCAGCGCCTTTACTGCAAACCCTATTCTACCATTCCAAACGAACTCTTCCAGGACGGAAAGCCCTAGCCCCACTCCCAGCAGCAAGCCCAGAATCACCAGATACGCTGTCCGCCATCCTTCCGGGAATAGCGCCACAGCCTCCTGCACTACACTTCGGCCACCCTGTTCATTCATGCTCAGTAATACTTGCCATCGCCATGATTATTGCCCTTAAGCAAAGCATACCACACACCGCGAGGTTCTTGGCACCCCCGCATTGTGCATCATCCCGTTTGAGTGCATAATAGCGCCACTGTGCAGACACCGCGTCGCCCTCGTGCTACCTCCAATCCGGTAACGTTCCTTAGGAACACGCTCCGTTCCTCGCCCGCCCTGCGCAACCGTGACCTCCGTGTGCTGATGTCCGCCTCCTTCTTCGACGCCATCGGACACATGGGCGAGCAGGTCGTACTCAGCTGGCTGATCCTTGACCTCACCGACAACCCCTTCATGGTCGGAGTCGCACTTGCGCTTCGAATGGCGCCGCTGTTCTTCCTCGGCATTCCGGCGGGCACCATCGCCGACATGGTTGACCGCCGCCTGCTCATTCGCCTGCTGAACTTGGTCATGGCGCTCCTCATGGTCGGTATTGGCGCGCTGCTCTTCCTCGACATCCTGCTTGTCTGGCACCTGCTGGCATTCGCGGTCGCTGGCGGCTGTATGAGCGCGATGCACCAGGCGGCGCGCCAGAGCTTCGCCTTCGATGTCGCGGGACGAGAGCATCTCGTTGCCGGGCTGGCGTATGTGGGACTCGGCATGAGACTCGGCGGGCTGGCGGGAGCCGTCGCCGCAGGCTACCTCATAGATGGCATAGGTGCGCACATGGCGTACTGGATGCTCGCCGGCGGCTACATCGTCTCCACGCTGCTGCTGACGCTAATTCGCTCTCCCGGGCAGGCAGCCGGTCGATCCCGCCAGCCGATAATGGAGAACCTCCGCGAATTCGCCGGCGAGCTTCGGCGCAACAACCCGCTGCTGATTCTCGTGGTCATCGTCGCCGCAACCGAAACGCTCGGCTTCTCCAGCGGCGCAGCCCTTCCCAGCCTCGCGCGCGATGTGCTCGATGTCGGCGCGGAAGGTCTTGGCTGGCTGAACGGCTTCCGCAGCGGCGGCGCGGTGGTCGCGATCCTGCTGCTCTCGCTATTCGGCGAAGTGGGACGCAGGGGCGCGTTGCTGCTGCTCAACCTGCTGGTCTTCGGAGCGGCGCTGCTGCTTGTGGGACAGTCTTCGGTAGTAGCCGCTCTCCTGCCCGGAGGCGGTGCGCCGGGTGAGCCCGCTGCCCTGATTCTCGGCCAGTCCCCCGCGTTTGTGATCGCGCTTCTGGCAACGGGAATTGTTGGCGGCGCGATGGCTCTGTCAGACATATTCTCGCAGAGCATGATGCAGAACATCGTCCCCAACGATCAGCGCGGCAGGGCAATGGGCGCGTGGATAGTCGGCATCGGCACCGCCCCGATAGGCAACCTGCAGGTGGGCGCAATCATACGCGCGGCAGGCGTGGGCATCGCACTCAGCGCAAACGGAATCGCGCTCGCGTTCGTCGGAGCCGCCATCTTCGCCTTCTACGGCAAGATGCGCCGCATGTAAGGCTCAGCGCGCCGCCTGCTCCGCCGTATCCCGGACCTCAACCGCCGCCGCTGCCGGTCGTATGTAAGAGAACACCACTCCCACGCACAGCAGTCCCGCCACGATGATGTACGCCGTCCGCAGTCCCGCCACGAACGCCGCCAGCAGGTCGGCGCCTCCCGCATCCCCCACCGCCGACAGGTTCGGCAGGAAGCCCATCGACACCATCACCGCCGCCACTATCGCCGTCGCCACCGCCGTCCCCGTGATGTTCGCCGAGTTCCGCACCAGGTTGATGAACCCCGACATCACCCCGTACCTGCTCTCCGGCACCTGCTGCATGATCGACGCGTTATTCGGCGGGTAGAATGTGCCCGTGCCACCCGTCAGCAGCAGCATGCCAACGGCGACCTTCAATACCGACGATTCAGTGGTCAGCGTGGACAGCAGCAGCAGCCCGCACACGGCGAACAGCAGCCCGCACACGGTAAACCAGCGGTATCCGAAGCGGTCCGACAGCCGCCCGCTGATGGGCCCCGTTACGATCATCGCTATCGACGCCGGCACGAATATCAGCCCGATCTGCTGCGGCGAATACCCCAGCGCAGCCTGCATGTAGAACGGCAGCAGGAAGCGCATCGAAGAGTTGCCGATGAACGAGATGAACTGCGCCGCCACGCCCAGCGAAATGAGCCGCATCTTGAACAGCCGCACATCTATCATCGGCGTCTCGCACCGCAGCTCCCACCAGATGAACAGCGCAACGAATGTTACCAGTGCCACAATCCCGACAAGCACCGGCGGGTACAGCCACCCCAGCCTCGGCGCATTCGTCATCACCATCAGGAATGTAACCAGCGCACCCGTTGACAGCGCGGCTCCCAGCCAGTCGAACGATAAGCTACCGACCCCCCGCCGCGAGTATATCCGCCCGTCCAGCACCAACAGCACCGCCACAATCGCGAACAGCGACAGTAGCACTCCGAAGTAGAACACCCACTGCCAGCCCAGCGTGCCCGCGATGAATCCGCCCAGCGCAGGCCCCGCCACATTGCCCGCTCCCACCACCGTGATGAACGACCCTATCGCCTTGCCGCGCTCCTCGCTCGGGAAGGTCGCCAGCACCATCGCCATCCCCGTACCCTGCGTCATGCTCGCGCCCACGCCCTGCAGCACCTTGAACCCGATGAGCATTAAGATGCTGTCCGATGTCGCCGCGAGCGCCCCGCCGATCACGAATATGACGAACCCGCCGATATACACACGCTTGCGCCCACCCGTTGCACCACTTTCACCCGGATGAGAATAAAGTTGCTGCCGGAGGCCCCCGGGCCCCCCCCGCCGATCACGAATATGACGACCCCGCCGATATACACACGCTTGCGCCCCACGATGTCCGACAGCCGTCCCATCGGCAGAAGCAATGCGCTAATGGCGAGCGCGTATCCGATAAGCACCCATTGGGTAGTGGGCAGGTCCGTGCCGAAGTGCTCGGCGATGGTCGGCATCGTCACATTCAGGCTGCCGAAGTCCGCGACCGATGTGAACGTGCCAATGGCGAGTGCAAGGAACACCCACCACTTGTAATGACGGCTCTTAGATATGCTGCGAGCGAGAGCAGGCGGGGAAACTTTCATAAAACGCAAACTCAATTGTACGCTCCACCATCACATGCGCACAACGGAATTCGCCCCACCGCCCATTCACCCCTTAGACGACACCGCCGGCCAAAGACGCGCAGATGTCCCCCCGCACGCCTTTCGTTGCGCCACCGCGTCACCGTGATTGAAAAACCCGGCATTCACATTCATACCGAACCTCAGGCCCGATGATCAGATCCCTGCCGGGGCTTTTCTCAGGGCTTTTCTGTTGAGGCAAATCATCTATAATCAATAATGAGGTGTAGCTATGACAACCCTGAATACAACGGACGACCTTTTGCGTGCAGCTCGTGAGAATCAGGAATTCCGCGAGGCGTTCAGACGCGAACTGCTGACGGAGGAATTGCTGTCAATACCTCGGCGTTTCGACCGGCACGCCGAATTCACGAACAATAGGGTCGATGCACTGATTGAAAGTGTTGCGACTCTAACCACCAGTGTAACGGCTTTGACAGAAGAAATCGCTACGCTCACGAAAAACACCAACGAGCGATTTGATCGCGTAGGAAATGATATTGGCGAGCTGAAGGGTATACGGCTTGAGAGCAAGCTCTACAACCGAGGCATAGCTCTGATGGCCACCCATCTCCGTATGCACGAAGGCAGAATAGTCAGGGTCGCCGAGGCGGACGACAACTCACGTGAGTTCAACCGAGTCATCCTTTCCGCCCTTAAAGGTGGCCGGATTACTCAGGACCAGTACACACGCATACTCGATACGGATATGGTTGTAGCAGGAACCGAGACCGAATCGGGCAATCCGATTTATGCCGTCATCGAGGCCTCTTACTCGCTGTCAGGAGACGACATCTCGAAGGTCTGCGCGACTACGACGCTTGTCCGCAGGCTGTTCCCTGAGACTGTGGTGAAGCCAGTCCTATACTTCGTGACACCGAACGCGAGACTCGAAGGTGAAGCAGCCGACCAGGAGGTAACACTGGTCAGAACGACCGGCATCAGGTAGCCGTAGCTCAAGGAACAAAAGCCCTCGACAGCATATCGCCGTCGGGGGCTTTATATTTGTGCAGAAAAGACGATTTAAGCAGGCGCCCCGCCCGCAGCGGCGCCCTGCGCTAATCCGGACTACTTGAGGTTCAGCTCCCTGTACCCGCCGGCCTCTACCTCTTTGCAGCGACGTCTGAAAGTCTGCATGCTACCCGTGTACTGGGCTATAATCCGCCGCTCCCTGCCCTCCAGGTTTCTGTTGACGCCGGTCATCCACGAGTCCACCCCGCGCATCAGCAAATCCTTGCCCTGCTCCACGACATACTCGTGCCAGCCCTCCTGCGCGTCCGAGCCCACCTCCGCGCGCGTGAAGCCCTGCTCAGTCATGTGCTTTATCACCCGTGTTATCCATTCCACTTTGTATTCGATGTTCCGTGGATTGTTGCCCTGAATGGCGTGCGGCCCCATTACCATGAACATATTGGGGAAATTTCTGGTCTGGATTCCCAGAAAAGTCGCCAGCTCCTCGTGCCACTGCTCCTTTAGCCTGCGCCGGTTCACGCCCCGGATGTCTATCGCGTCGAAGCTGCCGAATATCGCGTCGAACCCCGTAGCGAAAATTATGAGATCAAACTCCATCTCCTTCTCACCGGTCAGAATGCCGTTCTCAGTGATCCTCTCGATAGGAGTCTCTGTAATGTCAATCAGCTCGACATTCTCCCGGTTGTAGGACTCGAAGTAATGCGTCTCCAGCGGCACGCGCCGTGTGCCAAAGCCGTGGTCCTTGGGGATTAGCTTCTCCGCCACCACCGGATCATCCACGCGCTCCCGTATCTTGTCCGCTATGAAGTCCGATATTGCCTTGTTAGCCTTCTTGTCGGTCAGGGTGTCATAGAAGTTGCCCTGCCAGATCCCGAATCCGCGACTGGCATACAGCTCCTCCCAGAACTCATACCGCTCTTCCTCAGCCACCTCGAAGGTCAGCCTCGGGTCGGCAGTATGTATGAATCCGCCGCGAGTCTCCGAGCACCGCGCGAACATCGCATCGTAGCCCGCCCTGATGACCTCCATCTCGTCCGGCCCTATTCTTCCGTTGTTGAGAGGCGCGCACCAGTTTGGCCTGCGCTGGAAAACTGTCAGGTGACCGACCGTCTTGCATATCGTCTGGATGACCTGCACGCCCGAAGCCCCCGTCCCGATCACCGCCACGCGCTTGCCTTCGACCTCCACCGGAGTATGCGGCCAGCGCGCCGTATGAAAGGTCTCCCCTCGAAAAGACTCGATGCCCTCGATCTTCGGCCATACAGGGTAAGAGAGAGTACCAATGCCTGTTATCAGGAACCTGCTTCGGTACTTGCTCCCGTCCCGCAACTGGACTTCCCAGCTGCGGCTGGCATCGTCATAGTACGCGGACTTAACCTCGCTGGAAAACTGGATGTCCGTGCGAAGGTCGAACTTATCGGCGACGTGCTGCAGATACCGCAGAGTCTCCGGCTGCGATGCAAAGTGCTCCGACCAGTCCCACTCGTCGAGCAGCTCCTGTGAAAAGGAGTACGCATAAGTGTAGCTCTCCGAATCGAACCGCGCCCCCGGGTAGCGATTCCAGTACCACGTGCCTCCCACATCCGTTCCCCGCTCGAAGACCCGCACCCTCAGGCCCAGCTCCCTCAGCCTGTACAGCATATACAGGCCCGAAATGCCGGCTCCAATCACAATCGCATCAAAATCAAGCTCTGTCTTTGCAAGAATCATACTTTCGACTCAACCTGGGTCATCTACTCAAAGCGTGTCCGCCCGAAACGCGCCCACCCGGAGCATCCCCAACTGACGGTCTGAATCCGGTCACACGCCCCCACCAAGCCGCATCCACACGGATTATACCCCAACGGCACAATCGCACAGCCATCTCCGCGCCCGCACACCGGAAATCGCGCAGTACTGTTCAATAGCAAGTAGACCCGGGTGCTAGAGCTGGGCATAGTTGCGGCATATAAGCTCCTTCCCTGTTGATGGTTGAAGGTCAGAGTCTGTCCTGAGCTTGGCAGAGAGATAGAAGTGGAATTGCTTCGCTACCACCGTTTAAGCGATACCTCTGTTTAGTTCTAACAACTTCATACAGGGTTGACAATTCCAGCAATGGGATACATTATTGATATACCCCCCCTGTTCACTTCGCTGGCAGGGTCGAGGCTATCTCGTTAGAGATAGCCTCTGTTTTTGCACTCGCCTATATGCCCCATAACTTCAGATGATTACTAATGTGTACATCGACGGCTTCAACCTGTACTACCGTGCGCTCAGGCGATCTCCCCAGTACAAGTGGCTCGACCTCGCCAAGCTGAGCCAGGCTCTGTTACCGAGCCATCAGATCAACCGCATAAGATACTTCACTGCCATCGTTGACCAGCGCCCCGGGGATGACCCCTTAAAGCAGCGCCGCCAACTACTGTATCTCCGCGCTCTGCAAACCATCCCCAATCTGAGCATCCACTACGGCCAATTCAAGTCCCGCAATATCTGGCGCCGCCGCGCTCGTGCAAACCCTGATCTTGATGACCCGGTCCTCGTGAAGAATACCGAAGAAAAGGGCACCGATGTCAATCTCGCTTCATACCTCTTGGTGGATGGCTATGATGGAGACTACGAGCAGGCAGTCGTAGTTTCCAACGACTCCGACCTTGCCCTTCCCATCGAACTGGTGCGCGACAGGTTGCACCGCCCCATTGGGGTCGTCAACCCCAACACATCCAGGCTTAGTCTGACGCCTGTTGAACTCAGGGAATCCGCGACATTTCTCCGACAAATAAGGCCCAACGCCCTCAGCAACAGCCAGTTCTCAGATACGCTTGTCGATGACACAGGCGTCTTCTTCAAGCCGGCCCCCTGGTCAGCCCCCTGGTCATAGAACTTCTCGTCCACGCTTGGACACACCCCCGCCCACCCGATATAATCGCGCCACGAACCCAGTCCCCCGCAAGTCCTACGAAAAAGCAATGACCCTAATGGCAACCGAAGTTATGCCCCAGCTCCAAGGGTTAGAGTTTGCCCCTGCGTAGGCAGGGGGTGAGGGGAAGACAGAAATCAAGGAACACAAATGAACCCGCTCCTAGTCCTCTTCATCGTCGCCATAATCGCATACGCCATCTTCGCCGCATACCGCACCCACAAGTCCATCCAGAGCAAAAAGCGCGAAGAAGAAGACCGAGACTGGCCCGACCACCGCCGCCTGCCCTAGCTCGCCTCCCGCAACCCAGCCGGACTGCCCCCCGGACTAAAGATATGCCCGCAAACCCTGCACCGGTAGCAGGTATTGAACTCCGCCCGCAGCTTCTCCAGCGCAATCGCGTCCGCATCATCGCACCGGGGACACCGCGCATCCGAACTACAATCGGCGTAATCCCCCGAATCCTCACCCTCATCATCCGCCACCTCGTCCACCGCATCCAGCGCCGCAAGAAACGCCTCCACATCCACCGGACCCTCCACCCTGCGCCCGAGTCCGCCTCGCGCCCGCCGCCGGATCTCCGCAATCGGCGCATCCGGCCTGTGCCCGCACTGCAAGCACCGCACATTCCGCCTGTCCCCCGTCAGCACATCCCCGCCGCACCGCGCGCATCCCCTCAGAATAGCCACAGCCGCCTCCCCTCATCCTGTTCAGAATCAATATTTGTATTCAGGCATGATTAATGCCGGGCATGATTCTACCGCCAGAAGAACACTTGTGTCAAATAACTCGACGACTCTCGTCGCTTATGGGAAATTCTAGACGGCCCTTCTTGGATGCAAGGAAATAGGCAGTCCTTTGATTCCGTAGATCTGGAATTGGCCACACTTGACCTAACTGGGGCAATGGGACAGAGCGTCTCAACAAGCACTTCCATAGCATATGAATTTCAGCATATGTCAGCTAAAAGCCTTCACGTTCGCGTGACTCCATAAGGCGTCTTCTTTCCCAAACCAAGGTTTCGCAAAGTGCCAAGAGTAGGTACTCTAGATAGAATTGACTTAGATCGTGCAATACAAAATACGTCTGCGATTCGCTATCTAATCTCGCTCGGAACTTCTGCTTAATCGTGGCAGCGTTCTTGATCTTTGGGTCCAGTGGGTGGGCAATGTAATTGCGGACATCGTTGAGTAGATGAGCTCCATGATTGCACTCGTCGCACCTCTCTTTTTGGATGAGCGTTTTGCAGAGTCCGTAGGTAATCGGATTATCCGACTCGCAAAGAAGATGATCAGGAATACCGACCTTACACAACTGAGCATCAACTACATCCCCCCCGTCATTGCGAGGCGTCCGACCTGAAAGCAAGCCAGCAACAATCTCTAGGCCAGCGTAACTCTTAGTCATAGCATCCGCAGGAATACCTGCCAGTCTCATTGAGTTGCTATGCACATAACACTCAATCGCGGCGATCAGTTCGTCCCTTTTTTCCTGCCACTTGTGCGAAAATGACGGAAACAATCTTTCCAGAACTATTCCATCCATCATAGAGTGGCTAGCACCAAACCAATTGGTAAATCTGCGCCGCTCACCTTCGAATTTACCTATCATTCCCCAAATGAGTCTTTTGTTCGGTCCATATCCGACAACTGTCGTGAAATGGCAGTACGTACCTGCCGCGAAAGCGAGAAAATACTTCAATAATTCAAGGATATCGAGAAGTTCATTCTCACTGAAATCATCGTTGTTGTACCTCTCAATTTGACCAGTGTGGCTGACTAGGCCTCTCGTTTCCTCATCGTCCCTCGTAATCGTTATCTTCCATCCATCATCTGAGTAAAGGACGACGTGATGTGGTGCAGGTTTGACATTAATACTTGCGTCGTCTCCAAGATCGTCGGCGATTTCGCTAAGTTCCTCTTTTCTGGATCCTATTACTTTCTCCACAGATTTCATTTGCTTCCCCGGCGTCCGAAAGTCCGGAAAGTCGACTATGCAAAAATCCGCGCTGTTTAATCCCGTGTTTCCCCGTCTCACAATGTTCTTTTCCAGGTGGAGTCTGCCTCGGTTACCGGAAGTTACGTATTCAACCTTTGCGGGCAGCTTTACAGTTGTTTGTTGATGAAATGGTGGCGAGTGCACCCTATATTGGATCGTGACATCTTCTTGAGTCTTCCAAGCGCGGTCTAGTTCGGGATGAATTCCTACGAGTAGGCGCAAGCCTTGCTTACCCGTTAAGTCTTTCATGTCATTAATTGCATTGAAGTAATCAAACCCAAAATAACCATGAGAGTCAATGGAAGGTTCTAGAACTAGGTCTACATCGTCTCTTCCAACACTTACGGTCGCACGGAACGGAACGTCTAATTCTGCTCTGAGAAGATTTTCGAACAATCTGTTTTCGAGGCGATTGAGTTTCATTTCTATTCTCTGGTGCGACCTGCCAAACATCTTTAGTGCCAAATTACTAGTATACCGATTCGCGGAAAGAACAGGTATGTGACTTCCCACATCCTCTAGCATACGCCTTTCCCATCCGCTCCATCCTGTCCATAGACGTCAAATTCTCCCCCTTGACAATCCAAACATCCGTCCGTATCATAGATCAGCCAATAAGTACATTTGTTTGCAGCCCAAGGGCCATCACCCAGAATCTGTGCCCTCTGTGGCTATCAAGTTGAATACTCATAACCGGGAATTGGAAACTAACACCCATGTGCATCACAAACGCACTACAACAGAAAATCCGCAAGCACACCGACAACGGCGACCTGATCGCCCAGTTCCTCGCGGACACCATCCGGGGAGAGTATCCAGACGCCAAGTATCACCACAGACTAGAATCCGCAAAACTCCTGGCCCGCTACGGCTCCGACCAACCGGAGTCAGAAGAATCCCAATTCTGGGGCCTAATCCCCACACCCGAAGAACTCGCCGAGAAAGAGAAGGAAGAGGACGCCAAGCCCGAAAAGCTTAAGGGCGAGGTAACTTACCTCGACATCCTGAACTACGACATAGCACACTTAATCAGGCAGGAAACAGCCGAAGGTCACACCATCGCCGAGTTCCTATCCCACGTAATGACCCGAAGGGACCAGCCCTTCACCCCCAAGAAACTCCGCATCAAGCACACAGACCGCATGGCAGCCGCCAGAGAAATCCTGCGTCGAGGCCACGGACACTGGGGCAGAAAGCCCAAGCTCAAAGTCTATGCAGACGATGTGGAAGATACCAACGACTACGACACCCTGCACACAGACCTAGCCAAGAGAATGCGAGAGTACAACGAGCACGGCACAGACGCCGTCCGCTTCCTCCTTGATGTCATGAACGACACCAGCCTCGACCCCGAGGAAGGCTACACCTGGCACCATAAGATGTCTGCAGCCCACGAGATAATCCGCCGAGGCTGGGACACCAACTACGACAACATCACCCCCGAAATGCTGCAAGCCTACTGGCAAGACCAGCAGTCCACCCGCCTCAGCATCGGCCAGAAAAAGCAACTAGCCGGCCTCCCCGCATTCCTCGACGAATACGACCAGTACGACAGCGAGGACTACGAGGCCATTGCCCAGTCCATCCGCGAGCAAGAATACATGGAACAGGCCGCAGCTACAAAGTCCCTTCCCCCTCGACGGGGGAAGGCTAGGATGGGGGTGAACATCCCTGAATCAAGCCCGTCGAAGAACCCAACAGAGCGCGTAAACGGCAACCAAAGTCCCCTCTCCCCGCGGGAGAGGGCTAGGGTGAGGGGAGCCCATAACACCCCTTCCCCCTCGACAGCGCAAAGAACCGATGAAGCAGAACACGACAACACATCCTCCCCATCCTGTACATCGATGTCAGTTCTCCCCGACGACCTCGACTGCTACTACGAACCCCTAACCCCCGAAGACCAGGCAATCTTCAACTACAACTCGCTCATAGAATCCGGCGAATTCGAAGAAGGCGAAATCACCTTCGTGCCCCCATCAGAAGCAGCCCACCGCGACTACGCCATCGCCCTAAAGCAAATCAAGGAAGCCGCCAAAGCCGAAGGCATCCCCCTTCTACCCAACCCCATAGCCGGCACCCTGCGCCGTCCGGCAATCCGCAGCCCATAAGAAATCCTTCCCCCTCACAACAATCCGTCATTCCTGCGGAGGCAGGAATCCAGCAGCGTGGTGCAGCCAGAGCGTAATGCGAATAGCAGAAACTCTGTCTCTACCAAAAGGCGAAAGGCCCAAACCTTCCCAGAGAATGTCCTATGGGTGGGGATGACATATCCCTTTGCTCATCCCCATCCTGCAAATCGAAGCCAGCACGCATCCGCCGACCGGTCAGCGGCTCCGCACCGCAGCCACCACCGTCAGCGCCATAAGCGCTGTCATTAGCGACGCCGAAGTCAGGCAGTACACGCAGTACGACCCGATCAGGAACGCCTGCGTAGCGGTCAGGTACGCGGAGAATGTGAATCCGAGGCAGGCAACGCCCGCGACGCCCCACCGCAGCATGGCCGGCGGCTCCGGCACTCCCAGCGCGGCAAGATTGCCCAGCAGCAGCACCGCAT
>MKWU01003096.1_pt1 | contig 22828 bp, 27 predicted proteins | sample 809101 | NCBI WGS metagenome assembly MKWU01 (sample SAMN05860141, study PRJNA318959) | sponge metagenome | host: Aplysina aerophoba | place: Slovenia: Piran, Adriatic Sea, Gulf of Piran | collected 2013-05-07 | reverse complement strand
CGTGCGAGCCGATCACGGCGATGTCCTTGGCCGACAGCTTCGCCTGCCGGATGGTCTGGTTGGCCACGCGGGCGAACATCTCCCCCACGGCCACGTGCAGCCGGCTCACTTCTGCCACCGTGCCGGTGCGGAGCAGCGACAAAATTTGCTCGCGCAACGCCGGGGGGTACGGGCGCGTCCGGTGGGCCAGCAGCGTGATCCGTAACGTGGAGCGGCCGGGCCTCACGTCGACGATGGCGCAATCCACGCCATCCATCGAGGTCCCCGACATCAACCCAAGGCATTTCATAGAAGTTCTCCGACCTGCAGCCTCTTTCCGTCCACAGACCGGGACGCAGAGTGGACGGGTTCAGACACGCGGAGCAGATCATACTGTACTCGGCGGGTGAAAGATACGCCAATACCAGTGCCAACGAACTGTCTGAATCGTCTTATGAATTGACTGCTTGATACAATAGAATGACGTTTTAGACACGTAAAGTCCTTGACCTCAAACTACTTAAAGCATACAATCGAGTCTTTCAATAATACATTTAATACTACAATTTAGACTACATGGGTTCTCCTTCCGACAAACATACCGAGCACGGGCATGAGCACGAGCACGGGCATGAGCACGGGCATGAGCACGGGCACGAGCATGGGCATGACCACGGGCACGGGCATGGCCACCATCATCACGGTTTTGGCGGACATGACCATTCCCACGAATTGCGCAATGCGAGCAAGACAGCCTTACTTTCCGCTTTCGTCCTGATTCTCGGTTACATGTTCGCCGAGGTCATCGGCGGCATCCTGTCCGGCAGTCTGGCGTTGCTTGCCGACGCGGGACACATGCTGACCGATGCGGCCTCCATCGCCCTGGCGCTGGTCGCCATGCAGTTCGCCACTCAACGGGCGACGACGGAACGCACGTTCGGCTTTCACCGTCTCGAGATCCTGGCGGCCCTGATCAATGCTCTCACGCTCTGGCTGGTCGCCGCCTGGGTGGCCATGGAAGCCTACCACCGTTTATGGGAGGTGCCCGAGGTGGACGGCGGGCTGTCGGGGCGATCGGTCTTTTCGTCAACGTCGGGGCGGCCTGGATCCTTCACAGTTCCGCCGAGCACAGCATCAACGTCGAGGGAGCCTTTCAGCACGTCATGGCCGACCTGTTGGGATCCGTCGGCGTGGTCATTTCAGGCAGCCTCGTTTGGGCCTTCGGGTGGACGCTTGCCGATCCCATCGTCAGCGTGGTGATCTGCATCCTGATCCTCAAGAGCACCTGAGGTCTGCTTGCCAAGGTCGTCCACGTGCTGATCGAGGGGACTCCCGAACATATTGACGTGTATCGCCTATGCAGCAAGATCGAAGAAGTGGAAGGCGTGACCCTGATCCACGACGTCCACGTCTGGACGATCGCTCCGAGTTACGAGGCGCTCACCGCACACGTCCTCATCGATCCCGATTACCAGGGCGACCTGGACGCCTTGCGCCATCGCATGCGGGAAATTGCCTCCCATGACTTCGGTATCGGTCACATTACGCTCCAATTGGAAAAATCGAAGAAAGGATGCACCGAAGACCACCACGTCGACCATCTGTTCGCCCATGTGCGTCCGTCGTCTGGCTGAACCGGATTGACCGGCCCGTTGTCGCGAGCACCCCGCGGGCCTGAGGTTCACGTTCGTCGATGGGTGACGCCGGGGCGAGTGTACGACACCAAGGCACACGCATGAGTGCAAAATTTGTTCACGCGCAGGCCGGCACTTCGTTGGCCTCATTTTTCAACCCGCGGGTGCAGACGCATGACGCAGTCGCGCAAAACAATAGGAGAAACAACCCATGACTGACGATCACAAAACTCACGATCACGGCGACCACGGTGACCATGCCCATGGTCCCGATTGCGGCCATACCGCGATTCAGCACGAAGGGCACACCGATTATTTGCACGACGGGCACATGCACCACCAGCATGGAGATCATCACGACGAACATGCCGTAGGCGTCACGAGCCAGAACCCCGACGCCTGTACGCCCGATCATTCATGCAGCGACCATGACGCGGGGCATCAACATGGCTCCGATTGCGGCCACGAAGCGGTCCCGCACGGAGATCACACGGACTACCTCGTCGGCGGTCACCTGCATCATCCACACGGTGAGCACTGCGACGACCACGGCAAGGTCTAGACCGCGAGGCGGAGACCTGATACCCTAGAGAGCCGCTGTTCCGTTTCAGCGGCTCTCCGTTTTTTCAAAGCAAGACAACCCTTCCGGGACGATCGGAGCGAAACGGCAAGCGGGTATGAGGAGTATCGTCAGCCATCATGGATCCTTCCAACTCTCTGCTTCTGCTGACGGGGTACTCCGTCGTCATCATGGCCGTCTCCCTGTTGGGGGGATGGCTGCCGTCCATTGTCCGGCTGACGCACACCCGCACCCAGATCGTGACGAGTTTCGTGGCGGGCGTGATTCTTTGCGTCTCCCTGTCTTATCTCCTGCCTCACGCCATGATAGAACTTCCCGGCGAACACTCCGCCGAAACAGCCGTGTGGTGGATGCTGGTGGGCACAGTCCTCATGGTGGTGCTGTTGCGCGTCTTCTCATTTCACCAGCATGACTTCAGTCATGAAGAGAGCGGTTCGCACGATCATGCCCATGACCAGACCCACGATCACCACGAACACGGTCACGTCTCGGTGAATCCGATGAGTTGGGCCGGGATCACCATGGGCCTCGGGCTGCACACGATGACGGAAGGGGTGACGTTGGGCACCAGCATCAGAGCCGGTGAGTCCGATGGGACGATAGGCCTCAGTCTCAGCGTGTTCCTGGCGATCGTGCTCCATAAACCCCTCGATGGCCTCTCCATTATCGGCACGATGCGGGCCGCGGGTTTCGGACAGCACCAGCGCGTGTTGGCCAATGTCCTCTTCTCCCTGGTGTGCCCGGCGGCGACGTTGTTGACGTTCTGGGGCGTGGGACTGCTCGGCCAGTGGGAGGCATACGTGGTCGGCGCCGCGTTGGCGTTCGCGGCCGGGGCGTTACTGTGTATCGCCCTGAGCGACCTGCTCCCGGAAGTTCATTTCCACAGCCATGACCGCACCAAGCTCACGCTGGCGTTCTTCGCGGGAATCGGTCTCGCCTATATGCTGCACTACCTCGAACCAGCCGGAATCCATTGATTCGGCCGTTGACGGTTTCGCGCAATCCCAAGGCCGGGAATCGTCATCCGGATTCGTGTCCCATGGTGACGCACTTGAAAGAAACGTAAGGGCGATTCATTATAGAGGACAAGACTTCTACGGGTTGCTCCTCATCATGTGTCGATTGAAACGTCCAAAAGCTGTTCTCACCGCCTTGCTGCTCGGAAGCCTGGCCACCGCCGTCCAGGCGACTGAACCGCCCAACGGGAAGCATGCGGTGTCGGCCTTTCCGGCCTCCAGCCCCGCGCTGATTGAATTCGTGCGGAACGTCGTTCCGTCCAACCCGCGCGTCCAAGCGGCGCGGTCGGCGTTGAACGCGAGGGGGGCCTTTCATTTGGCCGCATCGCAACCCATCTACAACCCGAGCTTTTCAGTCGAGACGCAGCATCTCCTTGAAAACAGGCACTACCTGGGATTACAGCAGAGGATCGACCTCGTCGACAAACGCTCGGCCCGTACCGCGGTCGCGGCGGCGGACCGCCTCGCCGTGCGCGCCGACTATATCTTCACGCGCCGGGCCGTCACTGCGGACCTGTTATCGGGTCTGGCCGGCTACCAGACGGGCGTCGAACGCGACGCCCTCGCGACAAAACGCGTTCGTTTGATGCAGGACTTCGCCGCGCTGACAAAGAGACGCTATGAGGCCGGGGATATTGCCCGGGTCGAATTCAACCTGGCGATTCTGGTCTTTGCCGACGCCCGGATGAAACAAGCCACCGTGCGAACCGCGCTGATCGATGCCCGGCAACAAGTGACCAACCTCATCCCTCCGGACATCACCACGCCCTGGCCGGCGTTGCAGGAGGGGCTCCCGGCCTTGCCGGCCCAGAATGACCTGGAATCCTTGTTGACGGCGTTACCGGAGGTGCAAGCGGCGCAACGTCGAATCGATTCAGCCAAGGCAGTGATCGCGCTACGGAAACGCCAAAAAGTCCTCGATCCGACCGTCGGCGTCACCCAAGGCGACGAAGCCGGTCAGCAGCTGTTTGGGGTGAACCTGACTCTCCCCCTCCCCCTTCGTAATCCCTTCAGGTATGAAGTCACGGCCGCCTACCAGCAATACCGGCAGGCGCAACAGACGGTCAACGACATCCTGCGGCGCGCCCGCGCCCGCCTCGTCAACGCATTCGAGCGCTACAAAATTGCCCACAACGCCTGGAGGGATTGGCAACGTATCGGACCATCCAGCGCCCAGCAACAGGCAAAACAGCTCCGTCGCCTGTGGCTAGCCGGCGAACTCAACGCCACGGAATTCCTGGTGCAAACCAGCCGGACCATCGACAGCCAGGACAGCGCCCTTCAACTCCGTCAAGCGCTGTGGCTCGCCTGGTTTGAATGGCTGGTCGCATCCGGCAAAGTGGATGAATGGCTCAACGTCCGCACCTATGCGAAAACCGACGGCGCCCCTCATTGATTCGGGGAGACGAGCAATGAAGCGTGTTCGCGCAATCCCCTTGTCGATGATCGGGTTCGGCGCCGCCGTGCTCCTGACAGCCGCACTCACGTCGCTGGACGCGACCGGGCAACACACCCACGACGAGAGCGATCATGGGGACAGCCGTGAAGCCGGACTCGACGCTCATGACGACCACGATGTCACCGCATCCGGTCAAGCAGACCATGGAGAAGAATCCGGGGGAGGGGTCGTCGAACTTGCCGCTGAATCCATCCAGGCCGCGGATATCCACGTCACCACACTCAAAGCGGAAGTGCTGCCTGAAATCATTTCCGCACCGGGGGAAATCCAACTCGACGAATACCGCAGTGCCGACGTGACCCCCTTGATCGACGCCCTGGTCATCAAGCGACATGCCCGGCTCGGCGACGAGGTCACAGCCGGCCAACCCCTGATCACACTGGCCAGTATCGAGGTGGCCGCAGCCCAGGGTGAACTCAGGATCGTGGCCAACGAATGGCAGCGCGTGCGCAGGCTGGGCAAAGGAGTCGTGAGCGCGAAACGCTTTGTCCAGGCCCGGGTGGCCTATGAGCAGGGCCGGCTGAAATTGCGCGCCTATGGCCTGGACAACAAACAGATCAACGCCGTCGTCACGCGCAGGATGACCGTCGCGCTGGGACAGTTTCAGCTCAATGCCCCGGTGTCAGGGACGGTGTTGCATGACGATTTTCGCGTCGGTCAACGCATCAAAGCGGGGCACGGCCTGTTCCTGATCGCCGATGAACGCCGAGTGTGGGTGGAAGCCAACCTCCCCCCCCATCAGGCCGACCATATCGACATCGGCGTGCCGGCACGGGTCAATATCGGCGGACAGTGGCATGAGGGGAAAGTCATCCAGAAGCATAACTTACTCGACGAGCAGACGCGAACCGTCCGGGTGCGTATCGCGGTCACGCCGGGCGGCGAGCACCATCACGCCGGCGAGTTCGTTCAGGTCACCATCGCCGCGCGAGCCGACGGCGCAAAACCCACATTGGCGGTACCCGAGTCGGCCCTGATGCAGGACGAAGAAGGGAACTGGACGGTGTTCGTCGAATTCAAATCCGGGCATTTCAGACAGACCCGCGTTCACCGGGGCACGACACGCGGTCAAAAAATCGCCATTTCCGGTATTGCGGAAGGCACGCCGGTCGTGACGAAGGGAGCGTTTTACCTGGGGGCCGAACTCGCCAAAATCGGCTTCGGGCGCAGCCCTTAAGCCATCGAAGAGCCATGTTGCATGCAATGGTGGATTGGGCGGTCCGTAACCGCCTGCTCGTGGTGCTGGGGTTGATCGCCACCCTGATCGGCTCGGCCTTCTCGTTACAGAAACTGAACGTCGACGCCTTTCCGGAAGTCACGAACGTGGACGTGGACGTGCAGACCGACGCACCGGGGCTGGCGGCCGAGGAAGTCGAACAATTGATCACCTATCCCATCGAGGCCGTGATGTACTCACTGCCCGACGTGGCAGAAGTCCGCTCGATTTCCAAAACGGGGTTGTCCGTGGTGACGGTCGTCTTCAAGGACGGCACCGATATCTACTTCGCCCGGCAACTGGTGTTCGAGCGACTGCAGGCCGCGCGCGAGAACATTCCCGACGGCGTCGGCACGCCCGAGATGGGGATCAACACCTCGGGGTTGGGCATGGTGTTCCAGTACGTGCTGTTGGCCGACGAAGGCAGCCACGTCGACGCCATGCAATTACGCAGCCTGAACGATTGGGTGGTCAAGTTGCTGTTGCTGCCGATCGACGGCGTGACCGACGTCCTCTCGTTCGGCGGCGACGTGTTGCAGTATCAGGTACAATTGGACCCGGCCCGCCTGCTCAGTTACCACCTGTCCATCAGCCAGGTCCTTGAAGCCATCGAAGCCAACAACCGCAACGCGGGCGGGTGGTACGTCAACCGCGGAGACGAACAATTGGTCCTGCGCGCGGTCGGCTGGGTACGCAGCGGCGCCGACGGGCTCACGGACATCGGCAACATTCCGGTCAAGGAAGTCGACGGCGTCGTGGTCAAGGTGAAAGACCTCGCACAACTGGAATTGGGTGGTGAAATCCGCCAGGGCGCCGTCACCATGACCGACCGCGACGCGCAAGGCCGGCCGCATTCGCGCGGCGAGGTCATGGCGGGCATCGTGTTCAAACGCATAGGAGCCAATACCAATGCCACCATCGAAGGCATCTACGACCGGCTGCCGCTGATCGCGCAGGCCCTGCCCGACGGCGTGACGTTGTATCCCTACTATGACCAGTCCGGCCTGGTCAACAAGGCCGTCGCCATGGTGACCGACGCGTTGTTGCTGGCCTTCGTCCTGATCATCATCGTGCTGGCGATCTTCCTGATGAACCTCCGCGTCACGGTGTTGGTGTTGCTCTCCATACCGCTGTCGATCGGAGTGGCTCTCACCGTCATGGCCTATTGGGGTATTTCGGCCAACCTGATGTCGTTGGGCGGCCTGGCGATCGCCATCGGGATGATGGTGGACGGCACGGTGGTGGTCATGGAAAACATCTTCTCTCATCTGACCAAGCCCGATGCGGTCCCTGCCGAGGCGTATCTGGGCGTGGTGGAAAGCCGGAAGCGACGCATGAACTTGCTCATTCAAGCGGCTGCCCACGAAGTGACCAGCCCGGTATTTTTTGCCGTCATGATTATTGCCGTGGTCTTCTCCCCCCTGTTTACCCTGGAAGGGGTCGAGAGCAAATTATTCATGCCGATGGCCATTTCCATCATCGTGGCGATGCTGGCCTCGTTGCTGGTCGCGCTGGTGGTGATCCCCGCTTTGGCAAGCTTTGTCTTCCAACAAGCGCCGCGACACGCGGAAAGCCCGGTCCTGCCGCCCATCGCACGGGTGTATCGGTACGTGCTGCACCGGGCACTGAAGCACAGTACGCTGGTCGTCGGTTCGGCGGCGACCTTGTTCGTCCTGTCCATGGCGACCATGACGCAACTGGGCACCGAGTTCGTGCCGGAACTGGAAGAAGGGACGTTAAACATCCGCACCACGCTGGCGCCGTCGTCGAGCCTGCAGACCGCCGTGGCCCTCGCCCCCAAACTGGAAGCGATCCTGATGGAGTTTCCGGAAGTCACCACCGTCCTGAGTCACATCGGCCGCCCCGATCTTGGCGGAGACCCCGAACCGGTTTCCAATATCGAAACCTACGTCGGGTTGACCCCGCCCGCGGAATGGACGTCCGCCGGCACCCGCCATGAACTGCAAGCCCTGATGGAAGAGAAACTGTCCGTGCACCCGGGGTTGTTGTTCTCCTTTTCCCAACCCATCGCCACCCGGGTGGATGAATTGCTGTCCGGCGTGGACGCCCAACTCGCCGTCAAATTATTCGGCCCCGACCTGGACGTGCTGGCGAGAAAAAGCAGGGAACTCGAGACGTTGGTCAAGCAGGTCAAGGGCACACGCGGCGTCTCCCTGGAGAAAATCGCCGGCGAAGCCCAGCTCGTGGTACGCCCCGACCGCGAGGCGCTGGCGCGCTACGGGATGGCCGTGGAGGAGATCGTCTCACTGGTGTCGGACGGGATCGGCGGTGTGTCCGCCGGGCAGGTCATCAAGGGCAACGAGCGTTACGACATCTACGTGCGACTGGAAAAATTCGTCCGCCGAAGCGTCGACACCATTCGTGACCTGCTGATCGAATCGCCGAACGGCGCGTGGGTGCGTTTGGGCAACGTGGCAAACATTGAAATCGAAACCGGGCCTCCGCAAATTCGCCGCGACAACGTGCAACGCCGCGTCGTGGTCCTCTCCAACGTGGATGGCCGCGACATGGGCGGCCTGGTGAACGAACTGAAGGAACGGATCAGCCGCGACATCGACCTGCCCGACGGCTACAGCGTGGTCTTCGACGGTCAATACAAAAGCCAGCAACGGGCTCAGGCGCGCTTAATAATCGTGGTCCCCACGTCCCTCGCGCTAATCTTCCTGTTGCTCTACTTCGCCTTCGGTTCGCTGGGCCAGGCCGCGCTGATTATGACCAACGTCCCCCTGGCGTTAATCGGCGGCATTTTCGCGTTATGGCTGTCCGGGCTATATTTATCGGTGCCCAGTTCAATAGGGTTTATCGCGCTGTTCGGTGTGGCGGTACTGAACGGGGTCGTGATGGTCACGTCCATCAACCGGCGTTTCACCGAGAACAGGATGCTCAGGCAAGCCATTGAGGAAGGCGCGCACTCTCGCCTGAGACCCGTACTCATAACCGCATTAACCTCCGCGTTGGGGTTGATCCCCTTGTTACTCGCAACCGGCGTCGGGTCGGAAATTCAGCGCCCCATGGCAACCGTGGTCGTCGGTGGATTGGTGTCCAGTACCCTGCTGACCCTGCTGGTAATCCCGGCGCTGTACCCCTGGTTTTCTCGACACTGGGTGCGCAAGAATTTGAAAGTGGAATGACACGTGGTGTAGAAGCATCCTGCGAACGGGCACGGCTCTCATTCGTCGCGGCCGGGGGCAGACCGTTTCCGTCGATCCCAGACCATGCCGGTCTGTTCCTTGGCACTGAAGCCGAGCGTTTCATAGAACGTCTGTTTGTCGCGGGTACAGAGCCAGAACAGCTCGACGCGTTGGAGGGACGGATGATTCAGGATCCGGTGAATGATGTCCGTGCCCACGTCCTGGCCTTGGTACGCGGGATCGACAATGACGTCCCAAATGGAGGCGCGATACACGTAATCGGTCAGAACCCGGCCGCACCCGATGAGGCGGCCATCGTCCCAGGCCGTGATGACCAGATCGGTCTGCCCGACCATGTGGATCGTCTCGGCCACGGTCCGGCCTCGAGCCCAAGCCGCTTGCTCGAACAGAGGCAACAGCGCGGCGGGGTTGAAATCCTTATGGTCGGCATAGATGATCATGTAGAGAACGGCAGCCTTTTTGTATTACACTAAATCTCTTGTCCTTGCCAACAGGAAGCCGAACGTGCGTCAATGTTCGAGAGTTGCTCAACACCCTACCAGCCGGGAAAGCCATCATGCCCATGCTCGTCAGAAAATGTCCGAAATGCGAAAAACTGTTTTGGATTAAAGAACAGGACATCGACCGTTCAAACAGGGATACCCTGCGGATCACCTGCACCCATTGTCAACAAGTGCTGCGCATTCCGCTCGTGACCGAAGGCGCCAATGCCGGCGCGCCCAAGATGGGGCACTAACGCTCGCGGTTCCGGGGAGTCGATGCCGATGCGCATGCACACGTACGGAGGGCTCGACGTCCGCATCGCGGGCGGACCCGATCGCGAAGGCGGCGGGAACGGACCCGTGGTCATTCTCCTGCACGGGTTCGGCGCGCCCGGTGACGACTTGGTCTCCCTGTGGAGAATGGTACGGGTCCCCGACGAGGTGCGGTTCGTGTTCCCCGTCGCCCCCCTGGAACTCGACGACGGCCTGCCCGACGGACGGGCCTGGTGGATGCTCGACATGGAGCGGATCGCGCGTCAGATAGCTGAAGGACGCGGACGTGATATTGAGGCGGTACCCGACGGGCTGGCCGCGGCCCGCGAGCGAGTGCTCGCCATGCTGGACGACCTCGACCGGCATGAAGGCCTTCCCCCGGACCAGGTCTTCCTCGGCGGGTTCTCGCAAGGCGCCATGTTGGCCTGCGATACGGTCCTGCGAAGTGATCGACCGTTCGCCGGGCTCATCATGATGTCGGGCAGCATCATTGCCAGACCCGAATGGGAAGCCCGATGGCCCGCGCGAAAAGGGCTCCCCGTGTTTCAAAGCCATGGAACGGACGACCCCCTGCTCCCTCACGACACGGCGACGCAACTCAAGGACACCCTGATCCGGCACGGGCTGGCCGTGACCTGGCATGAGTTTCGAGGGGGCCATGAAATTCCCCCGCCGGTCCTGGACCACCTCGGCCGGTTTTTGAGTCACGCGTGCGGTTCAGCGTGTGGTTCACATTGAGGGGGTGGGAGGACAGAATGTCCTTGTTATAGAGTGCGAGCTTTAACAACTCTTCCTGCTTTTCTTCTTTTATCAGATTCTCGGGTTCTTTCTTGATGATTTCTGATGTGCGCATCGGTTTGACCGTCCTCTGAATTCAGGTTTAAACGAGCATTTATTGAGTGACAAACAAGGGCCGGCCCCCTTCGCCCTCTGTTGCCGTTGCGCGATTCAGGGCCGCGACCGGAGTCGCGGGCAGGCGCTGTTTGGGGAGCTAGGATGGGCCTTGGAACACGAGTCTGGTGATGAGGAAGGAACAGATCGGCATTAAATGTTACGACGAACAAGACGGGCTCGGTAGGCTAAGGCGCATCCCACCATTTCGCGAGCGTGGCCAACTCATTGGCATGTTGTATTTGCCCATCACGCCGCTCGTCATCCTCCTGCAAATTAAGAAAAATATCGGCGTGATATCTGTTGAATTCATTGGGCGTCGCCCTTACGGTTCTTCTGTTGGATGCCGCGGCGTCGACTGTCAGCATCGCCCAACCGTGAAAGTCTCGAGGAGGGGTCCTGTTTTGTCCCGTCTGTATCGAGAGTGCAGCGAGAGCCCTTCGCGTCGCGTGATCCATTCGGTCAACGGAGATCGAGTCGGCTTCCAGGCTTTCAAGAAAAACCTCGTGGATGATTGTCCCATTCCTGGCTCGCCTCGCCGCCCTGCGCGAGAAGACGCTTCTTCCGATATTCTCGGTCTTCCTCAACGCAGACAGCAATTCACTCATGTGTCTTTCGAAAACGCCGGTACTTCCAGCAACCGTAACTGTGCTTTCACGAATTCATCAGGGAGTTCGGCGGCATCTTCATACCGGGCGCGACGATTTTTCCCGTCGATGTACGAAAAACACGCGGCCTGGCCATCGTTTCTCACCAAGATTAGAACGGACGACGTTGCCACGGGTGATTTGAAATGCAGGGCGACCTCGCCGTCCGCCGTGGGGTAGACCGTCGGCGCAACCGACTGTGTGGCTAATGCGGAAATAATCACCCTTGCCTTATCCTTGGTATGGGCCTGAATCTCCGGCAGTGCTTCCTCGGTTACTTCGTCGTCTATAGACTCCAACTCTGCGATCGCATCCTTCAACCAATCCGTACCCGGACTGCTCCAGAATGCGGTCGTAAGGTTTGTATGGACAATCCACGGGTTATAGACGTCCGACATTCTGCTACGACTGTCCTTCTCTATAGTGGGAAGGGTGCGTGGCTGGCCGGGCAACTCCTGAGAATTCAAAGGTCGTGCATCCCGAAAGCGGCCCTGCGTGATATGCTGAACCCCCCACGATTCCTTGCCTTGTGCCCGGGCCTGCCGTTCATGACTGAATGCCGAGAAGTTATGTGCCGCTTCTCTAAGAAGCTGTGTCATTGGCATTGTCTCCAGAAGGCTGCTGTCCGACTGCCTGATCGGCCAAGCCATTGATTCGCCGGACCAATTGGGCTTGATCTTCAAACGACATCACTCCAGGCGATGAAACATCAATGAACGTCGTGACGAAGAGCCCATCGGGCAGCCACTCGGATTTTTCGACCGAGCGATGTACTACCCAGTTTACCGCGTTTTTCGAATTATCCGAAAGTATGACTTTTGCGGCTGGACTATATTGTATTATCGAATTGGTCTTGGCTACATCGGCAACTTGTTTCACTGCAAACTGCTCAAGGTACACGTCGGCAACCCCTTTCTCGACCGTTCCGACGTGCAGGTTGGACGACAGCGACACACGCTCCCTTGTATAGCTACCGATATCTTTCGACAACACATCTTTCGATCTTCGGATTATCTCCTCTACGGTTGGATAGTCATTTTCACTCAGGTTCACAAAATTCAACTGCAAGGCACCGGGATTGAGGACGATTGTGCTTGCACCTCCAAAGATCCGATACTTGCACCACGATTCTCCAAGCTCGGACGAAGGGTTTGAACTGAAATCCATAGCGCGCACTGACAACACAACGCTTAATTCTCTAGCGATTGCGGCGATGAACCTCGTCTGTGCCGATGCCCAATCGGTTATGAACGGGGACAACACGAAGTTTATCGAGAGGTCTTCTCGCGCCGGTTTCTGTATTTGGATTTCCACAATTCGAAGTCTATACCATTGGGCACGTTGCCACTAGCCGATTGATTTGCAAGGACCCTTTCTCTTCAACAGACAAGCCTGTCACGGGTCCCGGTCAACCTATGTGAGAGACACGTTATATTCTATTATTTACTTAACCAATCAACGCGTCAAGACCGTGTATGGGGCCTCGCCCTCGCAGTTGCCAGTTGCCTTTCTTGCTCGGAGGCAAGCTTCGCAGGAATTGTAAATGTTCAGAAATTCGTTGACAGAAAGAAGAAGGCGCGATGAGATGGCGCGGGTAAGAAGGGAACGAGCAGGAAACAGAAGGATGGATCCTCGATTACTCATGTCAACGAATGACTGAACACATACAGGGATGACAGAAGGGGGAGTCGAGAATAGCAAAAGAAGGAGGGGAGCAATCGGCTACGCGGTTTCAATGCACCGCCCGTACCTCAAAAGAGATGCCTTCTCTTTTTTGCAGACACTCGATGATTTCGAACAGGTTCCTGGCCTGCGGGTTTCCTTTGGGACCGAACATGCGCATCAAGCTTTTCGGAGACTTATCCGTCAGATTACCCAACGCTTCAAAGCCGACCGTGGCATTGATAAAATCACGCAAGATCGTTTTGCCGGTATCCATGTCACCGGACACCAGACATTGCACCCCTTCTTTTAACAATTCTTCTCTGAAAACGGGATCGGATTGAACTCTCTTTTGTACGGTTTCCTTGAAATCTCTTGTTAATGCCATTTTTTTCTATTCCTGTTTTTTTCGCTTTTTATATTCCTTCCAAAGTTTATAAGTCCGAATGGTAACGCAAAGGTTCCCTTTTGGCAACTTGCGCCCTCGACATGGCGCCATGGGATGGCGCGGGTATGACTGCCCCCTCTTCTGTGGCGGCGCCATCTCATGGCGCTGTCCGTTGGCCCCATGAGCGGCGGGGAGACCAAGGGGGCGGACCGCATAGATGCGGCCCCTACGCAATACAAGCACAAAGAAAAGACACTGGATCCCGGATCAAGTCCGGGATGACAGGAGGAGGAGGACGAGGATGACAGCGAAGGACAAAGGCACAAGAAAGAACACAGCGGCATGTGATGCGGGGGGACGAGAGAAGGGAAAGAGCCGGTATCGTTGCGCGAAGGTGCGGGGTTTCAGTATCATGTCCGAAGTCCGCCTCGGCTCTGACACGAGGCATGACGCATCATGATTACACCGCACACCATCACGGAATACGTCCGGCAATCATTAGCCGATGCCCAGGTCACCGTTACGGACCGAACCGGCACTATGGATCACTTGAACGTCCGGGTGGTGACGGATTTGTTCAAAGGAAAAAATTTGTTGGAACGCCACCGTCTCATTTATCAAGCCTTGGACGAGCCGCTGAAAGACGGGCGAATCCATGCGCTTGAACTGACGGCTGAAACAACGGATGGCTCATAGGAGGGAAACACGGCATGGCACATCCTATCGAAGAAGAGATTCAGCAGGAATTGCAACAACATAGAATCCTCATTTACGGGAAAGGGACCAAAACCGCTCCCCAATGCGGATTCACCGTCGAAACCATGGAGTTTTTCGATCAATTCGGATATCCCTACGAAATTATCAACGTCTTGGAAAATCCGGAAAAACGAGAAGTCCTCTCGCAAATGACCAACTGGCCGACCCTGCCCAAGGTGTTCATTAACGGCCAATTCTACGGCGATACCGACGTCCTCGGTCCCATGCAGTCGAAAGGGGAACTGAAGCCGCTGTTGGAAAAGGCTTTCCAGCCGGAAGGCTGATTTTCAGAAGACAGAGAAGGTCTGGCGGGGTTTCGGCTCCGCGCAACGAGGTTCCTTCGACTTCGCTCAGCTACGCTCAGGACAGGCTCTTTTGTTTCGGCAAAAGGATCCAAAACCATGGGCGCCCGGGCGCGGCCCTTCGGGTGCCTGTGCCGCAATCCTGATTGTTAGGTCTGCGGAACTCGCTTCGCTCAGACAGTCCTCGCCCCCATATTAGATTCGGGACTGCGGCGCAGCCGCGTCCGCAGCCGCGTCCGCAGGCGCCCTCGATATGGCGCCATGGGATGGCGCTTCTTTTTCTTTTGTCTTTATCTGTCATCCCTGTAGGTGTTCAGTCATTCGTTGACAGACTGAGGAACTGCCCACAAAGTGGGAACCAGAAAGAAGAGCGCTCTTTTCCCTCCCCTTTGTAAGGGGAGGCCAGGTGGGGTAGAGCCACGCGTCCATGGGGCATAGGGGTGCGCTGTTCCTGCCACATCTTCTACCTCCCCTTGCCCCTCCTTACAAAGGAGGGGAACTGAGGCACAGAAGGAGACAGCGGAAAGTGTCAATGAATTAGTGAACATCTACAGGGATGACAGCAGGAGGTTGGGTTGGGGTGAGGGGGCGAAGTCAGGTGGCAGGCAAAAGGGGAAGAGAAATCGTGAAACAGGAGCCTTGGCCGAAGGTACTGGTGACCTCAATGGTGCCATGGTGCGCTTCGGCAATCCATTTGCAAATCGACAGGCCCAAGCCGGTGCCTTTTTGCGCGTGCGCCCGGGCGGCATCCGTTCGGTAAAACCGGTCGAAGACGAGACGTTGTTCATCCGGGGTCATGCCGATCCCCTGATCCTGAACGGTCATCCGGGCCATCCCGTGGTGTCGCGTCAACCCGAGTTGCACGGTTCCGGATGGCGATGAATATTTGACGGCGTTGTCGACCACGTTCAGGATCAGTTCCCGAAGCCGCCATTCGTCTCCCAACACCTGGAGCGGTTCGACCTGTCCCAGGGTCGTTTCGATCTGCCGCTCTTTTCCGAGGACCATGGCTTGCAGTTGAATCTCCTGGACCAGCGCATCGAGTTGCACGGGACCCGACGAGACTTGCACCTCACCGAGGTCGGCGCGGGAGAGAAACAGGAGTTCCTCCACGATGCGACTCATCCGATCAATTTCTTCCAGGTTACTTTCCAGGGCTTCCCGGTAAACCTCGGGAGAACGGGGTTTTCGCAACGCCAGTTCGGTTTCACCCTTCGTGATCGTCAAGGGGGTGCGCAATTCGTGCGACGCATCGGCGCTGAATTGACGGATTTGTCGAATCGAGGCTTCAAGCCTGGCGATCATGTCGTTAAACGTGGACGCCAGGCGACCGATTTCATCTTTCGACGTCGTTTCAATGCGCTGGGTGAGATCGCCTCCGGCAATTCGCTGAGCGGTCAGGGTGATCGTGTCCACGGGTCGCAACGCCCGTCCGGCCAGAAACCAGCCGCCCCATACGCTCACCAACACCGCCAACGGAGAGCCGATGAGCAGGACGAACACCAGACGCGCCAGCATTTCTTCCTCGGGCTGAAGAGACGCGCCGACGCGTAAGATGTTCACGAGGGTGTCTCCATGTCGAATGGGATACGAGAGCACTCGAATGGGGATGTCATTCTGGAACCGCACGGTTTCGAAGACGGCGCGGCCTTGCAGGCTGGATTGGAGAGCGGTCTGACTGAGCGGAATGTTCCGCGTTTTGATATTGGCGGACTGGAGGGTAATTTGACCCTGCGGGCCGAAAATCTGAAAAAACTTGTCGAGCAAAGCCAGTTCGGGGAACGCCTGCGTCAGGTCGTCCAATAACAGGAATGGACCGAAGCGGTGTTCTTCGAGCGACCGGCTGGCCGCCACGGCCGCTTCTTCCAGTGACCGGTCGATCTGGTCCTGCAACGCGCGCGACATGACGACGTACAGCGCGCTCGCGAAGAGGAGCATGATCAAGGCCAAGCCTCCACCATACCAGATGGTCAACCGGACGCGGATGGAGGTGTTCGTGGCCCGCATGGCTCACCATGCTCCGTCCCGAGGGCGTTGAGAAGCCCCGGCACAGCGCGTGGACCGGCGCCCACAGCAGGAGTCTGGTGAGCCATGCAGGCTAGCCATCGGTCAACTTCAAGGTATAGCCACTGCCCCGGACGGTGTGGATGAGTCCGCGTGTATGGCCTCGATCGATCTTGTTCCGAAGATAATTGATGTAGACGTCGATGACGTTCGTAAACGTGTCAAAATCAAGGTCCCAGACGTGCTCGGCAATCATCGGGCGCGTGAGGACGCGTCCCGTGTTCCGCATCATGTATTCCAGCAACGCGTATTCTTTCGAGGTCAGGTCAATCCGCTGATCCCCTCGCGTGACTTCGTGGCTGGTGGGGTTCAGGATGAGATTGTCGACTTGCAAAATACCCGCCGTGTCGCCACTGGCTCGACGCAAGAGGGCCCGTACCCTGGCGATCAGCTCTTCGATGGCAAAGGGCTTGGTGAGATAGTCGTCCGCGCCGGCATCCAGCCCTTTCACGCGTTGATCAACTTTCGAGCGAGCGGTCAAAATGAGAATGGGGGTGGTGACCTTGGCGTCTCGTACGGCTTTCAGCACGTCGATGCCGGGAAGTCCGGGAAGCAGGAGATCAAGGATGACCAGGTCATACTCGACTTCCGAGGCCAGGTCCCGGCCTTGAATGCCGTCGGAACACACGTCCACCGCGTAACTTTCCTCTTCCAAGGCGCGGCGAATGAACGAGGCGACTTTGGGTTCGTCTTCGACAATCAATATGCGCACGGTGAATCATTATATCATGGATAACCAAAAGGACGGGCATAACAGTGGGTGCCCGTCATCTTCACGGCTCTTCCGGAGTTTTGAGCCGGAACCCGTACTGCCGGCTGGTCAGCGCGACGATGGTGCCGGTCGTGTTGTCATAGTAGGCCGCTTGCCATGAGGCTTGTCCCCGGTCATTGAGCGTGGTCGCGGCACACCGGACCACGTGATCGAGCGATTGTTTCTCGGCAAGCGGAAGGGCGTGCCAGCGAGGCCCGATATGGATCCATAACAGGTTGGACAGGCTGGGCGGATGGCTCGTGCCGTGGATGCCTTTCTCGGCATACGTAGCCAACGTGGCCTCAGCCGCTTTCGGGTCACATTGCGGAGAACCGGACCGATAGACCACAATAGCCAGAAGAACGAGGCCCGCCGCCACCACGCTGAGATGGAGGGTCCGTTTGGACGTTGGGAAAGATGAACCAGTCATCGTGCCACGGGAAGCAGGAACAAAAACGTGAAGAGACGATTTTCTAGCGGAACCATGATGTCAGGATATAGAGTATCAAAATTATGTGCAATGATCTGCACTACTCTGATACCCTGAGCCACCTTGAACGAATCCGGGAGGTAGTCGGACATGCCAAAAGCGATACGTGACATGATAGATGCCGATCTCGTGTGTATTGGAAGCGGACCGGCCGGCCAGCGGGCCGCTGTGCAAGCGGCCAAGCTGGGCAAGCGCGTGGTCGTGATCGAAAAACAACGGGTCGTCGGGGGCGTCTGTCTGGATACGGGCACCATCCCCAGTAAGACCTTTCGGGAAGCCGTGCTGGCGTTTGGCCGGCAAGCCGAACAATTTCGTAAACGTCATGGATTTGCCGTCCCGTCCCGTCCCGGGGTGGAGCAGTTGTTTTCGAGAGTGAACGAGGTGGTGGAACGGGAAGGGGAGGTGGTGCAACGGCAACTCGAACGTAACGACATCACGGTGGTCCGCGGCGAAGCGTCGTTCATTGACGAACACACCGTCCAAGTCTTTGCCGAGGAGGCCCTGCAATGGGTGCAGGCACAACACATCGTGATTGCCGTGGGAACCGTGCCCTCGCCGCCGCTTGGCATCAAGGACGAGAATCCGCAGATCATCACCAGTGATAAAGTGATGAGCTTGGAACACCTGCCGCGATCCATGGTCGTCGTGGGCGCAGGGGTGATCGGTCTCGAATATGCGTCGATGTTCGGCTCCCTCGGCGTCGAGGTGACGTTGGTGGATAGCCGCCATCGGCCTTTGGAATTTCTGGATACCGAAATCGTGGATGAACTCATTCACCAGATGCGGAATTACGGCGTGACCTTTCGACTTGGGGAAACGGTCAAACAGATGGAATCTTCGGAAGGGAAACCGTCGAAAGCCGTCATTCATCTGGAGTCAGGGAAAAGGCTCGTGTCCGATCTGGTGTTGTTTGCCGTCGGCCGCGTCGGCGCGACCGAAGCGTTGGCGTTGGAGCGGGCGGGTCTTGAGGCTGACGAGCGTGGCCGGTTGAAAGTCAATGAACGATTTCAGACTGCCGTGCCTCACATCTTTGCCGCCGGCGACGTCATCGGATACCCCAGTTTGGCCGCCACGTCGTCCGAGCAAGGGCGTCTGGCGGCCTGTCACGCCTTTGGCATGAAAGCGGAGCCCATGTCGGCGAATTTTCCCATCGGGATTTACGCCGTTCCGGAAATCTCCATGGTGGGCGATAATGAGCAGAACCTCACCAGCAAGAAAATACCCTATGAAATCGGGATGGCCCGCTACCGGGAAATCGCGCGAGGACACATCATGGGCGACGACAGCGGACTCCTGAAACTCCTGTTCCATCGCAAGAATCGCCAACTGCTGGGCGTGCACGCCATCGGCTTGGGAGCCACGGAATTGGTGCACATCGGCCAAGCCGTCCTGGGCTTCGGCGGTGGGTTGGATTACTTCATGAGCACCGTTTTCAATTACCCGACCATGGCTGAATGCTACAAAGTGGCCTCCCTGGACGCCTTCAACAAGTTATCACAGTAACCTTTCCCCTCGTCGTTTTACTGTCCCCACGCCATCTTTCTTCCTCCCTCTCCGTCATCCTCGATCCTCGATTAAGAACGTCAAGGACAGGCTCTGATCGGGAATCGAGCGTCTTTGTCTGTCATCCTCGACGCTTGTCCCCGACATTTGTAATCGGGGATCCAGGCGATTATAGGATCCAGTGTCGTTGTCTTTCGTCAACTCCCTCTCCCCTTGAGGGAGAGGGCTGGGGTGAGGGGAACCTATGATGTGTAAATTTATCACATAAATACACACCAATTGACACACATGATAATCCACATTACAATCCGCGTCACACTTCCCCAAAGGAGAACCCATGGCTCGCATCAACGTCATGATACCGGAAGACATCTTACAAGACGTCGATCACGCGGCAACGGAAGAAAAGCTGACGCGGAGTGCCCTGCTCCAGAAGGCGGCCCGCCGGTACCTGGAAGCGAAGCGGTTGGAACAGGAAGCTCTCGAACGTAAGCACCGGATGCAAAAAGCCGCCGCAAAGATGGACAAACTGGCAAACAAATTCGGCAAGTGGGATGGAGTGGGCACCATCCGCCAGTTTCGTGACCGGCGGACCGGAGTGACGAGATGATTCCGGCGTATCATGCCGGCTACGTAGTAGATGCCTCGGTCGGAGTCAAATGGTTCGTGCGAGAACGGGAGGCCGATCGCGAAGTCGCCCAGGCCCTTCGCCAACGTCATATTGAAGGTGCGACGCGCATGATCGTGCCCGAGCTGTTTCTCCTGGAAGTACCCAACGCCATGAAAACCGGCCGAAAAAGCACGGAGGAAGAACTGGCCGAAGTGCTCACGACGCTGGCCGACCTGGACATCCAGGTCGAACAACATACGCAACGGGTTTTGCGGAAAACCAATGCAGTGGCGTGGGCCTACAAACTTACGTGGTACGATGCCGTCTACGTCGCCCTGGCCGAAACCCTGGGTTTCCCCTGCGTGACCGCTGATGAAGCCCTGCTGCGGAAAATGCAAGGCCACAGCATCGTGCTCCGGCTCAAGGACCTGGCATTTGAATAGTCACGTGCCGCTCGAAATGTACAAAAGTTTATAAAATGCACAAAACGTACAAAATATTACAAAGTTTACAAACTGTACAATATGTACAAAATGTGATGTTTTGCACAAAAGTTTACAATTGCAAACATTCCAATATGTTCATTCCCGCAATGTAGAACCCTCGGCCCTGGCGGGAGAGCCTGTCCTGAGCTTGTCGAAGGGGGCCAGGGTGAGGGTGAGGGAGCATCCTCCTTTCGTCATTCCCGACAGTTTTAATCGGGAATCCAAGGTTTTCCTATTCCCCTCTTTTGCAAGGGGAATTATGTAGCAAAATCCGCATTCCCGTTTAGGCTCGTCGGTTGAGTGTCCATTTCTGATTCAATTCTTCCTTCGTCGGTTCCCGATTCTGGCTATGCTGGCCCTTTGGTTTCGGGGACAGCAGCACCGCGTTGACGGCCTCTTGCAATTCCGTGCTTGAAATGGGGTCGCACTCCACTGGATCAGGGGGATTCCGTTTGGGTCGCGGCATGAGTTACACCCCGAACCGAATCCCGGTCTGAGCCCAAAACTCCAAACAGGTGTCGGCATAATCCTGATAGGCGTGTCGAAACCTCAACACATTGCTCCACCGTTTGATCCATGGTTTTTTCCCACCCATAAAGTGCCAGAGCTTCGGGTCAACCGCCGCGTCTTGCATTTGCACACGCAACGCCTCTGATACATGCCGAAACCGATGGTGACGGTGTTTCACATCTCGCATCAATCCTGGACGGATATTCCACTTGAGCGGGAACTTGAACCACTGTTCGGCAAAAAACTCGTTCAACCGATCCTGGTCGGGAAACTCTCGGAACGGTCGAAGTCTATCGATGTCGGCAAGGTCGGTATACTCAGGAGACTCGCCTCGAATGGCGTCACACTCCATCATCAACACGCCGGAATTAAAGTAGTTCTCTTGTGGGATAAAGCCTAAACCCGCAATACGCTCAATATAATTCATTCGTTTGCGTCGAGCACGGGCAGGCCGAAACACGTCTGAGACTCGTGTCTTGAGAAACCGTCGTTCCAAGTACGTCACTTGGCCCATATCCGTGCAGGCCCCAATCGGCATGCCGTGAAGGTCGGCTGACAGGAGTTCCCATACATCACCTTTGACCAAGGTATCGGCATCAATGAACAGACATCGTCCCTTCTCCAAACGTGGTAACAGGAGGGGCAAGAGACTGACTGCCGGAAAACGAGGATTGACGTAGCCCTCCAATCCCGTCACGTTGAAGTCCTTTACCTGAATGGACATTCCGCACGTGTCGTTGACACACTGAATCGCGTACGGGTTCTTTGCCGTGATCCCGTCAATATACAGCGTGACAGCAACGGACTGACTGGCCTGTTTCCACAAGGAATAGATCGACACCAAGGCGGGGAGCACGTAGGCGGCATTCACGCCATACACGACCTGCATGACAGTCTTTCTTAGAAAATGGATCATCAGCCACCGACCGAACATGGTCGGGCCGATTCCGTCCTCCAAGGAGACTGGATGACCCTGCGTATTTACCTGTTCATGATCACCAACCCTGACGATAGCTAGTCGCCATTCATGGTGATAGGCTCTTGTATTGAGCAGGCGACCCGACAACGGGTGCCCCTCGGAGAACGGAATACATGAAAGTATATTGACGTTCGCATTCTCTTGCAAGTCTTGGTATTTGATAGTATGCTTGCCTATATGGGCATTGGTGATGAAGAGTGCTGTTTGTGGTATATTCTCAATGAGAAAGGGCAAGGATAATGGAAATCGATCAAGAGTGGCGTTCATGGCGTAAAGGAATTGACGATTGGAGAACAACCGTCGATACACGACTGACCGCCATTGAAACCGAACTCCATCATGTTGCCACCAAAGCTGATCTGGCAAACCTGAAACTCTGGATGGTCTCGACCATTTTAACCGGCGTGTTAGGTGCCGTCGGGTTAGCAAAACTGATTTTCTAGGAGTGGAGGTCGCCATGTTTGTTGAATCCTGGATCAAGGAACGACGTGAACGGCGGTACAAGGAAGAAGTGCAATCACTCGTCGAAGAACTACGCGCCAAGATTCGCTCAACAGGAAAACCCTTGACCGAACAAGACCTTGAAGAATTAGAACAGGACACGGCTCAAACCTTTCCGACCAATTCCCGATAGGGAATCCGTTTGCCCGTCATGCCTACGGCCACCGCGCGCATCCGGTCCAGGGTGTCCACTTCACAGTTCCCGTCATTCAACCGGAACGTCGCTTCATTCACATACCGATGCAGGTGTTTGCCCGACACGTGATGATAGGTGCCGTACAAACTTCGTTTCAACACAGACCACACCGCCTCAATCCCGTTCGTATGCACAAAGCCCTTGGCATATTCCCCCGCAGAATGCCTCACGGAATCGTGATAATACGTGGCGGGGTCGAGATCCCGATAGGCCCCATGGTCATCGGTACACAACACGCTCCCCGGTGCCACAGACCGCTCAATCTCCGGCACGAGGGTTTG
>MKWU01003094.1_pt1 | contig 22831 bp, 13 predicted proteins | sample 809101 | NCBI WGS metagenome assembly MKWU01 (sample SAMN05860141, study PRJNA318959) | sponge metagenome | host: Aplysina aerophoba | place: Slovenia: Piran, Adriatic Sea, Gulf of Piran | collected 2013-05-07 | reverse complement strand
CGTTCGGTTCGCTGTGGGTGCGCCAGGGGTGGCGCCACCAGAAGCCACCGGAAATCGCCATCTCATCTGGACCACTGCGCCCGCCGGCAAGTCACTGTTTCCCAGTTCACCATTGCCCACCATTGCCCGTTATTGCCCGGCATTGCTCGGGTAAAAATATTGTCCTGCGCCAGTGTCCTCGCGCCGCCCGGTCACTGCTTCGCTGCGCACGTTCGCGCGGCATTGTGCGGCATGGCGCGGCCTCGCGCGGCGGAAAATATTGCCCCCGCGCCAGTGTCCTTGCCCCCTCGGCCGTTCTCGGTTTGCCTCACGACGAGCGCCGTTCCCGCCGCGCTCCGGATCGTTCCTCTGCGGCGAACGCCAAATGAACCCATGCTGAGAAAGGGGAACGTTTTGGATTGCACAAACAGGGAACTTTCTATATTGCGTTGACAACACTTCCAGGACATTTCCACAGCACTGCGATTGCGGCCCCATTGAAGCACCAAGGCCCGCGAGGCTCATGAGGACTTCGACGAGATTTCCGCAGTTGCGAGACTCCGGTCCCTACAAGCCTCGCTCCACCTCTCGGGCGGGGAGAAGGCGGCTGGACGGTGCCGAGTGAAGATCATGCCCCTGAAAGTTCATCCGCATCTGCGTGCGATGATTGGAATAATAGTGCCGGGTATAGTGCGGACATGGATATTGCTATTGCCTCAGATCAGCGGGCGGCTGATTTGCCTGGTCATTGCTTGTTGTTTATGCGCCCACGCGAAGCCGGTAGTCCTGGGATATGAGTGGATGCAACAGGAGCCCGGCGTCGACCTCACTCGAGCCGGGCTCTTGTTGCTGGGCGAGTTGGGCTGCGCAAACTGCCACGAAGCAGACGGCGATGCCCGAAGCCTGGTCGACACCAGGACTGCGCCTCGGTTGAGCGGAGTCGGCTCCCGGCTGAAGGGCGGCTATCTGAAGCTTTTCCTCGCCGACCCCCAGGGCACGAAGCCCGGCACGACCATGCCGCGTCAGCTTCGTGATCACGCAGGACGTGATCGGGAGGATACGATTAGCACCCTGACTCGCTTCCTGCTTTCGTCAACGGACGATGTTTCGGAAAACAACCGTTCCGAAGGTGACGGCCGTCGCGGGCAATCGCTTTATCACCGCGTGGGTTGTGTGGCATGCCACGACCCGGATGCATCTTACCGGCCGGCGAGTTGGCGTTCGGATCTGATATCCGCTCGGCCCATTCCTGCCTCAGCCCCGCTTGGGAATCTGAGCGGGAAGTACCGGCCGGGCCGTCTTGCGCGATTCCTGTTGGATCCCCTGCATTCACGACCGTCGGCGCGCATGCCGCGGATTCCATTGACCGGAACGGAAGCGGCTGATCTGGAAGCGTATCTGGCCGGTAACGGTTCGAACTCGTCTCTGCCGCCGAAGCTGGGACGTCAGAAGGCAGAGGACGGCCAGAACCTTTTCAGGGAGATAGGCTGTGCTTCGTGTCACGAAATGGTTGTAGACGGAACAGGGCTACCGTCCAACCTTCGCGTGAAGCCTCTTTCCGAACTGCGAGACGACACAACGCGGGGCTGTTTGGCCGATTCACCACCGCCTGCGGCGCCGGATTTCGGCTTGAGCGACAGTCAGAGGGATGCGCTCCGTGAGGCGATTGCCGTCCTCGCGCCGCAGCGTCGGGAAAAGGCCCCTCGGCAAAGCCTGATTCAACGCAAGCTCGCGGTTCTGAACTGTCTGGCTTGCCATGTGCGAGATGGAGTGGGGGGACCGGAAATAGGTCGCGCCTCCTACTTTGAAGCGGTCGGCGAGCACGACCTCGGCGATGCAAGCCGGTTCCCGCCGGTGCTGACGGGCGTCGGACGCAAGCTGACTGCGGATGCGCTCCGCCGCTCCATTCGTGGTGATGATCGCATCCGGCCCTATCTGGCGACGCGTATGCCGGACTACGGCGCGGCGCATGCCTCCACGCTTGCCGAGCTATTCGAGCAGGTGGATCTTACCGACGACATCGTGCCGGTTGAGCGTACCGGACGCAATCGTTACGGCCGACATCTGATCGGACAGGCGGGCTTGGCGTGTGTTGGTTGCCATGACCTGTTGGAGTACAAGTCGTCCGGCATCGGCGCGATCGACTTGGCTCACGCACCGAAACGCCTGCGGGTCGAGTGGTTTCGGGATTTCCTCATCGATCCGTCCCGGTTCTCACCCGGCACACGAATGCCCTCGTTCTGGCCCGGCGGTGAGGCGGTCAACGAGGAAGTCCTTCGCGGCAACACGAAGCGTCAGATCGACAGCCTCTGGGTCTATTTGACGGAGCTTGACCAAACGCGCCTGCCGGTGGGCTTGGAAGACCAAGAAGCGTTTGAGTTGAAGCCGGCGGATCGCCCCATTGTCTTCCGAACGTTCATGAGCGGAGTCGGCATGCACGCCGTCGCGGTCGGGTTTCCCGAGGGAATCCACGCCGCGTTTGACTCACAGCAGATCCGTTGGGCACAGGCTTGGCGCGGACGCTTCGTGGATGCCGAAAGCACTTGGGACGATCGATTCACGCCCCTGACGCCCGCATTGAGCGAAGATCTCGTGGTGTTGCCGCCCGGCCCGCCTTTCGCGATCCTGGCCGATGAGGCCTCTCCCTGGCCGGCCGCTGGTGGCATCCCGTCCGGCTATCGCTTCGGAGGTTTCCATCTCGACGAGAGCGGCGCGCCGGTGTTTCTCTACGAGTTTGCCGGCCTGCGATTCGAAGATCACGTCACCCCGTCGCATGACGGGCATTCCCTTCGCCGTGAGGTCCGGCTGCGAGGCTCATCGCAGGATCTATGGTTCCGCGCTGGTGTAGGGGAGCGTATCGAGACCCTCAGTGACGGCAGCTACTGGATCGATCAACGGCTGAGGATCCGAATGGAGAATGTCGAGCCGTCCGTCCGGAGATCGCACTCCGAGACGGGCGCGTCTCACATGGAAAGCCGCCAGGAACTGGTCGCACCGATGGGTGGCTCGGACGACGGGATCGTGCTGGTACAGGAGATGACCTGGTGAGGGATCACTCTCGTTTGCGGCAGGGATGGGTCAGCGTCCCGGTCGTTCTTTTGTTGGTTCTACTGATGGCCGGCATCGCTTCGGCTCAGTCTGAAGACGACTACTACAAGATGATCACGCTACCCATCCCTCCCGACCTCAAACTCGAGGTCAGCGGGTTGGCGCTCCTTCCCGACGGCCGTGTCGCGGTCGCACTTCGCAAAGGTGATGTTTGGTTCGCCGACAACGTGTATGACGATCCACCCGACAACGTCACCTACGAGAGGTTTGCCAGCGGGCTACACGAACCTCTCGGCCTTGCTTACAAGGACGGCGATCTCTATTTAGTCCAACGAACGGAACTCACTCGCTTGCGCGACATCGACCAAGACGGCCGGGCCGATGCCTACCTGACGGTCGCCAGGGGTTGGGGGGTGACGGGCAACTATCACGAATACGCCTATGGTCCGAAGTTCGATCTGGACGGAAACATGTGGATTACGCTCAACTCCGGGCTTGGCAAAAAGGTGAATCCTTCGGATGACGCTTGGCGCGGTTGGAGCTTGAAGGTCGCGGCTGACGGTTCCTGGAAACCGGTCTCCGGAGGTATGCGTTCACCTGCAGGAGTTGGCGTCAATGCCGAGGGCGACACCTTCTACACCGACCAACAGGGCAACTGGGTGCCCACGAATTCGTTGACTCATATGCGCGAGGGCGTCTTCCACGGCTATATCGACGCTTTGAAGCACTGCAAGTTGCCAGGAGCAACATTCACGTACAACGGCGAGATACCGCAGGATTTGTCGTACCCCGAAGCCGTCAAGCGGATTCCGCCTATGAAGTTGCCGGCGATCTGGTTCCCATACCGTAAGGTCGGGATGAGTGCGACCGATGTGGTGCTCGATTCTACAGGAGGAAAATTCGGGCCTTTCTCAGGCCAGTTCTTCGTGGGCGACTTTACGCTCTCACTGATCAGCCGCGTTTATCTCGAGAAGGTGAACGGGGAGTATCAGGGCGCTTGCTTTCTATTCCGTGAAGGTTTTGAAAGCGCGGTACTGCGCATGGTCTTCGGTAAGGATGGCTCGATGCTGGTCGGCATGACCAACCGTGGCTGGAACTCACTGGGGACCCGCTCTTACGGGTTGCAGCGTCTTGTCTGGAGCGGCAAGACGCCGTTCGAGATCAAGACTTTCGAAGCTCGTCCCGATGGTTTCGAATTGAGCTTCACAAAGAACCTGGATACGGATTCGGCCGCGGCGCCCTCTTCTTATCGACTGAGCAGCTACACCTACTACTATCACCAAACCTACGGAAGTCCGGAAATCGACACGAAGAAGCTCCGTGTTCGGTCCGCCACCGTCGCGCCCGATGGTCTTCGCGTGCGTCTCAGAATCGACGGTCTCCGCGAAGGCTATGTTCACGAGCTTCATGCCGTAGGAGTCCAGTCAGCAGACGGAGATGAACTGTTGCACCCAAGGGGCTATTACACGTTGAACGCGATCCCGAGGTGAATGACAAATTCGCTGTGTTGCCCTCTGTGGGGACGGAGGCTACCGCAAGTATGTCAGGCCGCATTGACAAACACTTATTGGATAGTCTCTGAGGTCCGAACCCGGTGTCTTATCGTCCTGCGTAGCCGGAACCTGGCGTATCTTGACAGGACGCAGAGCGTCCGTCAGGCTGATGCATGATGCAGTTTCTTGCTGTTCTGGTGAGCGCCCTTTGCCTGCTGACGATGCAGGCAAGGGCGCAGGCTCCGCCGCAACGCGCGGCCGTAGATGCTGCATTTTTCGAGACTCGTGTTCGTCCGGTGCTCGCTGTGAACTGTTACGGCTGCCATGGGCCGGAAAAGCAGGCCAACATGCTACGGGTCGACTCGAGAGAATCTCTGCTGCGTGGTGGAAAACGAGGTTCCGCCCTGGTCCCCGAAAAGCCGGAGGAAAGTCTGCTGATCCAAGCTGTCCGCCATCAGGGGTTGCAGATGCCCTTGGGGGGGCGGCTCGAAGATTCCGAGATCGACGCCCTGGCAGATTGGGTGCGCGGGGGCGCGCCGTGGCCTGCTACGGTCGTTGCCGACGCCCTCGACGATGGTCGTTATGAACGGCTGGTCAGGGATCACTGGGCTTTTCAACCGATTGAGAAGACGCCGCTTCCGCAGGTCACGGAGGCGCGGTGGTCCCATCCCACGGATCGCTTCATTTATCGGGCTCTGGAAGAGAAAGGGCTTTCTCCGGCCGAGCCGGCCGAGCGCCGGATTTTGATCCGGCGTTTGAGTTATGTGTTGACAGGTCTGCCTCCGACGGCGGAAGAGAGTGATCGCTTTGCAGCGGATGACTCGCCTGAGGCTTATGAGCGATTGGTCGACCGCCTTCTCCATTCCCCTCGGTTTGGCGAGCACTGGGCGCGTCATTGGCTCGACCTCGTGCGCTACGGAGAAACACGCGGCTACGAGTGGAACTACGAAATCATCGGAGCTTGGCGGTACCGCGATTATCTGATCCGGGCCTTCAATGCGGATGTTCCTTATGACCAGCTCGTGCGCGAGCACATTGCGGGAGATCTGCTCGAGAAGCCCCGCATCAACAGCGGTGAACAAATCAACGAGTCCATGATCGGAACGGCATTCTATCGTCTGGGAGAGGCCGGTCATGACGACTGCATCAAGTTCCGCGGCATCGGCCTGGATGTCATGGACAACCAGATCGATACCTTGACGAAGACCTTTCAGGCACTTACGGTTTCTTGCGCCAGGTGTCACGACCACAAGATGGATCCGATTCCTACCGAGGATTACTACGGGCTTTACGGCATCCTCAACAGTAGTCGTGTCGTTGTTCATTCGATTGACACGGTGGATGTGCACGCCCAGTCAATGGCGCGGCTTCGGGACTTGAAGGAACAGATACAGGAGGAGTTGGCAAAGCTCTGGCTGAGGGAGGCCAAAGATGTAGAGTCCTACCTCACTCACCTGACGCCATTGCAGGGGACTCCCACAAACGCTCAGGACGGCTTGGACCAAGAGCGCTTGGAAGCTTGGCGCAAGGTCCTTACCTGTCCGGATCACGGATGGGTCGACCCCGGGCATCCGTGGGCGCTGCTGCTCGACCAGACCGCAAGCGGCAAGAAATCAGTGGCGCTGGCGGCCGGCAAGATCGTTGGCCGCTACCGGGAAGAGGCTGCTGAGCGCGCTGAGTTCAACCGGGTCAACTTCGAGACCTTCGGCGACTTCCGGTCGCATGTCACCCCCGATTGGCGCGCCTCCGGAGCGGGCTTGCACGGCGGGTCGTCTGATAGTGGGGAGTTCGCGGTTGCCGGAGAAGGCGATCGTGCAGTCTCAGGTATTTTCCCAGCCGGCGTCTACACCCATACGATTTCCAACCGTCTGAACGGAGCCTTGCGCTCCCCTGAGCTGCCGAAGAACAAGAAGTACCTGAGTCTTCGCGCTATGGGCGGCATGCTCGGGGCTCATCGAACTGTGATTGACAACTGTGCGATTGGGGAAAAGTACCAGATTCTCGGCAGCAACCGGTTGCAATGGAACAAGCTGAAGACTTTTGCAGAGCAAGACAGGCTGCCGGTTGTTGTCGAGTTGATTACAAAGTGGGAGAACCCCCGTATCCCTGATCGACCCCGCCGTCTGAAGGGTCCCCTCGAGCACATCGACACGCCAACTTCGTATTTCGGGGTAGTCGAGGCCGTGTTGCACGATGTGGATGAGACACCCCGTGAGGAGTTGTCGCACTTGATGCGGCTGTTTGAAGGCGGTCCTCCGAGCGATTGGCAGGGCCTGGTCTCTCGATATGCCGGTGTGATCGAAAAGGCTGTTGCGAACTGGACTACAGGCCGAGCTACCGATGATGATGCGCTGTGGCTCGATTGGCTCGTGCGCAACGACCTGCTTTCCAACCGAGCGGACGCGACACCCGGCTTGCGCAGGTTGATCGATGAGTTTCGCCGGATTGAGGCTGGAATCTCGAAGCCCCGTGTTGTCGAGGGGTTGGCGGATGGCGGTCCCGGACATGATTTCCCGGTTTTGGTTGGCGGCGGTCCGAAGAGTTTCGGGGAGCCTGCACCGCGCCGTTTCCTGCAACACCTTTTCGGAAGGGAGCCGCTGAATGGCTCAGGAAGCGGCCGCCGCCGGCTCGCTGACGTGCTTGCGAGCCCTGACAACCCTCTTACCGCGCGTGTGATGGTGAATCGCATCTGGCATCACATCTTCGGGCGCGGGATTGTGACGTCTGTCGACAATTTCGGGCTGCTAGGTGATCGGCCCACTCATCCCGAGCTGCTTGACTATTTGGCTGGGCGTTTTGTCGAGGACGGGTGGTCGATCAAGAAGATGATCCGACTGATCGTGTTGTCTCAGGCCTTTCGGCAGGCGGGTGAGGCCACGCCCCGGGCTCATCAAGTCGATCCACTCAACAAGCTGCTCCACCATTACCCCCTTCGGCGGCTGGAAGGAGAATCATTGCGTGACTCGATCCTGCTGATGTCGGGAAAGCTTCGGGATTCGATGTTCGGCCCCAGCATTCATCCGCACCGAGCCGAGGCGAAGGACTACCGCCGGCTTTTTTCAGGCCCTCTCGACGGCGCAGGGCGGCGCAGCATCTATCTCAAGGTCACTCGTATGGAGGGTATGAAGTTCCTGGAGACCTTCGATTATCCAAACCCGCTCGTAACGCGCGGCCGGCGTGACGAAACGAATGTTCCCGCCCAGGCGCTAACGCTGCTGAACGATCCGTTCGTAATCAGCGAGGCCCAGACCTGTGCTGAAAGGCTCTTGGCACAGCCGGCCGGGTCTGTCGAGGAGCGCATCGATCATCTGTTCCGCACGGCGTTGGGCCGCGGCCCAAGTTCTCAGGAACTGGAGCGCTTCCGCGGACTCGCCGCCAAGTTGGCCGGCTTGCATCAGGTTCCACTGGAGGAATTGCCTTCGAGCCTGAAGGTGTGGAAAGATCTGGCTCACGCGGTTCTGAATCTCAAGGAGTTTCTCTATATGCAATAGTGACCAATAGTGTGCTAAACTGGTGTTGAAAGTTCGAAGCGTCCAGCATTATTCAAGTGCTCTGGCAGGCGTAGAGAACATGAGCGGGAGTCGGATGGGGCTCCCGCTTAGTTTTTCTGACTCCTTTTGCTAAGTTTCTGTAGCAACGGATCGTTCAAGTTCGCATTTTGAGTGATTTGAATGAGACGGTTGCGTCGCGCTTTGTTCCATGGAGCGTAATGGCGCTCGGTCGTGTTGATACTGCTGTGTCCGAGAAGCGTACTGACATCTTCAATCGACACATCATTCGAGAGCAGCTCCACGGCGAACGTGTCGCGCAAGCGATGCGGCTTGAAGTCGGCGACGCCGGCTTTGCGAGCTACGGCTTTAAGTCGCTGTCTCCAAAATTTTGTTGCTGTAGCGGGCTTCGATTCACCTGACCAAAAGAAGTACGGGCTCCTGTTGAGGGTGATTGAACGAAGCGATTCAATGACGGGATCGGGCAAGTAAGCGATTACGAGTTCGCCCGTTTTGGCGCGGCGAAGAATGAGGGTGTCGCCGTTGATGTGATTGCGGCTGCAGGTAACGGCATCCTGGATGGAAAGCCCGGCATAGCGCATGAGAAGGATGAGGGCTTTTTCTTGGATATGGTCTTCGGCCGCGACAACGAGCGAGAGCATTTCATCCCGGTTGAAGGGAAGGGTGGGATTGCTGACGACCTTGGGGTTGAGGACGTTGCTCATGGGGAAGTGATCGATCCAGCCTTCCTTGACGGCGAACCGGAAGAAGGTGCGGAGCAGAGTGAGCCGCAGCTTGGTGGTGCTGGTTCTGGTGGTCCAGCTGTCGCGCCAGAGGCGGATTTCATCCTGCGTGAAGCTGTTGAGGTCAGTGAGACCGTGCTTGTTGGCGTAGCGAGTCCAATCACGGAAGAGGTAGTCGTAGTTTTTGAAGGTAGAGTCCGATCGTTTGCGAGCCCGTACCTCATGCAAGAAGATGCTGAAGGCTTCGGACAGTTTCATCGTTGTGCTCGCTGCTTCTGCCTTCGATGGTAGGTGGGGGTAGGCTGGAAGTTGTCGGCCTCCCCGCCTGGGAACCAGCGGTAGAGGGTACAGGGGTGTATGCCGACACGACGGGCGATGTCGGCCTTGGACAGGCTTCCTTCCCGTAGCAGTGACTGCACCAGTTTGACGATTTCCGAGTCGTGAAACTTCGAGGCCTTGCCCCACGGGCGATTGTTACGCCGAGCCGCGTCGATTCCGGCCCTAGTACGTTCGGAGATCAGGCGCCGCTCCATCTGGGCAAAGGCCGCGATGATGGTGAATACGGCTTCGCCGGCGGCAGAGCTAGTGTCGATGCCTTCGGTGAGGGATTCGAGCCCGACGTTGCGAGTGCGAAGTTGCTCGACGACTTCGACCAAGTGGGAGACACTGCGGCCCAGCCGGTCGAAGCGCCAGACGACGAGGGTGTCACCGGTGCGAAGAGAGTCGAAGAGCCTCACGAGCTCGGGGCGGGAGCGGCTAACGCCAGAAGCGTGCTCTGTGTAGATCCGCTCACAGCGGGCTTGCTTAAGGGCGCGGATCTGCAGATCAGGGTCCTGGTCAACGGTGGACACACGGGCGTAGCCGATGCGCATGTCGTGGCTCCCTTGAAAACAGTTTAGCGGTTGATTGTGTCATCGCAACATTGTTCACGAGATGAGAAAGCGCCCACAACACAATATAGTCACGGATTTCACACACAGAAATCTTGATCGTGTACCCGGGCCACACCTTCATGTTTGTTTCGGAGCTTCGTCCGAGTGCTCGCCAATGAGATCACTGGACAGCAATTCAAGACGAGCAGCCGAAGGTAAGAATCCGAACCGCAGAATTCCGTCATAACGCCTGTATTGTTGAACCCGAGTCATGACTTGCTCTGCCCGTTCCCGATCTGGATCGCGTGACGTCCAATCGCCCTGTCTTGCAGCAAGCAGTTCTTTGTACCGCTGGAGTAGAGGTGACTTGAAGGGCTCTTCAGCCGACATATTGGCAATCTCTTCCTCACGAAAGGCCACAACGATCATGGCCTCAAACAGACGAGATTCGAACTGCTGTGCCAGAGTTCTATCCACAGCGCCGTTTACTACCTTGTCAACGACATCGGCGTCAGAAACCTGGCGGTGTCTGAATTTCTGATAGAGGTTCGGGTCGATCGTCTGAACGATGAGCAACACAGCGGCTGTTATGGCGAACGATCGCAGGTTGCTTTGTAGGGACGCGTACACCAATCCCAGCCGGTGGATGGCCTGTGCGATCTGTCGAAGGCTGAGGTCATGCGCTCCAAAGAACACCTTCAATAGATTTCGAACGGATTCCTCTTCGTTGTCCGAAATGACGGTCCGATCTGCGGTCCGCTTGAAGTAGTCGTTGACTCGTATCCCATCGAGCTGCGCATCGATAAACCTGTCTCGATCAGAGGCTGGGAGGCGGAAGTCCGCATCGAAGAACCGCCGTAGATACCCCTCGGCGTCGAAATCGCTGCCGTAAACGGCTCTGATCGAATGCGCGAGCTGGGAACGATTGACTGCCAGCACGAAGACAATGCGGTCGACGGCGAACAAGTGCTTGGCGATCTCAAGGAGCTCGACAGCATAGGAAGGGCGGCAACGGTCCAGTTCATCGATCATCACGATGAGGGGTCGATTCTCGCTGGACTGCGACAACGTTACCGCCATGTCTTTGAGAGCCGCCCTGAAACTATCAATTGCTACTTTCGTATCTTTGTATTCGGTCAGTCTGCCCTCGGCATAGGACGCGAGGGTTTGTCCTAGTTCCTTTTCCAAGAGTGGGTTGACATCCAGCATTCCTGCGGTTGCGAGTCGAATCACTCCCGGAACGGCACGCTTCAGAACCTCCTTGGCCGCCCTTTTCGTCTCGTCGATCTTCTTGTTCAGCGGGCCGTTCCTACATTCGTTGAGGCCCTCTGTCAGTTCTGTGGAGAGCGCGACAAGAGGGTCCCCGGAGAAGTCGTTCTCCCATGCGTTGAACTCGATGACAGGAAACCCTTGGTTACGAAGGTACTGCTGCCATATCCTGAGGAACGTGGTCTTCCCAGCTCCCCACGCGGCATCGACGGCCAAGACGCACGGACCTTCGAGAGAACCGACGAGGTGGGTGAGAACCTCCACCGCCTCCTTGCGCTCAAGAAGGTCGTACTTGAATGGATCATCCTGAGGCACTTCGATTTCTTTGGGTTGGATGCGTATTCCCATATTCGTTCTTTCCGAGCGAGGGAGCAGGGAGCAGCTCCGATCGGTCCTCCATCGTGAAGTAGATTATTCCTCCCATACGCGGGGACCCGTCATCTCCCGGCTGGCAGACGTGGAAACTAGTGGGTTTCATACGGGCCGAGAAACCGCTCACCGTTGAAGTGGATGAGGTGGTCAGGCGCATCGGCCACCCAGACCTCGGTTTCCCAAGCAATCTCGGGCAGGTACTCCCGCATCGCAGCTCGGTCAAGGAATGTTGTGACGAACACAAGGCCTGCGGTAGAGCCGGTGAAGAGGTCCTTGAGCTGGTTGTGTCGAAGTGGATTCACCGGACCGTGCGAGGTAACGGCTTCGATCAGTACGAGCCAGTTGCGTTCGACGTAGTGCACCACTGCGTCCGGCATTTTGCCGTGCGGGTCGATCTCCACGCCAAGATTTCTCAGGTACTCGGTGTCATAGAGCAGATGCTTCTCACCCGCATCGCCGACATAAACAACGTGGCCGCCGGGGGTGAAGCGTGGCGCAAACTGCTCGATAATCTCCTTGACGAGCACGTTCTGCCCGCCGGCAGTCAATTCAAGTTGCCGGCTGTCGGGGAGCGTGACGGGGATCCGCTCCATCTGCCGCGCTATCTCACGGAGGCGGTTCTTGCCAGCTATCGATTCGAGATAAGCGGACAGGCTCGAATCCCACTCGTCGGTCTCAAAGCTGCGCAGCAGCGCAAGGGCGGACGGTTCGATCTGGTAGACGTTCTTCGGGCTGTTCGGTGGCCGCTTGGGATTGTCTGGATTGAGAACAACGAGACCCATCTCGATGAACTGATGAAGGGTAAATCGACGGATCGTCTCGCGTGTGTTGGGCGCGTATTTTCTACCGTAGTTCGCGGCGATCCAGTCCATCAGTTCGGTGACGCCGCGGAGTGGTGCTGTTGACATGGACCATGAAGCTGCAGGAGCCAGATCGAGCAAGCCAAGAAGTGTGAGTGCTGATCGGTCGTTGGTTTGCCCTCGGGGTGCCTAGAGAGCTTTCAAAATCCTTATCGTGGCCTGAATCCTTCGTTTGACCTCTATCGGGTCGTCTCCTTCGCTCATCGCGGCAATCTCCTCTCTGACCATTCGGTTGATCACGTCCTGCGAAGGAATCGAGCCGTCAACTCGACGGCCCATCCGTTCGAGGTCCTCGACGTCCGGGAAACGCAACGTACGCAGATCGGCGGCATTGACTTGGGTATGTCCGCTGAATTGGCGGAAGTAAGCGTCGACAGCGGTGCTGTTGAGGAAAACCGCAAGCCCCTTGGCCAGGTCTTCGGGAAGGCCCGCATTCTCGCGATGCAGGACGTTCAGCTTGTTATCGAAAGCGACCGCTTCGGCGACGATGCGGTCAGGATCGTACAGAGCGGCGACCACACGGCGCTTCTCCTCCTTGGCGCTGAAGCGGTTGATCAGAACGTACCAACCGGAGGGCAGCAAAAGCTCGTCATTGGGTCCGCTCACGGCTATGCTGTTGGGTTTCTGTCCGGAGGAGTTCGGCCAGGAGACGAAGCCGTCAGCGAAGTGTCGAGGGAAGATGAGCGGAGCGTCACCTAAGCGGGCTTCAGCGTGCAAGTGTTGCTTGGACCGGAAGCCTACGACACGCCCGGTGGAGACGGAAACGCCTAGATCGGCGAGTGTATTCGGGAGACCTCTCATCTGCTGAGAGATCCGGGCCTCGGTCTCGTCCGGGACCACGTGTAGAACGAACTCCTTATCAGCCGAGTGAATCAGCTCTGCCGGTTCGATCATTCGCTCAACGAGACCGCTGTCAGCCGGTCCGTGAGACGTTGTGACCTTGATCGACGTGAGGGGTCGCCCTCGAACGCCGTGAAAGATAACGTTCTCCTGGAGAACGTCATCACCGGAGAAGGCAGCATTGCGAGAATCGTAAACGTGGATTCGCCTGAAGGCGAAGTCGTGAGCGAGCGCTTGCCGGAATCGGCGGAAGTAGGCCCCGTTCATGAAGCTTCTCGGGGTGATCGCCACGAGCTCGCCGTCTTGTTGAAGAAGCTCGAGTGCCAACCAGACGAAAGCCGAATACAAGTTGCTCGTTTCAATGCCGGCCGCACTCAAGCGAGCGCGTTCCGGGCTGTCGCTTCGGAGCTTGCGGTAGGGCGGATTCATGATCGCCACGTGAAAGCGTGGCAGATCCTTGAAATCGAAGAGCCCTCTGTCGCCAATGAAATCAGGGGCCGCAAGAATGAAGTTCTCGCTGCGCAGTTCTCCTGTAAACGTGACGCCGGATTCGAGGCACACGCTTCGGCAATGCTCGAAATCGCGGATTTGCAGCGCCGGATTTTGGTCAACAGAAGACACTCGGGCATGGGCGATTCGTATGTAGCGATTACCCTTGGAAACAGTTTAGCGGTTGGTTGTGTCATTGCGACGTTGCTCGCAACGCAATAAGGGCGTCCAAGACGCCGTTACGGAGGGCCGACTGCAACGTAGCAGAAAGGATCGTTTCTGCAATGGTCAGAATCAGACCACAAGCCCGCGCGTGCCGGGGAGAACGGTTGCCGACCGGGAACACCTGCCTCCACGCCGATGCCGAGTAGGGGGAGGAGGCCACCTGCTGGAATCCCGGCAATCCCCGCCCGTCTGCTACGCTGAACGAGGCGTCCGCTGGGAGCGTTTGGCGTAAGCCGAAAATCACGGCAGTCCTCCCCCATGTCCCGAAGGGTCCGTCAAGCGAGAAGGTCACGGCGGCTGGGGACTTTGCGTCTCACGCAACGATCAAACGCACCATGCTGCGGTACGATGCGTACCTTCTCCCGGCGATGATCCATCCCGACGCCGTCGCGTAGATGACAGCCAACGCCCTGCATGACGTGCTCGAGGCTACTGGCTATCTCACGAACGGCCAGCCTGCGCCCGGTGTGCACCTGAGCGAGGAGGACTGCGGCAAGCATCGGGCTCGGGATTTCACTCCTGACGCTCTGTGGCGGGGGGAGTCGGCGCTTACCGTTTATTTCAAACACGAACAGGAAGAGCCGTCCGCTGACGAGGTCGCTGGATGGCGTCAGGCGATCTGGAACAAGGGTTTCGCACCGTTGCTGTGGGTAGTTTCGCCGGACAAGGTCGATATCTACAACGGCTTCGGACGACCCCAAGAAGCTGGAGACGCCGCTGCGCACCTGCTTCAAACCTTCGAGAGTATCGAAGAGGGTCTGGATAAACTCGATGCTTTCGCAGGTAGGCTCGCCATGGAGACGGGCGAGTTTTGGCAGAAAGTCCCGAATGTTAATCGCAAGACCAGCGTTGATCAACAGCTCTTGTCCGATCTCGCTGCGCTTGAGAAGGATCTCACAAACAAGAAGGGTTTGGACCGTCTCAGCGCACAGGGGCTGATCGGCCGTTCGATATTCACTCAGTATTTGATCGATCGCAGAATTGTCACGAGCGATTTTCTCAGATCCAAGTACGGCTATGGCACTCTCGCCGGCATACTGCGCCATCGTCCGGCCACGGAACGATTGTTCGGCTGGCTTCGAGAGACTTTCAACGGCGACATGTTCCCATTGGAGGGCTCATCCCTTCCCGATGACCAATGCCTTCTCAGGGTTGCGGACTTCCTCGAGGCAATGGATCCCGTATCGGGACAACTGCCGTTTTTTCCGTATCAGTTTGATGTGATACCGGTGGAGTTGATCAGCTCGATCTACGAGCAGTTCGCCAATTCTAAGCCGAAGCAGTCGTCTAAGGAATCCGAGCCTTCATCGCAGGGTGACCAATCCGAAACGGATGTATTCTACACTCGTCTGTCGCTTGTTTCATTGGTGCTCGACGAGATTACGGAGGGATTAACCGGAAAGGAAACCGTGCTTGACTTGACCTGCGGGTCAGCGGTTTTCCTGGTCGAAGCCTTGCGAAGATTGGTCGCCCTCCGTTCCGGCGCGGACGGACCGAGTCGCGAAACCATCCGTTCAACACTGCACCGGCAGATTTACGGCGTTGATATCAGCGAACCCGCGGTGCGAGTCGCGGCATTCAGCCTTTATCTGGCGGCCCTGGAACTCGATCCGGATCCGCAGCCGCCCGAGGCGCTGAAGTTCGAGCCGCTTATCGGAAGAACACTTATCGTAGGCGACGCATGGCATGTCAAAGAAACGCCTGAAGGACGGGCAGTGTTAACCGAACAGGATGGCCCAAAGAAATTCGATCTCATTGTGGGCAACCCGCCGTGGAGCTATAAAGGCAAATCGGCGCGGGCGGCGAGACGTTCCAGGACGACCACCGATGATATCCATTCTCCTCGCGGGGTCAGCTTGGATTTCGTCAATTTGGCTATGCAGTTCGCGTCTCCTGAAACTCGATTCGGTTTGGTTTTGAGAGCTATTCAATTCTTCAGTCGCAGCAAAACAGGCGCCACAACTTCACGCGAACTCATCGAAAAGCTGTCTCCTGTAACCTTGATTAACCTGTCGTACCAGTCGGACTGGCTCTTTTCGCGAAGCAAGTCGCCTGCGGTTGTTCTCTTCGCGGGTCACCGGTCCTCAGACCGTGCCGAAATTACTACCGTGCAGGTCCCTTGGTCACCGGCCGGCGCTCAAACCCACACGTTCGAGATCGCACGTGACGATGTCATCACACTACCGATGGCTGTTTGGCAAAGGAAGCCGGAGTTTCTCAAGGCCGCTTTTTTTGGTTTACGTCGCGATCTTGCATTGTTAGACAAGTTGACCTCCAACCACGCATCTCTGGGCGAGAGGCTAAATGGACTCGGCACGAAACTGCGCTCGGGCCTGAAGGTTGGCGATCGAAGCCGGGATTCGAGTTTTCTCCACGATCTTCCTCTACTGACCAAGGCCGATTTGCAGCCGTTTTCGGCATCAAGGGATTTATTCTTGTATAACGGCGAGGGAGCTCAATGGCCGCGCAGTCGTGACTTCTATCGAGCGCCCTTGCTGCTCATCCGGGAATACCTGGAGAGCGACAGCCGGCCCGTCGCCGCCGTGTCAGATCGGGACGTCGTGTTTAACGATGCCTTTTACGGCGCGGCGTTGCCGACCGAGCGATCCGAGACGGCCCTGATTCTGGCCGCAATTCTGAACTCGTCGCTCGCATCCTGGTTTTTTCTCATGACCTCTTCCACCTTCGGACTATGGAAGCGGAGGGTGTTGATTGGGGACGTAGAATCTGCTCCGATTCCCGATCTCGAGACGACCTCACATTCCGAAGCAGGTCGGCATTTGCTGAAGATCGCCCATGAACTGCAACGAAGCCCGCCGGAAGGTAACGATTGGCGAGAACTCGATGAAGCCGTCTTCGATCTGTACGGTCTGGACGCCGCCGACCGTATCGTCGCGCGAGACGGTCTATTCCGAGCAACGTGGCAATGGAGGATCGCCAAACGTCAATCGGCGGCGGCTGCCAAGATAGACCCGCACGTTCTTGCCTATGCAAACGCGTTTCTGGAAACGATAGACACTTGGCTCTCGGCGACCAAGTGTCGCCGCATGCGGGGCGAGATCTTCAATTTTCCCGCATCTACGCCACTTAGAGTCGCTCGTTTTGTTATCGAGGAGCACAGTGGCCCCTCGATGGCGGAGGTAATACAGCCGGATTGTAGCTTGCGAGACGTTCTACGCCGGATTGGCGAACGTCTGGATGTCCAGCTTGGAGCCTCCCTGGTCGGACAGCGGACGTTGCGGGTATACGGTCCCGATGAAGTCGTCGTCGTCAAACCCGCTGCCCGTCGGCACTGGATGGAGGTGTCGGCACTGGAGGACGCGGATGCCGTCATCGCGGAAAGCGTCTCTGGAATCATCGAGTGAGGCTGCCGCTTAACGTTCCAGTCGCCACCGGCCGGCCCTTCATTGAGCTTGCCCGTGAGGTCGCGACAATAATCCTGCACACCGTCGAGGCCGGCTGGCTGCTCGCTCTGGAATTCCGTGACGTAAGCGTGGGAGCCCAAGAACTAGCAATTACGGAACGGCTGCGCGATGGCATGCGTAGTGCTCTGAACTCCGGGATGTTTGCCTGGAAGGGAAGAATGGTCGTGCTTTCTGGAACCGAATCGCGCTCTCGTCCGGAGGTTATTTTGCCGGATGGTCGAACCGACATTCCGATTCTTGTGATCGAGATATTCCTAAGGTTCGGCGACCACGACCCCCATGCGATCATTGAGTGCAAACGTATCGCCGGAAGTGATTCCCATTTGTGCCGCGAGTATGTCGTGGAAGGTATCGACCGTTTCCGGCTTGGCAAGTATGGCGGGAACCACTCGACCGGATTCATGGTTGGGTATCTGATCGCCGACGATACGCAGGACGCCGCAACGGGTATCAACCGCTATCTGAACCGTGCATCACGCGGTGCCGAAAACCTGGAGCCGTCAAATCTCGGAGGCGCGCCCCGGGCTTGGCGGAGTACTCATCCGCGGGCGGCGAGTTCGTCAATAGAACTGCATCATGTATTTTTGTCATTTGTAGGGTCGTAATTAGGGCAAGATCGATGGCTGAGTGGTTACGGTGGCCGTTCGAGCACCGCACCAATTGAGGATCTTGACGGCTTCACAAACTCATAGCTAGTGTCCGTCGTTTTTGTCCGCCCACAAGTCGACCAGCCAGTTCTTGTCGTACTGGCATCTGAGCATTGCAGAAAGCATCCTTTCCGCAACACGTCCCCGGATGGGTTCCCTACTCCAGGCTTGGTCGGAGGTGCGTCTTGCAGTTAGTCAAGCCTAGCCAAGACGCCGATTTCGTTGGGCCGAAGGCTGTACATCACGCGCTCGTTATCAAGTAACCACAAAGAGAGTTGTAGCTAAGGCCGCTCTGCGACTAGAGCCTCGGTGAGTTCGGCGAGTGATCTCACACCTGCGACGAGCGCGGCTTTTAGCTTCCGCTGCTGAATGAACAGATACCGCCACTGTCCGTACTTCGTGCCGCTCATCTTCTTGCACCAGAGGCGTGCAGACTCGCTCTTGAGCGCGGTGTTGGGCCTGACCTCACCCTTTGTCTCAGCCAGCCACATTACTTCCCCACCATCCGGCTCACGTGTAGCAAGGATGAAGTCGGGGTAGTACTGCCGCGGCCGGTTGCCTTCGTAGTAGGTCACCGAGAACCCAAGACGCTCGTTCTTGAAATACCGGACGACGTCCTTTGCACGATCAAGGAAGTCCGCAAATCGTTTCTCGAGATCTGTATGGCAGGGTACTTTGTTCGTGTGGCAGCGCTTGCCGTTTGCCACAATTCCTGTCCACTGGAAGCGGCGCAGGTTCGATGTGTCGAGCCACTCGGGGTTGCCGAGGATTGGCACCGTTTCGACACCGGCTGAACCCGCACCGCGGATGGCGGTGTTCAGAGCATCGAGAGCTTGTTGCCGCCAGTGGTAGATTCCGACATCTCGTCGGTCGCTATGGGCGCCATCGACATGCATAGTCGCGACACGGGAATCGAGGTAGCGACTGGACACGTCGAGTAGCTCGTCGAAAGTCGGTCCGATGCCAAGGTCAGCCGCCGTCCCTGGGTTGGTCTGCTGGAACAGCTCCCCGGCCATCTGGAAGGCGATGCGAATCACCGGCCATTCCTTGCGGAACTCATCAAGTGTCATGATCGCCTCGGGCGCACCCCCCACGACGGGACGAACATGCACACTAGGCGGCGTCGCCTTCGGGTTGAGCCGGAGCTGTGGCATGTCCTCGATTCGCACGAGGTCTGCCAGTGACTCTGTCACCCCAGCCGCCCACGAACGAACATTCGGCACGGCGACGCGAAACTGGGCCTTCCTCGATACGGGTTCGATCCAGTGGAGATCCTCGCCCCACTTTCCGGTTTTGGCACGTTTACGCTTCTCAACCGGGAAGCCGACGAAGGGGATGCCGAAGGCATCAACTGTTTCCTCACCCCCTCCCGGCCGCTCGTCCAGCGGCTGGTGCAAGGTGTCGTAGTTCGTGCGCCGCAAGCCGCGGCCGATGATTTGCTCAGTCAGCAGTGGCGACCCGAAAGCGCGCAGGCCCAGGATGTGGGTCACGCTCTTCACGTCCCATCCCTCGGAGAGCATGTTGACGCTTACGATGGCGCGCACGTGCTCACCGGGTTTGCCCTTCGAGCCGACCGTGTTCACCATCTCACGAATCACGGCCTCTCTCCCTTTGTCGGCATCGAACACCTTCGAGTCGATCTGGATCGTCACCCAACGTGTGCGGTTTTCGTCGTCCGGGTTTCTCAGCAGGTCGTACTCGTGGATTAGGTGCTCGAAGAGCCAGGACGCGCGCTGGGCGCTATCGACGACGCAGAGCAGCACCGGGCTCGGCCCGCGCGCGAACTCGAATAAACCCGTCCACTCGTCGTGATCTTTCTTCCAAGACGAGTAGATGCTCGCGATTGCTCCCTTGCAGGAACCCAGGTACTCCTCCTTGGTCTTCGCACCCTTCACGAGGTCCCACAGGTCCAGATACACTCGACCCTGTTCGTCGGGGTCAGGGAGCCGCACCACCTTGACAAGCTCGGATTCGAAGGCGTCGTAGACCGAGAAGTCAGTAACCAGCCACTCGTAGAGCGTGCCCTCGGGCTTCGTCGAACCTGAGCCGTACCATGGTGTTGCCGAGAGGTCGATCACCAGCGAGAGGCGAGCGGCCTTCGAGACGCGCTCGAGGATCTGACTCCATTTGATGTAGCCAGGGTCCTCGCCTTTCTTGGTGCGCTTCTTGCCGTAGACGTGATGCGCCTCGTCGTTGATAACGACGAGGTCACGCCATCCACCGAGCATCCGCCGGATGGCCGCTTTCGGATCCTGTCGGGAGCGGCGCTGCATCGCTCGCAGCACCGCCTGTGGGACGAACCGGCCGGCTTCGAGTGGTACTTGTCCCTCGTCAATCCAGTCGTCGCGCTTCCCTTCGAGCGGGAAGCCCTGCCAGTTGCGCACAAGCACGTTCGGACGAAACTCCTCACGGTACTCTGGCGGCACGATGTCGAAGCCGTCGTAGAGGTTATGCTCCCCCGTCGGGTCGAGCCCGTCGCCGCGTGGCACGCCGCTGACCCGGTCGCGCACAGTGAGGTTCGGCACCAGTACCAGGAAATTGGCCGAGAGGGACGAGCCGCTCACTTTGCGCTTGTGCAGTGTGGACCAAGTGACAAGGAGCGCCATTACCACGGTCTTGCCAGTACCGGTGGCGAGTTTGAGCGCGTAGCGCAGGAGCTCTCCGGTTTCGGGCATCTTGCGCCGGGTCTGCACCTCGTACAAGTAGATGACAGCCTCGACCGCTTCCTGCTGGCAGAAGAAGAAGCGCTTGGCGGTTGCTCGACGCTCCTCACCGCGTTCGAACCACCACTCGAGCAGCCGTCGCGTCACTCCCGCTGTGCCCGGGTACCCAGCAGCACGCCACTCGCGCACCTCGTCCCGGAGTTGATTGACGAAATCGTTTCGTTGCTCGGCGCTGGCAAGCAGGTCCTCGAAAAGCCCTGCCTGCTTACCAATAATGCCGCCGATGCCGCCCTTTGCGTCCTTCGCGGAGGCTAGGAAGCGCATCGACGGGCGACGGCCTTCGGCGAGCTTCGACCGCCCACCGGTCAGGAGCTGGTAGTGCTTGTCTGGCTCCTGAAAGGCGTCGCAGATGACGACGCGATCGACAACATAGGCCATCGCCGTATTCCCTTACGCTAAATCCCGGACGACGGTGGACTCATTGCCGTAAACATCTACGACCTTGACAGCGATGCGTTGGTAGCCTCGCACAGAAAACGGCGCCGAGGAGAGCTTGAGCGTGAACTCCTCCGTGTCCACCTTGGCTTTGAGAGCGGCCTTAATGTTCGGCTTTTTCTTGAAGTCGAAGAACATCTGGCAGTCGACAAAGCAGTCGCCGTCGTAGTCCTCGTCGAGGTACCAAGCCGAGACGTAACCCGAGTCTGCTGTTTTGTATTCTGTAGTGCGGCGCTTGCGGTCAAAGAGAGCCACACCGTTGAGAGTGACGCAGATCTGCTTCTCCTTACCATTTCTTGTGACCACCACATCGATGTCAGGAAGCGCGAGCGGTGAGAAGAGCATCCCCGGCTGCGTCGCCTTGAGGCCTTCGGCGAGCGTATCCGGGCGGATCATGATCAGCTCGATTTTGATCTTGCCGCGCTTCTCGAGTGCAGATTTGACTTCCCCGACGTTCGCCTCGAAGGCCCAGCCGAGCAGGTGGACCTCCAAGATACCTGAGGAGAGCGCGTCCTGGACGGCGTCATTGATCTGCTTGCCGGTTACGCGGCCTGAGAGCGGCCCGACAGAGATGGCGATCTTTTCCTGCTCGGTTTCCGCGATTGCGTGCACGAAGCCCGTCGCTCCCTGGATCGCGGCGTTTCTGCGATAGAGCCGGCAGATCACTTGGATGTAGTTCTCAAGTTTGGCTGCCTCACCGACGACGTAGCCTTTCCAGTCTTCGACGGAGTAGCGGCCGAGAGACATAACCTCGAAGGGACCGCAGACGCGTGCTGCATCCTTGTCAACTTCGGGCTTATCTACCATACCTATCTGTTCAGGTTCGAGGTCATACGCCAGACTCCTCAATGTGATTCTGGGAGTATATGCGTACACAAAGTTCCCGGAGACTTTTCCGTTGCGGGTTCTGTAATGATCGAAGGTTGCACCGAGAAGTCTTTGTCGAGCGATGTTCATGGCGACTCGGGATGTGTCACACGTAACCCATCGTCGGCCAAGCTTCTCAGCGCAGTATGCAGTCGTCCCAGATCCACATGTAGGATCAAAAATTAGATCGCCAGGATCACTAGTCATGGAGATGCAGCGTTCTATGGTCAAGGGGCTTGTTTGCACTGAATAGAGCTTGGCAGAAAAGGTTCCAAGGATCGTGTCGTCCCAGACATTGGTGAAGGGCATGAAAGGAAAATCATCTTCGAAACGTTTGTAGGCCAGAATCCGCCCTACAGAGACGACTCGCCCAATCTCGACGAGGCGCTTCATCCCCTCTTCTGTCGTCTTCCAATGGGTCCCAGGGCTCGGCAGAAACTCTCGGTTTTTGAATTTAATTGCTGGTGACCCAGACTGAGTCTCACCGGGACTCACGATCGTGTCTGCTCGAAAACGTCGCCCCTTAGGAAGAGGTTTTTCGTCACGTATCTCCGCGGCGGTCAGTCGCCTTACGTGACCGTCCTCTAGTTCGATCCAGTTATACGTGCCGCCCTCAGTACGTTCGCGCTTAGGCTGCCATAGCTTTTGGTATTTGACAGAGCTCTTATCTATTGCGTACCAGAGCAGAAAGTCATACGAGCGGCTCAGGAGCTCAGATGAGAAAGCGGCCGTTTTGGCGAAAGCGATCTGAGCCACGAAATTCGCCGCACCGAATACCTCATCGAGTAATTGCCTTGCTATGTGAACGTTATCATCACTGATCTGCATAAACAAACTACCTGACTCGGTCAGGAGCTCTCGGCACACGTATAGGCGTTCCTGAAGATAGGTCAAGTAAGAATGGACCCCGAGTGACCAAGTATCTCGGAATGCCTTGATTGTCAGTACATCGTCGGAGTGGTCCTTGTCATCATTCTTTGTAGAGTCCACCCGCTGCTGGAAGTTCGAGTCGTACTTGATGCCGTACGGCGGGTCGATGTAGATCATCTGCACCTT
>MKWU01003092.1_pt1 | contig 22844 bp, 20 predicted proteins | sample 809101 | NCBI WGS metagenome assembly MKWU01 (sample SAMN05860141, study PRJNA318959) | sponge metagenome | host: Aplysina aerophoba | place: Slovenia: Piran, Adriatic Sea, Gulf of Piran | collected 2013-05-07 | reverse complement strand
GCCCGTCGAGCAGCCCGCCGCGGCGGCCGAGGACGGGTCCGAGATTCCCTTCTAGCGGACCCTCCACCGCACCGTCTCCTCCCTCCCTCCGGGGCCGGCCCGCGTCTTCACAGGCGCGGCGCCGGCCCCTTTTTTCTTGCTGCCCGGCAGAGCGCCGCGATCGAGTAGAGATCGGCCTTGGAGAAGCGAACATGGAGGGCATGAGAATGGCGCACGTCATCAACATGAAGCACGCTCGCAGCCTCAAGGGCGCGGTGCGCATCGACCGCCGAACGGTCTGGGGAAACCCGTACTACATCGGAGCCGACGGCGACCGCGCCACCGTGATCGCGCGCTATCGCCGCGAGCTATGGCGCCGCATCGAGGCCGGCGAGATCGCCATCGCGGACCTCGCCGCACTCTCCGGCAAGACCCTGGCCTGCTGGTGCGCGCCCGAGCCGTGCCACGGCGACATCCTCGCACGCGCCGCCGACTGGGCCGCCCGCCGCCTCCGCGAGAAGGAGTGAAGCAAAGCCTTGAGAAGGCAAATTGCCAGGACGGGAGAGACGACATGGGCTGGAAATGCGGACATTGCGGCGACGGCGGACCCGAGATCAACGCCATCGCCTGCCCCGCCTGCGGCCGCGAAACACCCATCCCCACCGATGAGGAAGGCTTCTGCGCCGCCGACTTCGAGAACCCCCAGGACGACATCGAACGCGCGATGTACGACCCCCTGCGCACCCGCATCCGCTTCATCGCGGTCGACCCCGAGGAGACGCTGATTTTCCGCGGCGACGACGTCATCGCGCGCGTCTGGCCGGTCGACTGGCGTGCCGGCGGCGGCGTCGTTCTCAAGTTCGACCATCACCCGACCCGCTACGGCCTCGAAGACTCCGACCACGCGCGCCGCATCGTCGACGCCGTCATCGCCACCGACCCCCACTTCACCTGACCCCTCCGGCCGATCCCGCGGCGCGCGGGATCGGCTTTCCTCTTGCCGGCCGTCCGAGCCCGTACCGCCCGAGGAGAGAAAAGCCTCGCGGGAGAGCGAACTCGCCGAGACGGAGAAAACCGATGAGCGACTGCGTCCTGAACCTGAGGAACGAACCCCGCCTCCGGCACATCTTCGAGCACGACCACATCCACGACGGCACGGTCCTGATCGATCGCCGCACCGAGTGGGGCAATCCCTTCCGTATAGGTCAGGACGGCGACCGCGACACCGTCATCGCCCTCTACCGCTCCGATCTCTGGCATCGCATTCGCACCGGGCACATCGGGCTCGAGGAATTCGCGGAGCTGGACGGCATGTGGCTCGCATGCTGGTGCGATCCGCTCCCCTGTCACGGCCACGTCCTTGCCCGTGCCGCTCGCTGGGCCGCGGAACGGCTCGAAAACTCCCACTTCGCCTAACCCCTTCGGCCGGTCCGCCCTTTCAACGGCACGCGACCGGGCCTTTTCTTGCGTCCCCTTCCAGCCCCTCGCGACCCAAGTTGAGAAAGCTTGAAGAGGGCAGGCCGGCAGGAGCCGAGTGGGTTCCCCGGCCCCGTTCCGACATGGGAGAGGGAAATGTCCCACATCGACATCGCCGCCATCGCGCCCGAACAGACGCGGCTGCACGAGGAGAGCGAACTCGTCGCCGAGCTGTTCCGCGACGAGAGCGCCTTCGAAGAAGAGCCGTCGCTCTACGTCGTCGATCTTTCCGACGACCCCGCCGGCCCCAAGCGCATCCATCTCCGCGAACACTGCCTCGACACCGCGCGCTGGACGCTCGACGCACGCCTCGTTCGGTGACCCCGGTGCGCCGCCTCTTCATCGCGTCCGCCGCCGTCTGCGCCATCGCCGGCACGATCGGCCTCATCGCCGAGGAGGCCGGCATCGCACATGGCTGGGCCGTGTTTCCCGGTGTAACCGCGCTCTTCGCGTGGATCGCCTTCGAACGGCGCACCCGCCGCTGATACGACCGGCCGGCCACCGCTCTAGCGGCGCCGGCCTTTCGTTTGCGACGAAGTAGAGAAGAGCTTCAGGAGGGCAATTCAACGCAGCAGGAGCGGAACGATGACCGAGCGCTTCGTCATCCGCACCGTCGACGAGGACTGGATCGACGAGATCGACGCCGATCCCTTCCGCATCGACGACAAGCGCGCCGCCTGGGAAGAAGCCAGGCGCCGCGTCGCCGCCTTCCCCGAGCTCCGCACCGTCGTCATCTGCCGCGACACCGGGCGCATCCTGTGGCAGAGCGATCCCGACATTCCCGCGTATTTCGAACTCGTTTCGGCCGACCGGTCCGCCTTCGACCCGCGCGCCCCGGAGAACCATTGCGCCGGCGCCGTGCTGTCCGCCCACAAGTTCCGCGACGACGCGCTCACCGCCTTTTACGACGCCATCGAGGATCCTGACCGGGACCGCCTCATTGTCCGCGACACTCGGCCCGCCGCCGGAAACCGCGTCATCGCTTCCTCGGAGGATTTCTGCCGCGCCGCCTCGGCATGACCGCGGTCCCCGCCATGTCCACCACACTTTCGGGAGCAACCGCCATGCCAGGCTCGTTCACCGTCGCCGCGGCCGACCTTCCCCTGATCGAAGTCTCCAGCGAGACGGCGGCGTGGATCCTGATCCGCCGCTACCGTGGCGACTTCCCGACCAGGCCGATCAGTCTCTACCGCCCCGACCGCACCCCGCTCTGGTCCAACGACCCCTACGTCATGCTCACCCAGATCGGCTGACCCCTCGCCGTCAACACCGCCGCCCGAACGTCCCCACGCTTCCGGGGACGGTTTTTTGCCGGCGGCCCGGAGTGGAGACCAGCCTCAAGCCGGGCAAGCGCGTTCGACACGTGAAACGCCCATGTCGTGCTTGTCCGCCGTATCGATCCGCACCAGACCCCTCCGGTCATCGCAACGCGCCCCACGGTCGGAACGCCTCGCCCGCGCGTCCCGCCGCATCCGCGACGGCTTGTGGAGCCCGGTCACGCACGCCGCGTGGCGCGAAGCCCGTGCTTTCACGTTCCACTGGGCAAAACCGCAACCGTTCGGCTCCGCCTCGCGCCCACGCATTGAACACGGGGCCACCCCGCATCCCCGCGGGGTGGCCCCTTTTTTGCGGCCAGAGGCAGTACGCCCTATTCCGGAGTCTCCACGCCCGCCGGCGGCCCCGTTTCCGCAGCGCGCCGCGCCGCCGACGCTCTCGGCCGCGGCAGCTCGCCCTTCTCCAGATATTTCTTGAGGCTGCGCTCGCCGACTTCGATCCCGCGCGCCTTCAACACCTCGCGGATCTGGGCCACCGACACGCCCTGGCGCCGCTTCTCGATCATCGGCTCGCGCAGCCGCGCCAGCACGTCCTCCAGCGTCAGCCGCGGCGGCCTGAGCTTCGCCAAATCCCCTGCTATCGCGTCGAAGTCGACGTCGGCCTCATTGAAACGCCGCCCCGCCATCTGCTTTCTCCTCTCCGCTGTGCCGGTACGAATCAGGGGCCCGTCATCCGGCCCGACCTCTTTTCGCAATCTACAATAGGAGCCCGAAATGCACCCAACAAGCGCCGGCGCTCGCCAGATCGGCGCCCGCAGCGACGTCCACGGCCGGGCTGGCCTCAGCCCGTATCCACGCTGTGCGTCAACACACACGGTATCGCGCGCAACGTCTTCGGGACGCTTGTGCTGTGAGTTTTCGTCGGTTTGTACCTCTGCAACCGCGTTGCTTGACCCCGCGCCGGAAATCGCGGAACCTGTGCTCGAAACGCCGTCGACGGGCCTCAATTCATGGTCGCGACCCTCGCCAAAGCCGCCTCCGCCGACTACTACGTCCACTCCCAGGCATCGTTCCGTCCGGCCGACGAATACTACACCGGCGGCGAGGAGCCCGACGGCGTCTGGTGGAACCCGTCGACCCTGTTCGCCGCCGAACGTTCCACCATTGCGCACGGAACGGCCGTCGATTCGGCGGATTTCTACAAGCTGTACAACGGCTTCGATCCTAACACCGGGGAACGGCTGACCCAGAACGCGGGCAGCGACAAGCGGTGCCCCGCCTACGACCTCACCTTCAACGCCGACAAGACGGTCTCCGCGCTCTGGGCCATCGCGGATCCCTCCTTGCGGGAAGAGATCGAACGCGCCCACAACGACGCCGTCAGGGTCGCGCTCGAAGACACCATCCGGAAGCATTGCAGCTACACCCGGATCGCGGACAGGAACAAGAACATCCACATCGTTCCCGCCGATCTCATGGCCGCGCTCTTCCAGCACGGCGCGTCCCGTTCCGGCGACCCCCACCTCCACACCCATTGCGTCATCCTCAACGTCGCCCGGGCGCACCATGACGGAAAATGGCGCGCGCTCCACGGCGCGCCGCTCTATTGCTGGCAGAAGGCCGCCGGCGCGGTCTACCGCGCCGAGATCGCCTGGCTCCTCCGCGAACGCCTCGGCATCGACATGGAAGCGCATGGCAGGAAGAAGGCATACACCCGCATCCCCGGCGTTCCCGACGACCTCGTCAAGCAGTGGTCGCAGCGCAACATCCACATCACGGACACCGCTGCGCGCATGGGCGTCGTGCTCGACGGAAACGGCGCTCTCCGCGAGGCCGTCCAGCGCTTCACCCGAGACCCCAAGACAAAAGGGATCGATCCGGAAGAACGGCATCTCGGGTGGTTCGACCAAGCCGGTTCGTTCGTCGCCGACATCGGCAGCTTCGTCGCCTCCATCCTCGGCCAGGCCCAGGAAATCGCCCCCGAACGGATCCGCGAAGTCACCGAAGACCTCGACGATCTGCCAGCCACGATGACGCATCACGAGGCCGTCTTCCGCTACACCGACATCGTGGAACAGACCGCCAATGCCGGCGTCGGTCTCCTCTCCCGCGAAGCGCGCAACACCGCGATCTCGCGGGTCCTCCACAGCGACCAGCTCGTTCGCCTCGACAAGCCGCAACCGTCGCCCGACGCCGCGATCGATCTCGCTCACACCCGCGCCTACAGCTCCGCCGATAACATCCAGGCAGAGAAGGACATCCACGCACTCTCCACCGAACTGACCGAGACCAGCGAATTCGGTATCCCGGCGGAGGCCGTCGATGCCAAGACCCAGCACCTGGCGGGTGAGGGGTATCCGCTGTCGCAGGAACAGATCGACGCGATCTCCTTCGCCGCTTCACCAGGCCGCATCGCGATCATCGAGGGCGCGGCCGGCAGCGGGAAGACGACGACGTTGCGGCCGCTCGCGGACCTCTACCGCGAGCAGGGATGCAAGGTGATCGGAACCGCCGTTCCTTGGATCGTCTCGGAATCGCTCGGCAACGACCTGGCCGCCCCGAACTATTCCGTCGCCAAGCTCATCTCGATGGTCGAACACGGTCATATCGCGATCGATTCCAGGACCGTCATCGTCGTCGACGAGGCGGGCATGCTGTCCTCGCAACAGGCCCGGCGCATCCTGCGCCTCGGCACCGAGCACGGCGCGAAGCTCATATTCGCCGGCGACACGGAGCAGCAGCAGCCGGTCACCGCGGGCCCGGGATTGCGCCTCATCCGCGACGTCGCGGGCTCCATCCGCGTCGACACGATGCGCCGCCAGCAGCCCGACATCGAGGACTTGCTGGTCGCCTTCGGCGGGTACAGCCGCGAGACCGCGGCGCTCAAGGCCGGCATGGCCTCCGAGCTCGAAAAGGCCGAGCTCCTCGAACAATTCGAGCAGCTCCCCGACCGGCGCCGCGCCGCCATCAAGTCCTGGCAGGTCGAGGCCTCCGACGCCTTCCGGAGGGCACATGCCGACGACGGGGCGAAGGGCGAGCTCACCAGACAGGCGATCGAGGCCTACGCCTCGCGCGGGCGGTTCCACCTCGATCGCGATCTCGAAGCCACGCTCACGCACCTGGTCGACGACTGGCACGCCTTCAAACAGGCACACCCCGAGAAGAGCAGCGCCGTCATCGCGCAGAGCAACGCCGAGGTTTCCACGCTCTCGTTCCTGATGCGCGAACGCTCGATCGAGACCGGCAAGACGCCTCCCGTAACCGTGATGGCATGCCGCGGCCGCGATCCCGACGCCAGGCCAACGCCGCTCGAAATCGCGGTCGGCGACCGCATCCGGATCGGTGCGCTGCACTGGCGGAAACAGCTATTCAACGGCACCGTCGTGACCGTCGACGAGCTGCGCCACACCACCTCCGCCGAGGACGGATCGACCCGGGCATGGATCCGCGGCCGCACGGACCGGGGGAGGGAGGTCTCCTTCTGGCACGACGAGATCAAGAGCTACCACGGCACGATCCGGCTCGACTACGGCTACGCGCTGACCATGGCGAGCGGCCAGGGAATGACCGTGGACCGCGCCTTCGTGCTCGCCAACCAGAAGCCCGCGCGCGAGACCATCTACCCGGCCGCCACGCGTCACAGGGAGCGTCTCGACTTCTACATCGACCGCAAGCCGCTCGACTTCGAGATCCGCGAGCAACGCCCCGAGGACGAGGCCGGGGAGACCGTCACGAACGACGACGTCAAGGCGCATCTCGCGCGGCGCTGGTCCAGGCTCCAGCCCAAGGAAGCCGCCAAGGACTACATGAGCGAGAAGATGCAGGCCGAGCTCCACGCCGCCCCGGACAATTCTCTCGCACCGAACCCCGGAGACGGCGCGCGCTGGATGGCGACCAACGACAACGGCAGCGGCAACCTCGCCGCCGCCGCCGCGCGCATGCGCTATTCCGACCTGGCGATTCGCGAGGGCGCGACCGCCCAACGCATCGGCGAGGCCTACCGCGAGCTCATGCCGGCGCTCGAATCCTGGAACCAGCTCCACGCCGCCGACGGCAACACGGCGATCGCGCTCGATCCCGCCTTCGAAGCCGACTTCCGCCAGAGTCTCCAGGTCATCGACGCCGCCGCTCCCTTCGTCCAGGGAAACCGAAACATGGAACGGCTCCTCCTCGATCGCGGCGGGATGACACCGGAACAGCTGCGGGCGTTCACGGCCGAGCGCGCCCGCGCCGGCGAGATCGTCGCCGCCGCAACCCCGCCGCCCGAAAAGCCCGCCACACGCCCCCAACCCCGAGTTTCCGCACTGTCCGATCCGGACACGCTGGCACAAGCCATCCGGGCCGATTTCTCCGAGCTCGTCCCCGACAGTCCGCCCGCGAGCGGCGAATCCGCGGAACTCGACGGCAGCGTCGAGATCGACAGCTACGATCCCGATCTGGCCATGCCCGCCCCGGAAATCGAGCAGGATCCCGGGCTTCTCGAATCCTACCGGCAGGATCTCTCCCACACCCACGATCGCATCGAAGATCCGGCACCAGAGAACGACCCGGACATCTCGCCCCCTGCGGTCCAGACCGGACCGGTCCGCCAGACTCCCGCACCGGCCCCGGCTCAGGCCTCCACCGCACCCGAACCCCGCAAGGCGCCTGAACCCCGCAAGGCGCCTGAACCCCGCAAGGCGCCTGAACCCCGCAAGGCGCCTGAACTCCTGCAAGCAGCCCAGGTCGAGGCCCGGTACAGGAAATTCCTGAGAGACGCCCACGAGAACAAGCAGGACGCCCAGCGCCGGGGCATCCATCCCTACCGGACATCTCGCGCCGCCCGCCTCATCCGCGAAGCGCTCGACCTCCTCAAGCAACCCTCTCTCCGGCCGGCCGCGGCGAAGGTGCTCCGCAACGCACTCAACGCCTACCTGGAATGGCGCCGGCGACACGCACAACAGCCCGTTCGACAGCCCCCGAGATCCACGCCGCAACCTCGCCCGACCGGAAAACGCTCGACGCGGACGACCCGTCAAACACGCAAGCGGGACATCCGGACCGGGGAGCCCGCCGTTCCCCGCGTCGCGTCCCCCCCGAAACCCGCCCCCGCTCCGCGGCAGACCCCGACGCCCGAAACACCGCGTCCAGCTGCGCAAGCCCCGGAAACAATCCGCACCAAGCCCGAGCCGGTGTTCGTGGATCCCTCGGTCGAGGCCGAACGCCTGCTGGGAAATTTTCACGCCGAGGTATCGCGCCGCGCCGCAGAAATCAGGGTCGAGAAAGAGAGCCAAGCAGCGACAAAGCCCCCGGCCGTCAAGAAAGCGCCAACCGTCGACGACCTCGTCGATTGCTTCCTCACCGGCCACCGGGCAAACAAAATCCGCGCGCGGTCGGCCTCCATCAGCCCCTATGCCACCGAGGAATGGCCCGCCCTCCTTCGCTCACTCAACGACCTGGTCCAGCGTTCCGACGTCCCGCCGAAACGACGGGAAGTCCTCGTCGGGATCCACCAGGACTACCGCGACTGGCGCCTCGAACAGGTCAGGGCCGAGAAACACGAACCCCAAGACCAATCCCAGCGCCGGTCCCACCGCTTCCGCTACTGACCCCCCGCTCTGTCGAGCACGATCTGAGTTGAGGTGGCTCCACCTTTTCGGACAAGCCTGGCGGCTCGGTGGGTTCCGGCGAGTGAGAAGCGTCTCAGGGCTGAGAGCAGGACATAGGCCATGGAAGTGAGCCAGAGGCGGAGCTGGTGTTGGCATGGCGGTTGCGGAGGTAGGCCGGAATCGGCGCGTTGGACTCGCCGTGCACGTTCCGTCGACGACCCGCGCCACGGCCCCGGGATTTCTGTCAGTCGTGAGAATCGCATGTGCCGAGCGTATACTTGGCTCGAGCGAAGCGAGTGGCAGGGGACGGAAGACATCGAACGGTTCGTGTTCCTGTGGATCGCATTCAGCGCTGCATACGGAGACGAGTCGGCGCGGCGGGAGTTCGTCCAAGCCCGGGAAGCCAGGGAGACCGAGCCCGACCGCTTCAGGGCCTTCCTCGGGATTACCGTGCAACGGGATGAGCAGGCGTTCTGGAAAGGATCGTCTGGGACCAGTTCCCCGGTCCGATCCGGGTCCTGCTGCCGAACCGATATGTGTACCATCCCTTCTGGACCGTCTCTTCTGGGATGGTTGTGTGGGGTTCTGACCGCGACGGCGCTTGGAGACGCCGCTTCCAAGACAGCAAAAGGGTCGCGTTGGCGGCATTGTCCAACCGGAACGTCTCCACCGTGCTGGCAATCGTGTTCGACCGGCTCCAGACCCTGCGCAACCAGACATTCCACGACGGCACGACCCACCCCAGTGGTTTCGGCCGGGACCAGATTCCGGAGCGTAGCCGGATCATGGCGACGCTTGTGCCGGCCATTCTCGACAAGGCGGGCGCTTACAGAAGAATCCACCCGGCCACTGGTGTTTCAATCCCGCTTGAGGCAACCGTAAAATATCGGGGTGAGGGACGGTGGCCCTCCCACGAGAGCACCCGATGGACCAAATCTTCGATTGGCCGGGCAAGTCCGACAAAGAGGATAACGAGCACCCAGCGGTCCTGCACATGCTCGATGTCGCGGCGTGTGCCGAACGACTGATCGAGGGGCACACGGCATTTGGCCGCCTCTCGGACGCTCAGCGGCGGGCGTTGGTGATCCTGGTCGCGCTGCATGATGTCGGCAAGCTGTCAGAGTCGTTCCGCGCCCTGATCCGCACCGACCACAAGGGAGCTCCACCACATTGGCAGCTTTCGGACCACTTGCTGTGTGGGGTTCTGGATGACGTCCTGATGGAGCTGGGCGCTGACGATTGGGTACGAGCCGAGTTGTACGCGGCCGTGGCGGGGCATCACGGCCGGCCGCCGACGCGTGCGGGGGGAGATCGACGCGAGAGACGGAAGCGGCAGCGTGCCATCGGCAGCGGAGAACAGGCGGCACGGACGTGGGTGTCCAAACTACTGGAACTGTTCCCCGACGCATCTCTGCAAGACATGACGGTTGATGGCGCCAAGGCGCTGAGTTGGGCGCTGAGCGGCCTGACGGTAGCATCGGACTGGATCGGATCGAACAAGGACTGGTTTCCGTTCGAGCCGGACCTCCGCGATTTCGAAGCAGCGCTGAGGCAATCTCAACGCCGCGCGCGTGATGCTGCGAAGGCGGCGGGTCTGAACCCGCCCCCCGTGAAAGACGGCGGCACCGTGCTGGTCGGACTGACCGAGCTTCGGCCGATGCAGGAGTCCGCATTGACAGTTTCCCTGGACGATGGGCCTCAACTGGCCGTGCTCGAAGACTCAACTGGCACGGGAAAGACCGAGGCGGCGCTGATCCTGGCCCATCGCATGATCGCGGCGGGCAAGGCGCGAGGGTTGTTCTTCGCACTCCCCACTACGGCTACGTCCGACGCCATGTTCGGCCGCATGCAAGATATCGCGCGGAACTTGTTCGAGGACCCGCCGTCGGTGGTGCTGACGCACAGCCGGGCGAAGCTGAGCGAGGCGGTGCGAGGTTTGCACGGGACATCGTCCGACGAAACCCCGGAGACCGACAGCGCAATGTGGCTCACGGACAACCGGCGACGGTCGTTGCTGGCGACGGTGGGTGTCGGCACGGTGGATCAGGCACTGCTCGGCATCCTGCCCACCCGCTTTTCCACGCTCAGGCTGTTCGGTCTGACCGACAAGGTGCTGATCGTCGACGAAGCTCACAGCTACGATCCTTACATGCAACGGGAGCTGGAGGCATTGCTGAGGATGCAGGCCCGGCTCGGCGGCTCAGCCATCCTGATGACTGCGACGCTGCCCCTTGAGATGCGCCAGGCGTATGTCCGCGCGTTCCAGGACGGACTCTCGATGCGAGCGCAGGGTCTGTCTGACACGCGCTATCCAGGCCTCCATCTCATCGGTCGCGAGGTGTCGAGCCATGCCGTCGAACCGCTGGCCGATAGCGTGCGAACCGTCCGTGTCACGCGGCTTGAAGATGCGGCGGACGCAGTGAACCTGCTGGCGAGCGCGGTTACGGCTCGCGCTGCCTCCGTCTGGGTGCGGAACGCGGTCGATGATGCCATTGAGGCGGTGGAGGCGTTGGCTCGACGCGGGGTGAAGGCGGACTTGCTGCACGCCCGTTTCGCCATGGTCGACCGGCTCCGCCACGAACGGGAGATGAAGAGTCGGTTCGGTAAAGAGGGGGCGGGGCGTGCGGGCCGCATCCTGGTCGCGACTCAGGTGATCGAGGCGTCGCTCGATCTGGACTTTGACGTGATGATCTCCGATCTCGCGCCGATCGGCTCGCTGATCCAGAGGGCTGGCAGGCTTTGGCGGCACATGGAGAGCCGCCCCGCTGCCGGCCGGCCGGTCCCCGACCCCATCCTGTACGTGGTGTCGCCCGACCCGAACAGTGTGGAAGGAGATGAATGGCTTCGCGCCGTCCTCGGCGGGGGAGCCTGGGTCTACCGGCTCGACTACCAGTGGCTGACCGCGAGGGCGGTGTTCGACGCGGGCGAGATCGCGGAGCCGGGCGGACTCCGGGCCCTGGTAGAGGCCGTGCACGGCGACTTCGCGCCACCGGTCCCGCAGGTGCTTGACGAGGCACAATGCAAGGCGGATGCCGAGGCCATCGCCGTTGCCGGAATGGCACGGAGCAATGTGGTGGACGGTGCGGCTGGCTATCTCTCGGGCACCGGCGGCGCGGTCGGCAACGACGCCTTGTTCCCGACGCGCCTCGGGGAGCCGCAGGTGACGATGGTGCTGGCCCGGCGCGACGGCGACCGGCTGACCCCGTGGGCGGACGAGGGCGATCCCGAGACAGCCTGGTCGCTGTCGGAGGTATCCGCCTCCCGCAAGCGCTTCGCGCATCTCCTGCCGGATCAGACCACGTCGGAAATCCAGGAAATCAAGGAATCGTGGCCCGAATGGCGTCGGGAGGCCTTCCCGGTCTCTGTGGTCGAGGAAGGTGGCGTGATCGGGGAGGAACTCCTATATGACAAGACGCTCGGACTGAGAAAACGCGCCCCGTCGGGACGGGGATGAACCGGTGTGGGCTCGTCTACGAGCGCCGCCATCGAGCAGTTACCCGCCGTTGCGGGTTATTCTCCGTTGCGTGACGGGCGGCGACCTGTAGGTACCGTTCGTCGCAGGTTTATTATTGTGTGAGCTCGTTTACGAGCAATTGCGTTGACAACCCCTTACGGCGCGTCCATATACATCGTAGGCATGATCGGGGAAGACTCGATGTTCGACAATCAACCGCGACCGCCCACGCTTCCTTGGAACGAGTTCCGAGGCCTGTTTCTGAGTCTTGGGACGCCGAGGTTTCTGTTTGTGACGGCGTTCGGCTGCTGGTTCCGTCGTGAGCCACCGCCGGATCCGGGGAAGCACGATCCGGCTGCGCTCCCACCGTCGTCGCTTCGTGGCCCCACCGACCGAGAAAGCCGCCGATGCTCTTGAATCTGCTCTCCGACCCTTGGATTCCCGTTCGCCGGAACGGGGAGACCGTCGCCATCCGTCCGGACCAGATCGCCGAGCCCCATGTTTCCGGGCTTGCCTGGCCGAGGGCGGATTTCAACCTCGCCTGCCTCGAACTCCTGATCGGTCTGGTCTCCATGGCCGATCCGCCGAGGGACAATGCAGACTGGCGGGCGCGCCACGATGCACCCGATGCCGAACATCTCCGCGCCACGCTGGCGCAATTCGCACCGTACTTTGCCCTTGCCGGGGACGGAGTGCGGTTTCTCCAGGACTTCGACGCTTTCGAGCGCACCGCCAAACCTTCCGACATCAAGCCTGTTGACATGCTCTACATTGACTCGGCCGGCAGCGCGACGGCGTCGAAGAACGCCGACCTGACGGTCAAACGCAACCGTTTAGCCTCCCTTTCGCCCGAGGAGGCCGCAATAGCGCTCTACACGCTTCAAGCGTTCGCACCTACCGGAGGAGCGGGCAATCGGACCTCCATGCGCGGCGGCGGGCCGATGACGACGCTGGTCCAACCTCGCGACGACGACCGGTCGCTGATCCCACTATGGCGGCAGGTCTTCGCCAACGTCCTCCCTGGACCGCCACTTGCGCCGGAGGATGCCGAACAAGCATTGCCCTGGCTCCGTCCGACGCGGACATCGGAAAAGGGTCAAGTCGTAACGCAAGAACATTCCCACCCGCTCGAAGCGTTCTTCGGCATGCCCAGGCGGCTGAGGCTGGTGTTCGAGAACGGCCGGGTCGTCGGCGTGGTGCAGAGGCCCTACGGGACGAACTACGCGGCATGGGAGCATCCGCTGACGCCATACTACCGGCGGAAGGAAGACGATCTCGAATGGTTCCCGGTCCACCCGAAGGCCGGGCGCCTCAGCTACCGTAACTGGCTGGGGATCACCATGGAGCCCGCTGGAGACGGAACGGGCACGCGACGTACCGCCAGCGCCTTCCGCGAATACTATAACCGTCCGAAGCCGCCGGACTGCGAGCTCATGCTCGGCGGCTGGGCAATGGACAACATGAAGCCAGTCGATTTCTCGCTCGACACATATCCCGCTTTCCCGGGGTTGGGAGACGATGGCGAGGTTCGGGTTAGCCGATTAGTTGAGGCCGCCAACACTGCCTCGGGCGCTCTTCGCAAGGCGCTCAAGTTAGCCTGTCGTCTGGACGGCACCTCCCGTGACATGGCAGTCGAGGCCTTCTTCGCCGAGACCGAGATGGATTTCGCGGCATCGGTTCGTCGCGTCGTCGAGGGCACAGGAGAAGAGGTGGAGGAAGCATGGCATCGGACCCTGCGGGGCCAGGCGATTCGCATGTTCGACGAGTGTGCCCTCCGTGGTCTCTCCGACCATGACGTCGCCACCATCGAGAAGCGGGTGACCGCCAGGCGCAACCTGCTTGCCGCGCTGGAAAAAAAGATGCGCGAGGCGATGGACCTGCCCATGCCCAGCAAGAAGGAGAATCGGACATGACGCTAAAGACAGTCGGCGAGATTGTGACGGACTGGTACCGGTCCGCGTTGGGCGGCGATGACGGCGCGGCACGGGCGGCACGCGCCCGGCTGAAGCGTTGTGAGGCACCCGTCGAGGCCCTGGCGGTGGCCGAAACTCACGAACTTAACAGGCACCTAAGGGAGTATGGCAAGAAGCCGACGGCCGACCAGCTAACTCTTCTCAGCACGATCTTCGCCCGACTCAAGGGCATTCACGGCGACAGGCTTGCCGCCCAGTTTGGCAAACAAGAAACCAGAGATGCGCCCCGTCCGCTCAGCGAGTTGCGGTTCCAGGCGCTGATCCGGGTTCCCTCGCACAGTGGAATGATCGCGCCGCTCCGCCGTTCCGTCGGCATTCTTGGATCCGAACCTGCATGCAACGGGCGCGAGTTGGCCGAAGATCTCTACTTCTGGAATGAACAGATTCGCAACAAATGGTGCTTTCAATACTTCGGCACTCCGTTCGTCGAAGCCAACCAGGGAGAGAACATGCGATGACGCGATTCGTGCAACTCCATTACCTCACCGTCTATCCACCCTCGAATCCCAACCGCGACGACATGGGCCGTCCGAAGACGGCGGTCTACGGGGGCGTTCAGCGGCTGAGGCTGTCGTCGCAGTCCTTGAAGCGGGCGGTCCGTCTGTCGCCGGCCATGTCCGAGGCTCTGAAGGGCAACATGGGCGAGCGCACCCAACGGCTTGGAGACGCGGTGGTCGAGCACTTGCGCGAGAAGGGCGCGGGCGACGGGAAGGCCCGCGAGATCGCGCAACAGGTGGCTGAGGTGTTCGGCAAGCTCGACGCCGGGGCGGCCAAGAAGGATCGGGACCATGTCCGCATCAGGCAGTTGGCATTCGTCTCGCCCGACGAACGGCAGGCGGCGATGGAGATGGCGGAGCGTGCGCTGGCCGGCGAGTCCCTCGCGAAGGAAGCCAGAGAGCGTGGCAAGCATATCCTGCGCGCGGCCGACGGCGCGGTCGACCTCGCCGTGTTCGGGCGCATGCTGGCCGACGCGCCGGATTTCAACCGCGAAGCGGCGGTGCAGGTATCCCACGCCATCACGACCCACCGGGCCGAGACGGAGGACGACTACTACACGGCTGTCGACGATCTCAAGAAACCGGCGGAGGACATGGGTGCGGGGTTTGTCGGCGAAGCCGGGTTCGGATCCGGCGTTTACTACCTCTATGTTTGCATAGACACCGACCGGCTGGTGGAGAACCTCGCGGGCGATCGCGAGCTGGCGCGAAGGGCGCTGGAAGCGGTGGCCGAAGCCTTTGCCACCGCCAGCCCTTCAGGCAAGCGCAACAGCTATAGCCACCACACCCGGGCCTCCTACATACGCGCGGAGGCCGGGGACCAGCAGCCGCGAAGTCTGGCCGCGGCATTTCTCAAGCCAGTTGGAGGCGACGATCTTCTCGGTGCATCCATCCACGAACTCCGGAAGACGGCGGCTGCCATCGACAACGCCTACGGCACGTCTGCCGACAGCCTGGAGGAAATGGATCTGGTCGGCGGCTCCGGGACGCTGCTTGAGATCCAGGCATTCGTGGCCGGGCAGGTGGGCGATGCGTGAGCATCTGGTATTCCTGCTCTCAGCGCCGCTTGCCTCGTTTGGCGGTTATGCCGGCCATGAGCGGCGGGGCAGCGGGCCGGTTCCCATGCGCTCGGCCGTGTTGGGGCTGGTGGGTGCGGCGCTGGGGATCGACCGGATCGACGCCGAGAGCCAGGCAGCCCTGCGCGCCTATTCGGTAGCGGTGCAGTCGTTTCATCGATCGACGCCGCTTCGCGACTACCACACCGTCCAAACGGTGCCGACCGCCAAAGTCAAACGGCCTTCGACTAGAAGCCGCGCGCTGGCGCGTGCAGGCCGCGACGCCAACACGGTCATCACCATTCGCGACTATCGTTGCGACGTGCTGATCGGCGCCGCAGTTTGGGGCGATGGCCGTTGGACGCTCGATGACCTTGCCGACCGCTTGCGGCGGCCGAGGTTTCCTCTCTATCTCGGTCGCAAATCGTGCCCATTGGCGAATCCCCTCAACCCGGAGGTGGTAACGGCAGAGACTCCTGTCGAGGCGCTGGCCCGCATCGGGATACCCCAATGGCTGCGCCCCGAAGGGTGGTCCGAACAGGACCGCTCCCAATACCTCGTCCATTCGGATCCCGTGGACGGCTTCCACCCGCCGCCATCGAGCGAGCGAGTTCCGGGCGAGCCGCTCGATCGACGGAACTGGACATTCGGCGAGTGTGCCGTCTGGCACCTCGGCGAGCGTCGCAGCGATCCGGGTAGCCCGGCATGACTCATTACCTGACCCGAGCCGTGCTGAATCGAAGAGCGCCGGAACATGCACTCAGACCCCTGCTCGATCCGGCAGACAGGGACACGGCGTTCGATGCCCATCATCGGTTGATCTGGACCTTGTTCCCGAACCGCGATGCCAGGCGAGACTTCCTGTGGCGCGCAGACGAAAGGGGCAAGTTCATGATCCTTTCGGCCAGCGAGCCCCAGGGCTCGCGCTTGTTCGAGCCGCTAGAGTCCAAACCCTTCGCGCCCGTGTTGTCGGCGGGAGATCGACTTGCGTTCATCCTCCGCGCCAATGCCACCAGGGACCGGCGATCCGGTCCACAGGATGACGTAGCCCCTGGGACCAGACGCAGGCCGCGCAAGGACCGCCGCGTCGATATTGTGATGCATTCGATGCAGGAGCAGGGTCTGGAGCGCGGGTCCACCGGTCCCGATTCCCGCGCTGCCCAGCGCATGCACGTGGCTGCAATAGCAGCGCGGGTGTGGCTTGCCGCTCAGGGCGAGCGCCGGGGTTTCTCCGTCGAGGGGTTGACGGTCGAAGACTACCGGGTCGCCAAGTTGAATCGACGGGGCGGCGGGAAGGCGACCTTCGGTGTGCTCGACCTCAAGGGTCTGCTGACCGTCCACGATCCGGAAGTCTTCGCCGATGCGCTGGTCACCGGCTTCGGTCGCGCCAAGGCCTACGGCTGCGGTCTGATGCTCATTCGCAGGGCTTGAGGCCGATGTCCTTGATGCCCGGCCTGGCACCGCCCCGTCCGATTCCCATCAAGGATCGGGCGTCGATCCTGTTTGTCGAGAAGGGCCGGCTCGACGTTCTCGACGGGGCATTCGTGGTGGTCGATCGGAACGGCGTGCGCACGCATATTCCAGTAGGCGGACTTGCGTGCCTGATGCTGGAGCCAGGCGCGCGTGTCTCGCACTCCGCGGTGGCGCTGGCCGCTCGCGTGGGATGTCTTCTGGTGTGGGTTGGCGAGGCCGGCGTTCGCCTCTATTCGGCGGGGCAGCCCGGCGGGGCGCGGGCGGACAGGCTCCTCCATCAGGCGCGTCTGGCGTTGGATCCCGACGCCCGCCTGCGGGTTGTCCGCAAGATGTACGACATGCGCTTCGGCGAACCGGCACCACAACGCCGTTCGGTCGAGCAATTGCGCGGCATCGAGGGCGCGCGGGTCAAGCGCCTGTACGAACTACTGGCCCGCAGGCATGGGGTTGTGTGGAAGGGACGGCGATACGACCCTCGCGACTGGGACGCGTCGGACTTGCCCAATCGCTGCCTCAGCCAAGCGACCGCATGCCTGTACGGTTTGGCCGAAGCCGCCATTCTCGCCGCCGGCTATGCGCCGGCCATCGGGTTTCTCCATACCGGCAAGGCTCAGTCCTTCGTCTTTGACGTGGCCGATGTGTTCAAGTTCGAGACTGTAGCGCCGATTGCGTTCCAGGTGGCGGGAGACGCCCATCGGGGCAAGCAGCCCGCGGCCAGAGATCCCGTCGGCGAAGTCAGGCGCGGCTGTCGCGACAGCTTTCGCAAGACCGGATTGCTGAGCCGCTTGATTCCGTGCATCGAAGAGATGCTGAGTGCGGGCGGATTTGAGCTTCCGCGTCCGCCCGACGAAGTCCAGCCCGTCGCCATTCCCGAGGAGCCAAGCGGCGATGTTGGTCATCGTGGTTAACAACGCGCCGCCGAGGCTGCGTGGGCGCCTGGCCGTCTGGCTGCTGGAAATCAGGGCCGGCGTCTATGTAGGGAACTACTCCCGTCGGACCCGCGAGATAGTCTGGGAGCAAGTTCGGACGCATATCGGCGATGGCGATGCCATCATGGCGTGGGCCACCGCCAACGATTCCGGCTACGATTTCGACACATGCGGAGCCAACCGCCGTATTCCTGCGGATCTGGATGGCTTCAAGTTGGTGCGCTTCACTCCCGTGCCGGGTTCCGACGGATAGTCTGCCACCAAAAAAGAACATAATCGGAACGCCCGTAAGCTCTTTGACATCGTAAATCGTGTTTCCTATCAACGCCTTCGAGGAAGAGCGTTCCCCGCCCGCGCGGGGATGAACCGACGACGACGACGACGAGTCGGACGGTTACGGCGCGTTCCCCGCCCGCGCGGGGATGAACCGATCGACGGCGGGATCCGGCGGCTCGACAAGGCGCGTTCCCCGCCCGCGCGGGGATGAACCGACGACGGAGAGGAAGGCGTCGTCGCCCTCGATGCGTTCCCCGCCCGCGCGGGGATGAACCGATTTCCTTCGAGTAGATCCGCATCCCGCCATCGCGTTCCCCGCCCGCGCGGGGATGAACCGGCCGAGGCCCCGACCAGATACGACCGCCCGCCGCGTTCCCCGCCCGCGCGGGGATGAACCGGTTCCGACCATCGCGACGCAACCCATACCGGAGCGTTCCCCGCCCGCGCGGGGATGAACCGAAGCCGGAAGTCATGTCCTTGGCATAGGACTGGCGTTCCCCGCCCGCGCGGGGATGAACCGAGTCGCGAGAATCGAAACGTTGGAGTCGCATTGCGTTCCCCGCCCGCGCGGGGATGAACCGCTCCTCGGTCTGGACCTTGCCCTTGTTCATCGGCGTTCCCCGCCCGCGCGGGGATGAACCGTCTGGATAGCCGGCATGGGAGACGCGAACGGAGCGTTCCCCGCCCGCGCGGGGATGAACCGGCCGACCCGGTATGTGGAGACCGCGGACGCGGGCGTTCCCCGCCCGCGCGGGGATGAACCGTGGAAGAGTCGACTCGGCCGGCCGAACCTACGGCGTTCCCCGCCCGCGCGGGGATGAACCGTGACCGCGGGCGAATTTCTGTCGACCGTCGAGGCGTTCCCCGCCCGCGCGGGGATGAACCGGATGCGGTCACCCCCGGCGAGTTCCTCGCCATGCGTTCCCCGCCCGCGCGGGGATGAACCGGTCGCAGTTTTCCGGTTCGCCTTTCGTAGGGCGCGTTCCCCGCCCGCGCGGGGATGAACCGGTCTCCCCGGTCTCCTCGATGCCGCCCAGGTCGCGTTCCCCGCCCGCGCGGGGATGAACCGGACGCCGGGGACATTTTCCCATGCGATCCAGCGGCGTTCCCCGCCCGCGCGGGGATGAACCGACCCGGTCGGCGGTCTCCTGGTCCTTGCTCTCGCGTTCCCCGCCCGCGCGGGGATGAACCGCCGGCGAGGACGCCGCCGGAATTCCCGGCAAGGCGTTCCCCGCCCGCGCGGGGATGAACCGTCGTACGAGGCCGTCCGCCTAATCGAAGAGGGGCGTTCCCCGCCCGCGCGGGGATGAATCGCCCTGCTCCACACCGGAACACCGCGCCCGAGCGCGTTCCCCGCCCGCGCGGGGATGAACCGACGCGCCGGCCGTGGCCGAGCTGCTTTCCGCGGCGTTCCCCGCCCGCGCGGGGATGAACCGTCCTACGAAGCCGTCCGCCTCATCGACCAGGGGCGTTCCCCGCCCGCGCGGGGATGAACCGATCCCCGACGTCTACAAGCGGCAGGTGGAGGAGCGTTCCCCGCCCGCGCGGGGATGAACCGATCTCGTCGACTCACCCGTCGAGCAACGCTTCGCGTTCCCCGCCCGCGCGGGGATGAACCGGCGTCTCTCGACCATTGCATGACGATGTTGGGGCGTTCCCCGCCCGCGCGGGGATGAACCGGGTCCTGCGAGCCGGCACCTACCGAGGCCAGGGCGTTCCCCGCCCGCGCGGGGATGAACCGCCGTTTCCTATCGTCGCGGGCGCGGTCGCGCTGCGTTCCCCGCCCGCGCGGGGATGAACCGGGACCGGCGAAACGAATCCCAGAGGGTCCCCTGCGTTCCCCGCCCGCGCGGGGATGAACCGCACTCATCGAGCTCGACCAGGCCATCGCCTGGGCGTTCCCCGCCCGCGCGGGGATGAACCGCTGTGGCGCCCGTTCGAGTGTCCCGTCGAGATGCGTTCCCCGCCCGCGCGGGGATGAACCGCCGGGGAGAATCAATTCCCGACCGCGGCGGCGGCGTTCCCCGCCCGCGCGGGGATGAACCGTACATCGGCGTGAAGTCGTACGCGGTGTCGCTGCGTTCCCCGCCCGCGCGGGGATGAACCGGCCGCGCGTCCTGCGCGTCGGCGAAGGCCTCGGCGTTCCCCGCCCGCGCGGGGATGAACCGGGGTTGCCCATTTGGTGATTCGCCGGGAGGTGGCGTTCCCCGCCCGCGCGGGGATGAACCATCGGACCTCGAGCTGCTGGTCGAGCACCGGCTGCGTTCCCCGCCCGCGCGGGGATGAACCGTGTCTGCCAGATAGTCTTTGATATCGTTCCGGGCGTTCCCCGCCCGCGCGGGGATGAACCGTCGGTCGGCTGGAGCTTAGACGCTGATGCGGTGCGTTCCCCGCCCGCGCGGGGATGAACCGGGGACAAGCGCACGCCACGACGCCTCCGGGCCGCGTTCCCCGCCCGCGCGGGGATGAACCTTGGAGTGGGTCGACCCGGTGCCCGGAGAGTTCGCGTTCCCCGCCCGCGCGGGGATGAACCGCGACAAGGCTCCGGCAAGGCTCGGGCAAGCCAGCGTTCCCCGCCCGCGCGGGGATGAACCGGCCGTCGCCCGCCCCAAAGCCCTGAGCGGGTGGCGTTCCCCGCCCGCGCGGGGATGAACCGTACGGAGGCCAGCTCCTAACGGACTGGCTGAGGCGTTCCCCGCCCGCGCGGGGATGAACCGTCGATCTTGGCTCTCCCAGAGCCGGAGCGCAGGCGTTCCCCGCCCGCGCGGGGATGAACCGGAGACCAACCCCTTCGACCAGCAGATGGTCAAGCGTTCCCCGCCCGCGCGGGGATGAACCGGCGAGCAGCTCGACCAGGCGCGGGCGCAGGTCGCGTTCCCCGCCCGCGCGGGGATGAACCGGACTCGCGATGCGCCTTCGCCTCGCGCTTGGCGCGTTCCCCGCCCGCGCGGGGATGAACCGGAAGAATGGGTTGCAAGCCGCTTTCCGACCGCGCGTTCCCCGCCCGCGCGGGGATGAACCGGCGACGTGGATTTGTTCGTGGTGGTCCCGGAGGCGTTCCCCGCCCGCGCGGGGATGAACCGTTGAGGGCGGATGCAAATCGCGGGTCGGATACGCGTTCCCCGCCCGCGCGGGGATGAACCGCTGGCGAGCTGTTGCCGTTGGGCGGGTGTGAGGCGTTCCCCGCCCGCGCGGGGATGAACCGGATTTTGTCTGGGTGTCGCAGACGCACCTGCAGCGTTCCCCGCCCGCGCGGGGATGAACCGTCGTTGAGCTTGGATTGCGCGATCGCTCGCTGGCGTTCCCCGCCCGCGCGGGGATGAACCGGCCGGCGCGCGCGGGACCGACCTCGGCATCGAGCGTTCCCCGCCCGCGCGGGGATGAACCGATCCCGGACACATACAAGCGCCAGGTCGAGGAGCGTTCCCCGCCCGCGCGGGGATGAACCGTTCTTTCGGTGGCGGGGAAGAAAAAAGCCCCTGCGTTCCCCGCCCGCGCGGGGATGAACCGGAGGGCGACGACGCGGCTCACGGATACCACCTGCGTTCCCCGCCCGCGCGGGGATGAACCGTCGCATCTCGTCGCGGACGGCGGCGAGCCCGAGCGTTCCCCGCCCGCGCGGGGATGAACCGGCCAGCCGAGCCGCGCCCGGGTCATCATCGAGGCGTTCCCCGCCCGCGCGGGGATGAACCGGCCCCGGCGACGATCGCGGCCTTGAACGCGACGCGTTCCCCGCCCGCGCGGGGATGAACCGTATTTGAGGATCGCGGTAGGGTTGCGATCCTCGCGTTCCCCGCCCGCGCGGGGATGAACCGGTCCATGGCTACCAATGACGGGCGGACCATCCGCGTTCCCCGCCCGCGCGGGGATGAACCGTATTGGTGCGTCGCCTCGCCGATCGTTTGCGTGCGTTCCCCGCCCGCGCGGGGATGAACCGATCGGTCAACGGATGCGTCCCAGGATCAAGCGGCGTTCCCCGCCCGCGCGGGGATGAACCGGGGCCTTGATTCTCCTGGGCGACGGCGGAGGCGCGTTCCCCGCCCGCGCGGGGATGAACCGTCCCGCGCCGTCCCGTGCATCACGTCGACCTCGCGTTCCCCGCCCGCGCGGGGATGAACCGGATCACGTTCCCGGTGCCGATCCAGAATTGGCGCGTTCCCCGCCCGCGCGGGGATGAACCGTTCCGGCGGTGGGTGCGTTCGAGGGCGTGACGGCGTTCCCCGCCCGCGCGGGGATGAACCGGCGAATCAGGTTCCCAACCGCGACGCCGGTCCGCGTTCCCCGCCCGCGCGGGGATGAACCGTCGAGCGTTCGGGGCTCCGGGTCGCCAAGTGGGCGTTCCCCGCCCGCGCGGGGATGAACCGCTCGACCAATGGGCGAAGCACCGTGCTGGTTGGCGTTCCCCGCCCGCGCGGGGATGAACCGTCGAGGAATGGGTCGAGCTCACCGGCCTGAAGGCGTTCCCGCCTGCGGGGCGGCAATCAACTTGAGACTTCCGCGTCAATCAGGATGAGACGGGGGAAGGCGGCGGCCCGGAACGGAGGGAGGGCGTAGCCCGACTGGAGTTCCGGGCCGCCGGCTCGCAGAATTTCCCCCCGTGCCTTCTGGCGGATTCGGCCGGTCGGGCGAACGGTGGCGCTTTCCCAGCAGGGGAGCGCGGCGTTGCCCGGGCGTCACATAACCGATCGCCAGAAGAGGCTGTTCATGACCCAGAAGAAGACCGACACCATTGAGGTGGCGGCCGCCAAGGCGGGCTTCAGCCGGGCCACCGGCTACCGGCTTGCCGCCGATCCGCTGCCACCTCAGGAGAAGAAGCCGCGGGGCCGGCGCCGCCCGGATCCGCTGGCCGATATCTTCGAATCCGAAGTTG
>MKWU01003091.1_pt1 | contig 22845 bp, 21 predicted proteins | sample 809101 | NCBI WGS metagenome assembly MKWU01 (sample SAMN05860141, study PRJNA318959) | sponge metagenome | host: Aplysina aerophoba | place: Slovenia: Piran, Adriatic Sea, Gulf of Piran | collected 2013-05-07 | reverse complement strand
AGTCCGCAATCTGTGGACTTCCCAGCTTGGATGCGCTCCTTCGCCTTGGCGTTTTCCGGCCACAGGGTGGACTTCGCGCCCAGAGAGTGCAGCCGCCTTGCACCGTCCATCACCGGCACTGCGTCAAGTTCCAGCTCTGCGCCAACAGACGACCCCTCCAGCATCGCCAGCAAATGACCTGCCAGCCCAAATCCGCTCACATCCGTCATGGCATTGGCGTGCCGCCCAAGAATTTCGGCGGCTGCATGCGCCGACCTTGCCATGACTGACAGTGCGCCAACGAGCTCTTCGCCCGATGCGAGCGACATCATGTGAGCCGCCAGAACTGTTCCGGACCCAATTGGCTTCGTCAATAGGAGGCAATCCCCAGGAAGGGCATCCGAAACCGCATTCATGCGCTCTCCCGGCTCCCCCAAGACAGTGAATCCAATTGCAAGCTCCGCCCCCTGGGAAGTGTGGCCACCGACTATTTCGACACCCTGCTCATCGCATGCGCTCCGAGCAGCGGACATGATCTCCCTCACCATCTCCCGTTGAAGGCGGTCAGACACATGGGGAATGGTGACTGCCGCGAGTGCGCTTCGGGGAACAGCGCCAACCGCTCGAAGATCGTTCAATGCATGAATTGCGGCAATTCTGGCCACAATCCACTCATCATCGAAAAAGGCGCGCAGATGGTCGGTTGACGCGAACATCTCCTGACCGTTGAATTCGATCAAGGCTGCGTCATCGTCAAGCCTGCAAAACTTCTTGCTCGGCGCCCTGCCGCGAAGCGGTTCCAACGCCGCGTCGAGTGCGGATTGTCCAACCTTGGCTCCGCACCCGCCACAAAGCATTGGCGATTCAACGGCGCCCTGACTGCGACCGACAGATGTCTGCGCCGAAGTGCCATGCTCACTGTCCGCAGCCGAAAGCTTGAACCTGTCCATGAAACGGCGATCAATGAAATCCTTCAACCTCCACAACTGGGCGCCAGCAGCCGACATTCCGAACTTTGTGCCCACCGCGTGCTTGGAACCTGTCGACACGAGTTTCAGAAAGTCTTTCTGCGGCTGAAAGGGCCGCATCCGACCACCTGACAAGGCAACTCGCAAATTGCCGGCCAGCACTGGCGCCTGACGGATTGCGTAGACGCCTGATCTCGGGATTGGATTCTCGGCATTTTGGCAGCAGTCGCCTGCCGCAAACACGTTCGGTTCGTTGCGGGATCTCAGGAACTTGTCCACCGCAATGAATCCGCTTGCGGTTTGCAGGTCGGATTGTTCCAGCCATCCATGTGGCGTGGCTCCTGCAGCGCCGGCGACAAATGCCGCCGGTAGCCGCTCTCCGCTCGCGAAGACTGCGTGATCGGAGGTGATTTCAGCAACCGCCTCTCCGCACCTTGCGGTTATCCCGTGAAGCTCCAGCCTCTTCGTCAACAGCAATCGACATCGCTTGGGCAATTCTCCGAGCAACTGCCCTTCTCGTTCACAGATTGTGATCTGCACTTCCCGTGCTGTCTCAGTTCGCAGCCTGAACGACATGGCCATCGCCAACTCGACTCCAGCCACGCCTCCGCCCAACACGAGAACCTTGGGTTCCGCCTTTCCAGCGACCACCTTATGCAGAAACTGGTCCCAGCTTGCGGCGAATTCGGCGAGCGGCTTTGCGGGACTGGCAAACTGCCTGAATCCCGGCAGCATGGCCAAGGCCGAACTCACTCCGACATTGATTGATGCCACGTCGTAGGCGAGCGCCGGACGGTCCTTCAGCAGCACCTGCCTTTCCTGACAGTTCAATCCCACCGCCCGAGCAATGACGATTCTTGCACCGGCGCGCTTTCCCAACCTGACCAGATCTATCTGCAGCTCGTCCAGCCTGTAGTGTCCGGCGATGTATCCAGGCAGCATGCCAGTGTAGGGTGCGGTTGGCGCGTCGCTGACAAGCGTGAGACGAGTGCCTGGGATGGGATTCCTGATCCAGTCGAGCAGGACCAATGCGTGGGTATGGCCGCCACCGACCAGCACGAGATTTCGTGACGGAAGCCTGCTGGAACGCATTTCGAATCGATCGCCCTGTTTCAGCCGTCTAGCGACGGACCGGGCTGCAGTTTGCGCCGGGAAGAGAGTGTCCAAGAGGCGGAGTCAACTTGTCGGGCCTCCGCTTGAACACTTGCAATGGCACGTTTGACAAGTGCAATTCTCGGCCCAAGGAAGCATTGGCATTCGCAGTCTTGAACATTGGAAACCGGCCTTTGTCATCGGTCGATGGCGATGCTGTGGAGCTCGACCCAACCCCCAAACGATGGGGAAGGTTTGTTCCTGCCCAAGGCAATCCCTGTCGAAGTGGCATGGGTCAAGCTGGCAGGAATGCCTTTTTGCTTGGTGGGCATGCAGTGCTGCAAAGGGCGGAAAGGCCCAATGACCATGGACTGGAGCCACAATGACGCTGCAAACCATGGACAGATAGACCGGCGACCGGATCGAACTCTTCAAAAAGTGAGTTGAAACTCTCCGCGAGGAAGAAAACTCGCTTTCCTGGCAAAGAGCAAGAAGAATTTCGTCGATTCTTGCCGGCAGCGCAGCCGGACGCCCTTGGCATGAACTTGGCAGATCCCTTCCAAATGGCGGGAAGATGTCAGTTTGGAGAATTGCTGACTGTTCAATCACCATGGGAACGGCATTCCCAAGGACAACTCTCGACGCCCAAAGCGCTCAATCAACCATGGATGACGACAGCGAGACAACCTGCCAACTGGAATCCATCATGTCAGGTTGCTTGCCGTCCAATGGCCGCGGGAGTCAGGACAGGAGCGGAAGGGGCTTGAACTTGCGGCGGCAACGTGGATCAGCGAGCAAGTCTGCGGCGGCCGATGGCCGGACCTGCAGCGCCGGCGTTGGGAACAGAAGGATGCGACCAGAGTTCCCCGAATGGCAGACGTAAAATGAGACCGCATGCTCTTGCAATGGCTGCTCAATTGCTGGGTTCTGCTGCTTCGCACTCGGGACCGGAACGATATGCAGCGCTTTTGCGAGGTCGTCTCTGTCCTGCGCGGCGATCAGAATGCTCACGAAGAGCGTATCCTGTGCAACGGTTCGCAGGAGAACCGCCAGAAGGGTTGAATTTTGCTGCTTGAGCCGCTCCACGACCGGTCATTGGCAATTGAAACGCCGGTTGGCTGCATTCTTGGTGGAGAGCCGGACGATTGTTCCGGCGCTCTGGCCAGTCATTTCCAAGCGGCATTTTGGTTCGCGGCCGCGTCCGATGCGCGGCACGAAGTCGCCCTGCATAGAAAGCATCCGACAGCGCTCACAATGATTGGGGTTGCACACTGGCCAGGGATGCGAACAGTCATCTTGCGCAGCACGAACCGCGTACGCCTGCCAAACGCCTGCGTCCAGGAATTCAGTGGATCAGATTCACGAAACACGCGCCTGCGGCATGCGCCGCAGCAATTGAGCCTGGTTCGGGCAACGCCTCACTTGACGACATCGACCTTGCTGCGGTTCAGCGAAATTGCGATAGCGGCAATGAGCAGGACACCCAGAGCGACCTGGCTCCAGGACGGCGGGACACCGGCTATTGTCAGTCCGTTGCGCACAACCGTCAGCGTCAACGCGCCGATGATGGTTCTGACGACGCTGCCGTATCCGCCTGTAAGCGGAGTTCCGCCCAGGGCCACCGCAGCGATCGCATCAAGCTCGATCATCAACCCGGCCTGAGGAGTGGCGGCGCCGGCACGGGCGAGATTCACGCAGGCTGCCAGCCCCACCATCAATCCCGCGGCGGCAAAGACCTTGATCTTGAAGAGCGTGACATTTGTGCCGACAAGCCGCAGCACCTTTTCGTTTCCGCCCACCGCTCGCAGCTGCTGGCCAAAGGCTGTCTTCTCGTAGAACACCCACATGAACACGGCGACCACCGCGGCAATGATGAAGATCGCCGGAAACTGCCCAAGCGACAACAGCCACGGCGCCGAAACCGACGAGATGTTGGTGCCGCCGGAGATGTTGCCGCCCGTGATGTAGATCGAGGTGCCGTCGGAAACTATTATCACAACTGCCCTCATGATGATCAGCATGGCCAAGGTCGTGACGAAGGACGGGATCTTGAGAACGGAGATGATGAGGCCATTTGCGATGCCGACAAGCCCGCCCGCAAACACGCCCAGTATCAGGCCGAATTCACCGAACCACAACATGCCCAACGCTGCCACAAAGGCCGAGAACGCAAGGTTGGAACCAACCGAAATGTCGATTGATCCGGTGGTGATGACAATCAACTGGGCAAACGCAAGGAGCATCAACACGGGGGTTTGCTGGGCGATGAACGTCCAGTTTCGAACCGACATGAACCGATCGCCCGAAATCATCCAAAACAGCAGAATGACAAGCCCGATGGCGATGAACGGCACGTAGTCCCGCAACCGTTCCATCTGTTTTGGCGTCACAAGCGAGCGCAGCTTTGTGGCGTTGGCCATTGCATCTCTCCTCATTCGCCGAGAGTGATTGCCCTTACAAGGCGATCGGATGTGACTTCCTCCCTCGCGAACTCGCGCGAAGTCACCCCGTGATGGGTCACGATGATCCGGTCGGCAAGTCGCCGAACCTGATCAAGATTGTGGCTGATGAGGATGAACGAGGTGCCATGGCGGTCACGGACTTCCTCAACAATGCGTTCGACTTCAGCGGTTTCGTTTGGACCGAGCGCCGCAGTGGGTTCGTCGAGAATGACGATTTCCTTGCCCCAGGCGATGGCACGGCCGATTGCGATGCTCTGCTGCTGCCCGCCTGACATTGACGAGATCGGCTGGGAAAGGTCCTGTACGGTGGTGACGTTCAGAGTGTCCAGCACTTCCCGCGTCTTCTTGCGCATCTTTCGCTGGTCAACGAAGATGCCCCATTTCTTCGGGATCCTTCCCAGAAACAGGTTGTAGGGCGCAGTCATGTTCGGAACCAGGGCGAGATCCTGATATACAACCTCGATGCCCTTCTCGCGCATGTGGGAGACACTGTGCTCGGTTCGGGGTATTTCGCTTCCGTTGATGACTATCCGGCCGCCATCGGGCACGTGGGCGCCGGCGATGACCTTGATCAGCGTCGACTTTCCGGCGCCGTTCGCTCCCACTATCGCGACGACTTCGCCTCGATTCAGCTTGAACGAACCGGAACGAAGCGCGTGCACGCCTCCAAATGACTTGGACAGGTTTTCAACCGCGAGTAGCGGCGGGGCTGCATCGACGTTGTTCATCACGCGCTGTCCAGTTTCCCTATGCTATGCCAGGGCGGCCTGCTGTCGCGGCAATCCAAGATGGGTTTGCGACAGCACGTCGAGAAAGGCTCCCTTGAGAACCGGGTCCTCCGTAATCCTGCTCAATTCCAGCTGCACTCCGCTATAGACGCTCGGCAACAATGTGGACTGTACCCGGTCCTTGATCGAATTCAGGAACGGTTGCCCAAACTGCGTGTATTCGTCACCTAGCACCACCAGATCGGGATTGGCAAAGTTAATGCAGTTCGTAATGCCCTGCGCCAGAAACCTGGCAACCCTGTCAACTTCCTGCTTTGCCAGTCGGTCGCCATCGGCGTAGGCCTTCAGCACTTCCTCGAAGTTCGCGTCGGGGGCGAGGCTTGTGTCCTTCTCGCTTGCGGCGCGGTCCCGGATTACGCGAAGCAAGGCAATGCGCGACGTGTACAGCTCGAGACAGCCATGATTGCCGCACTTGCATACCGGTCCGTCCGCCTGAATCGACGTGTGACCCAATTCACCGGCCAATCCCGAAGCGCCGCGATAGACTTCTCCTTCCACCACAAGGGCAGAGCCGATGCCCTGGCCGGCCGACAGGTACAGCAGAACCCTGGCATCCGAAGACTTGGACTTGTAGCGCCATTCGGTAAGCGCCGCTGCCTTTGCGTCGTGTATGGAGTGCACCGGAATCGTCGGGTAGCGTGTTCTAAGTTCCTGAATGAGGTCGAATCCCTGCCATTCCGGACTCTCCGTCATAAGGATCACGCGTTCGTCGCGTTCGAGAAAGGGGCCGGGCACGGCAACGCCGATGCCGTCGACACAATCCATGTCTCCGCAAAGGGAGTCAATTGCGTCCGTGATTCGCGCGTACGTTTGTCCAGCCGCACGGCCGCGTGGAATGGCGAACTCCACTGACCTGAAGGTGTCGCCACGCAAATTGAACGCGGCAACTGAAAAGCTGCGCCGCTGCAGGCGGAGGCAAATGACGTAGCGGCCGGACCCCGAAAAATCCAGATTGATGGATCGCCGGCCTCGCCTTCCCCGAACCAGGCCGACTTCTTCGAGCACGCCGTCGTCAAGCAATGGGCTGACAACCCGTGTCACCGTTGCCTGGTTGAGCCCGGTTGCGTCGCTGATCTGCTTGCGGGAACACTCTCCCATGTTCCGAATCGCCATGAGGATGACGCGGCGATTGTAACCCTGCACCCCTTCGAGCGACATGCCCTTCTGTGACGCCCTCACGCCGGGCTCCCGCCCAAAAATCGACGTTCTGCGCAACCTGGCGCCTGTTCACGACTCATCCCAGGCCGAAACTTGCGTTCAGACATCGGCGGCCTCGACAAATAGCATGTCCTCGACAATTCGCCGGCTGCGGATCTCCCTTGCGTTCGGAAGGTCCGACCGGTCAATCTTCGCCAGCGCCTGCCGTCCGGAACGTCCGCCCCTCAAATGTCGCCTCAGCAGACGAGCCCGAAGCACAGCGTCGCTGTTGTCGACAAAGATGCGCAAGTCCATTCCCCTTGCCGCAGTTCGCCAGGGCGACTTGTCCAACAGGACATAGTTGCCCTCCACTGCGTAGGCAGCCTCGGCGCCGTCGACATAAACTCCTTCCTGCACAGGTTCGTGCAGGATCCGACAGTATAGCGGCCACCAGAATGCGGCGGCGTTTCCCAGACGTCCAACGGCCTTGACAAAGCCAGTGCCGTCAAAAGTGTCTCGCCGACCCTTGAAATCCTGCAGACCCGATTCCTCCAGCTCCGCATTGGTCAGGTGAAAGCCATCCATCGGGCAATGGCAGGCTGACGGACCCATGGCCTGGATGTCCTCCACCAGTCGCCTTGCCAATGTCGACTTTCCGACGGCCGGCGGTCCGCCAATGCCGACAATGAGTGGCGGCCCGGAAGGACGAAGCCGTTCAAGAACGCGTTCGGAAAGCTCCTTGTAGCTGCCTATGGATTCAACCATCCATCCAACTCCGCGTCCCAGCCATTTCGCAGGACCTGGCAGCAATCAGGTTTGCCCTGTTCAGCGCCTCGACAAAGTCCCGTGTCTGCAGATAGGCATGGCAGAAGGCGCCGTGAAATATGTCGCCTGCTCCCAGCGAGTCGACGCAATCGACTTTCTTGGCGGGAATCCTGCCCTCATCCGCGCCGTCTCGCCATATAACGCCCTTCGCGCCCTGTGTAATGGCCCAGCGCTCAATTCCGAGGTCCGAACACATGGACGCAAACACTCTCGGCCCTTTCTCGCAGAACACTTCCGAAACGATTGGCATGTCCGTCAGCGCCAAAAATTCGGGCGACCACTCCTTCCATCCTCCACCATCGAGCACAACAGGTCCATTGAACGCTCGGATTTCGTCGCAGTGCCGCCGCACGAAATGACGTTCGTACTGGTCCAGCTGAATCAGCCTGTGTCCAGCGGAAAACAACTCATGCCGTTCCAACAGCCGCCTGCATTCCTCGCCCGCGCCATTGACAATCATGCGCGTGCCGAGGCTGCGCGTCGACACAACCGTGGACAATGGCAGCCGGTAGTCCGGGTCGGCACAGACATCTTCAACAACCACGCCTCGCCTCGCCAGATCGATGTTGACATATTCCCGAAACAGTCCTGGCGCGCCAAGCGACGTCGCCAGCACCGCCTTGCCTCCCAAGTGTGCGAACACCACCGCCGCATTCAATGCCGAACCGCCCGGAATGACGTCGTTGGCCAATGCCCTGGCCTTTCCGTCCGGTCCTGGAAAATCCTGCACGAGCGCCGTAACGTCCAGAACCGACCGCCCTATGAAGAGTGCATGGCTCATGCCAATGCCACCGCTGCGCCGCGGTTGCTCGTTCGCTCCCGCCGGAGCAACCTGGAATTCCCTGCGGCGCTTTCCGATTGATCGCCCGGGCGGGTCCTTGCTCGGGCGTGGACGTTGAATGCTGCCTGGCTTGATTGATTTGCCAACATACTGTCACCAATGCAGGCTTCGTGGCATCCGATCCTGCCCATTGCATCGCTTGCGGAACTGCGGCCGGGCAAGCGGGATGTCAGTCCGTCCCAAACATGTTGAATATGTTCCAAAGCTCGTATCCTGCAGCGCCGGCCGCCGACGAATCCTGGAACCTCCGCCGAGATTTCCGCGCTTTCGGAGACCGGCTAGCTTCTGAATGCCAGATTGTGAAAGGTGGCGCTGCCCTCCTGCACGAAGAGCCCCCAAACATCGGAACCAGACGAGTCGTAGACACGGAACGACGCTGCGACCTGCCCGGCCACGAAGCATTCAATGGCCGACCCGTTTCTCAGCAGCTGCACGCTGTAGCGGCCGCTTTCAGGCGCATGGGCCAGTGGCCGTTCCACCAGCGGACTGTCGATTTCCTGCCTGACTGCGATTCCATGCCGCTCGTTGAGCACGAGGCTGTCCCAAAGCGGGTCCATTGCAGCCGGCCAGCGATCGAGCACGACTCTTTCGCGTGCCGGTTCGATTGCGAGGAAGTAACCGCTGTCGTGGCGGTCATCGCCTCGCGGCTCGATCAGGATTCCGACTGCCTCGGTGCGCTGCGTCGGTTCGATTTCGACGTCCAGCATCACATCGTTTCGGCCCGGTCCATCCAGCAACGCGTAGGCGTAGGTGCCCGTGGCATCGCAATGGGGACTGGAGCGCATGGTCCAGTCGCCCAGCCCTGTGCGCATGCTGTACGGAACCCGCCGGGAGTAGCTGGCCTTGACCGCTGCCGGAAGCCGGCAGGTCAAGGTTCCGTCCGGCAGGGACACAAGCTCTCGCGGACTGCCGAGCTGGCCTCCCCAAACCCAGTTGTCGTTGGCGCCATGGCGCTTGCGGTACGGAATCCAGGCGAAGCTTACGCGGCGAGCGCCGTCGCTGGCGGATTTCGCGGCATAGAATCGGCGACCGTCCAAACTGTCCAGCCTGCGGCTTTCCCACGGGCCGTCCGGAGTGGGCGCAACGCGGTACACGGTCTGCATCCGCTCCGAGTAGCGGCTCTCGACGAGGTACCACCAATCGCCCATCTTGAAGAGTTCGGGACACTCCGGACAGTGCGTCAACCTGGTGGAGGCGAGCGGCGGCCCAACCTCCCAGCGTTCGAGATCGGCCGACCAGGCAGTGGCCACGCAGCCGCGACGGAACAACGGACCATCCTTCAGTCTCGCCGAAAGAAGCATCCGAAAGAGCCCTGCCTCATCGTCGCGGTACACAAATGGATCGCGCCAGTCGACGGTTCCATACCATCGGGGATCCGGTGAAATCAGTGGATTCGCGCCCGACTTCCTCCAGGTGGCCAGGTCCGTCGAAGTCGCCTTGCAGATTGTCTGCGGCGACGTGGACTGCCGGTTGTAGCCCGTGTAGAAAAAATGAAACACGCCCTCGTGTTCGATCACCGAGCCGGTCCAGATGCCGTCGCCGTCGCACTCGCCGTGTTCGCCCGGCCCAAAGGCATCGGGCATGACTTCCCAGTTTGCGAGATCTTCCGAGCGAAGGTAGGCAGTCGAAACGCGGGCGCGCTCGACATATTCCCACGCGCCGACCGGCGGCTGCGAAAAGAAAAGGTGCCAGGCGCCATCATGAAAAAACGGCATGGTGTCGCCGGCGGCGGCGCCTCGCTCGGGAGCATAGCCAAAAAGCCGCATTGGCGGACCTCAACAATGTTGCCTAAGAATTGAGAGGGATCCCGACCAGAGTTGGCCGGGATCCGGCAGCGGTTTCCCTACTGCACAAACTCTTCCCAGTTCTTCGAGAAATTGTCGATGAAGCCTGGCAGATCCGCATCCGGATTGTGGACGCGGCTGAGACTGCGAACATCCTCCTCGGACAGAATGCAGCCACTCAGCAACCCGCTGGCATAGGTTTCGACGTTTTCAGCCGTCACCGGAATGAGGCTGAACAGCGGCTGTGTGTCCTCGACCGGATGGCCGTGCAGGTAGTCATAGAGCTGAATCAACCCGAAGCCGCCGACCATCCAGTGGCCGCCGATTGAAAACGCAAGCTTGCCGGTTCTGATGAATTCGGCAACCTGTTCATCGATGTCCGTCGTGATGACGGCAATGTCGTCGCGTCCAGCCTGATCGATGGCGAACTGGCTGCCCAGTCCAGCCACCGCGCCAAGCACGATGATTGCGTCCAGCTCGCCGGGAGCGAACCGGGCAATGAACTGTTCGGCATACTTCTGGCCGTTCTCGCGATTGAGCCGGTCCCATGCCTCCGCCAGCAGCGTAACGTCTTCATGCTGATCGAGCACCGACTGCACGCCTGCCCAGATTTCTTCGGCCGAAGTGACGCCTTTCTGGTTCCAGATCATGGCGACGTTCTTGTGGCCGAGATCGACGGTGGCCTGTCCGATCGCTTCACCCCAGGTCGTGTTGTTCTGCGTCACCTGTGCGATGAAATGCTCGCCCTGGTAGTCCGTGTCGTAGTTGGAGACGACGAGCCTTCCAACTGCCACTCCGGGAATGCCATTGGCTTCGAGAAGCCGGGCAACCTGAATGCCCGCCGGCGAGGTCAGTGGATTGAACACCAGGCCGTCAGGCTGGCTGGCAATGATCGATTCCGCCTGCGACACGTGCTGTTCCTCCGAGTTCTGGTCGTCAAACTCGCGCAGCTCGACATCCAGCGCATCGGCAACGCATCGCTCGAAGCGGTGCCGGTTTATCACCCAGGGGTTGGTTTCGGGCTGGCCGAGATCGGCAATGACAAGGTCGGTCCGCACATGGCCACCAGCCACCGCGCCGCCGGCAAAGGGCAGCGCCATTGCCGTGGCCATCAGGGCAGCGACAACTGTTTTCCTCATTTCTTCCTCCCACGAAAATCTTTTTGCATGTTTCTGAACGATAAATTTCTGAAACTTTCAGCAACCATTTAACCGCTTAACGCAATCAATTGCAACTTGCAAGCAAAAGATGGAATTCGTTTCTCGGAGCTGGTCCAGTCCGTTTGAAGTCCCGGCAGTTCGCCTGGATCCGCCAGCGGGCCTTCGCCCGATTGTCGGCAAGCCGTGGCAGCCATGACGGCGGCCAGCGCACTCACCTCCAAGGCGGAATCGGGGCGCCGGCGGCGATGCCTATGAAAGTTGTATGTCCAGGGCGCGCGCAACCAAGCCGTGGAAATGGTGCAGCGCGTGTTCGCCGCGACCGCTCGTCGTGGGACCGGCAATGATTGGCCCCTGCGAATAGGCCTGCGACGCAAGTCCCCGCTGGACGCTCTCGCAAATCAACACGTCCTCCGCAACAAGGACATTGTTGAGGTAGTTGCGGCGCTCCCGGGCGATCTTGCCGCTTCTGGTCAAGGTGTGCCCGTCAAAGCATGTGTCCATGCATCCTGCTGGTCGAATTGCCGATATGTTGATTCCTGCCTCGCCCGGCATGACGTTGATTGTCGTGTTCGGCCAAAGGTACCAGAATGCGGAGAACCCTATGTCGTCGTCAGGGGCAATCCGGTAGGCGGAATTTTCCAGCTTCAGATCTTCGCCCAGCTGACGCGCCCACATTCCGAATACGTCATTCCGATAGCTGTCGAGGCAAATGATGTCGGCAAATGCAGGATGCGCGTGGTCGCAGTGATAGCATTCAATGTAGTTGTCGACGACGACCTTCCACCCCGCCTTGATGTCAATCGAACGGCACCCATCGTCGGTGGGCACGTTGATTTCATCGAAGAACGGCAATCGCGTGCGAACGTCCCTCTCCAGGTCACCGGCCTGCTCGGCAAGCGAGGATGCATGCGGATTGAGATTCACGAACACGCAGTTCAGGAAGATCTCCAGACGCACCTGTGCAAGGCAGAAGTCACGACGATTGAAGCCGGGCCGCAAATGAGCGTTTGGCGCTCCGCGCAACATGCCTTCGCGGGTATAGGTCCAGGCATGGTACGGGCAGACAATCAGGTTCTTCAAGGTGCCTTGACCATGTGGAACCAGTTCGTGTGCGCGATGCCGGCATACGTTGTGAAACGCACGCAGCTCTCCGTCGCCGCCTCGAATGACAAACAGGTTTTGGTCGCAGATCTGAACCGTGCAGTAGTCGCCTTCGCCGGAGAGGCAGCTTTGGTGGGCCACATACTGCCAGCTGTTGAAGAAAATTCGGTTCCTTTCGAGTTCGTAGACAGCCGGGTCCGTGTACAGACGCGAAGGGAGCGTGTACGACTCCTGCGGCAATGCCGTGACCGGCAAGTCCCCGTTTGCTTCCGGCGCCGCTTCCCGAAGTTGCGAACCGTTGCTCATTGCCGTCAACTCCAATCTGCCATTGCGATGACATTCAGACGTGAATTCAATCCCACGGCATGCAGCGATGCCGGTTTCCGGATTGAACTGCATGCGCTGCCGAAACATCGAATGCCGTCCGCATGCAGATCCGCCATTCCTGATCAGAACGCCGCGGAACAACTTGATGGATCGAAAGGCTTGCCCGTCCGCAATGCTGGACGTCAACTACAACAAACAGCGTCCGGGCGACAAGGAAAATGCCGCAAGTTGCAGTGGCAGGCATGGCCACCAATCGCAGCCTTGCCTGTCGGATGCAGTCTTGAGCCGCATCGCAGTCCCGCCACTTCCGAATGCATCAATGCGCCTGGTTTGTGGCAAGCCAACAGGCGTCACTGCCCCTTGCGACGACGAAGGCGAAGGATTTCGAAATTTGTGGACGCCTTGCCCCGGAACAAGCGCCAAGAAAGGGACCTGTCCGAGCTCTTCCAGTCGGGCGCTTCCGAAAGCGCCCTGCCGACAACGGCATGGCGTCCTCCTTCCCGTCGCCGGTCTGGCAGCCTATGCGCTCCAACTGGCCGGAGCGGCGTGCACGGCCATGCCCGAGGAATCAAGAAAGTGAAGCTTGTCCTCGGGGAAAGTCAGCCCGATCGCCTGTCCCGGAACAAGCTCAGCGGTTCCGGTGACGCGCACGGTTACCTGACCTGCCTCGCTGCAATCAACAATCACGAAAGTGTCGGCCCCAAGATACTCCACAACATCGACGACGCCGTCCAACTGGCCGCTTCCAGTCTCGTTGATTGCAATGTGTTCCGGCCTCACGCCAACTTCGACTGCCTCGGCGTCGCCGAAGAACGGTCCTCCCCGGCCACCGGGCAGGCGGTACGATCCGCCACCGGACCGGCAGGCAAGCATGTTCATTTTCGGACTGCCGATGAATTGGGCCACAAAGCGGTTGACTGGCCTTTCATACAGTTCGCGAGGTGATCCCACCTGCGCTATTTGCCCCTGATCGAGCACGACGATCCGGTTGGCCAGCGTCATGGCTTCAACCTGATCGTGCGTAACGTAGATCATGGTGGATTTCAGGGACTGGTGCAGCTTGGCGATTTCGTATCGCATCTCCACCCTCAGTGCGGCGTCAAGATTGGACAGTGGCTCGTCGAACAGAAATGCGGTTGGATCCCGCACAATCGACCTTCCAATGGCGACCCTCTGCCTTTGCCCTCCGGACAGTTCCTTGGGCCTGCGCTCCAAGAGCTCCTCAAGCTTGAGTATTCGGGCCGCCTTGCCGACCTTCTCGTCAACCTTGGACTTGGGAGCGCCGGACATCTTGAGCGAAAAGCCCATGTTTTCGCCAACGGACATGTGGGGATACAGGGCATAGGACTGAAACACCATCGTCAATCCCCGTTTCGCCGGCGGTTCTCCCGTTACGTCCCTGCCGTTCAGAAGAATCTTCCCGGCGGATGCCTCCTCCAGGCCGCCAATCAGCCTCAGCAGCGTCGACTTTCCGCAACCCGATGGCCCGACAAACACGACGAACTCGCCATCTCCCATTTCAAGATCGACCCCCTTGATGACCTGAACATTGCCAAACCATTTCTCCAGGGAATTCAGCTGAATTGTGCCCATTGTTCGCTCTTTCCGTTTTCCTTTCCCAGCCAGGCCAGCCATGCGGCTGCCGTCCAGGTAAAATCCGTGCCGCCAGCCGAGGACCCGTCAAGCGGATTGAAGTATTCCGAGAACCCGCTTCCTTTCACAAGATTGGCGGTCACCCTGCGGATGGCTTCCGCCTCCCTGGCAAGGCTTGCCTCCGCCAAGCCAATTCCAATCAGCATGTTCATGAATGCCCAAATTGGGCCGCGCCAATAGCGCCGCGGGTCGAACCGGTCGCTTTCGGGGTCATGGCTGGGAATCCAATAGGGCGTGGATTTCTTGATGCGCTCGAGGTGGCGCAACATTCTGTTGTCCCGAAGCCCTCCGTACCAGCACAGAAACGAGGCATTCGAAACGCATGCGGACCATTCGCCCGACCGCACGTCACGGGCATCGTAGCTCTGGATGTTCGGGTTCCACAGCGACTTGGCTCCACGAATCAGCCGTGCGGTCCAGTTGTCCAGCTGGTCAACTTCCAGACCCAGATCCCTGCCAATCGCCGAAAGGTCCCGGTTCGCTCTCAGCAGTATGAACGTCATCGTCGGGTCCGCCATCCTGAAGGGATTGCATTCCCGCAGCCGTGCCTCGTCCCAGCCGTTGTTCCTGCCGAGGTTCACCAGCCAGAGATAGCGGTCGTAGTCCCGGTTGCGTGGCCGCATCTCCGGATCGACCACAGCAGTGTCGCGCCGCTGATACGATCCTACGTCGGAGGGATCAATTCTGGCAAGGGCATCATCCCAGTCCGGCGCATTGTCCCGCCCCGCTTCCCATGGATGCGTGACGCAAACCGCTTCGCGGTCCAGTCGCCAAGTCATGAACCAGCGATGCCAGGCAACCAGCGACGGAAACAGCGCCCGGACACGTTCCTCGCCGAACTTTCGGTCGGCGTTCCATATCTGCCGGACGATCGTGGCCGCGACCGGAGGCTGGCTGATGCCCGAGGATGGGACTGTGCCGCTGCAGCCCCAGACGTCCGGTCCAGGAAAGTACCCGTCGTCCTGCTGATGGAACAGTATGTGGGGAACCATGCCGTTCTGCCATTGACCGCCAAACAGCGTTTCCAGTTCCACCCAGGCTCTGTCCAGATCAAACGTGGAAAACCCGAGCGCGGCAAGTGCACTGTCCCAATTCCATTGGTGTGGATAGAGGCCGGCGGTCGGCACGGTATAGTTGCCGCGGTCGTTCAGGCGAATGGTTTCCCTGGCCTCCGCATCGATGTCTCTTCGCTCCGGCACGCCGGTCTACCCCTTCACCGAACCTGCTGTGAGCCCTTGCGTGAGGAAGCGCTCCAAGCCCATGAAAAGCGCCAGCACGGGCACGGAAGCTATCACTGCCCCGGCCATCAGATGCTGTCGCGGAATCTCCGACGAATTCAGCATGGCCACACCGCGGGTCAATGTGAACTTGGACGGATCGTCAAGCAGCATGAAGGCCAGCAGGAACTCGTTCCAGGCAATCATGAAGACGTAAAGCGACACCGAAGCGAGCGCCGGCAGGCAAAGTGGAAGCGTGATGCGGCGAATGACCGACAGCCTGCTCAGCCCGTCCATCAGGCCGGCCTCCTCGATCTCGACAGGTATTCCCTTGAAGTAACCCTGCAGAATGTACAGCGCGACGGGAATCGTCGTGACCGGATAGATCAGGACGATGCCCAGGATGGAGTTTCTGAGTCCGGCAACCGAAAACGCCATGTAGATGGGCAGGGCGAGCACAATCATCGGAACCATGTAGATGAGCAGGATCGACTGGGACAAGTGCCGCTGGCCCTTGAATCGAAGGCGCGCCACTGCATAGGCGCCCGGCACGCTGAAAAGCAGCGTCACCAAGACCGTGACCACAGACACGTAGAACGACGTCCAAAGATAGCTTCCGAAGCTGTAGTCGACGAACAGTTCCCTGTAGCTCCGCAGAAGACCCCATCCCTTGGAGAGATCAATCGAGTAGTCGAGCGGATTCTGGAGCAGCTCCTGCTGTGACTTCAGGCTGGTGGCCACCATGACGCCGAAGGGAATCAACACCGAAGCGGTGAACACGACGAACCCGAACCCGATCAGAAACCGTATGACGCAGTGTTCGAATTCGTGCCGGTCCATGCCGGCAAACGGCAGATCGCCCACGATCCGCGATGCGGAAAACGCAACGGCAAGGCCGGTCACCGCGCCGGCCAAAGCGCCGCCCAGCGTGCCGATTTCCTCCCCGAACTCCATCGGTCCGAAGCCAATCGAGGTCAGCGCTGCAAAGATCAGGGCTGCCGCAATCGCCACCAGCGAGCGACGATGCAGCAGGGGCATCGCAATCCCAATTGCGCCGCCCAGCAGCAGCGACATGGGAATGGAAGGCCGGGCCGCCGTTCCGGTTCCGAGAGCCAGTGCGATCGCAACAACAATGACTGTCGTGACCGACCACAGGGCGATCAGAACTGGCGAGGTGACATAACCTCGATGTAGTGCTTTCATAGCTCTTCCTCGTGTCTGAGAGCCCAGAAATAGATGGCGCTGAAACCCAGGAGGCAGAAGAAGATGACGACGGCAACCGCCGCGCCAGCGCCGATGTCGGAAACGGCAAATGCCTGCTCATAGACATTGACAGTAAGGGTGCGCGTGCCGGCATTGCCTCCCGTCAAGAGAAATATGTCGTCGAACTTGTTGAAGGTCCAGATGAAGCGCAGAAGAAACAGCACGCTCAGGATGCCGAAGAGCTGTGGCAGCAGGAGATAGCGAAACTTTTGAAAGGGCGACGCTCCATCCATGTCCGCCGCCTCGAACATGCCGGCGTCGACGGCCTGCATTCGGGCGAGAATGAACAGAAACGACAAGGGGAAGTAGCGCCAAATCTCGAACACGGTAACCATGATCAGCGCCAGCGGACGCTCCCCGAAGAAATTGATTGGTCCCTGCGTGAAGCCCATCTGCAGAAGCAGCGCGTTTGCCGAACCGGAAAACGGGTCGAACAGGGTGATCCAGGTGAACGCTGCGGCAATGACCGGCACCACGTACGGAAAAAGGAACAGTCCCCGGAGCACGCCGCGCCCGCGGAAGGTCTGGTTGAGCAGAAGCGCCGCAAACAGGCCCGCGACAAGCGCGCCGATCGTGCCGACCACGGTATAGAAGACCGTTGCCCACAACACGCTCAGAAAGTCCCTGGCATCGAACACCGCGATGAAGTTGTCGAGCGTAAGGTCCCATCCGGTCAATGCGCTCTGCCCCTCGCCGCTTAGCACGGGCGCCGAATCCCTTGGGTTGGGAGGACCGTCCGGAAACTCGATTTCGGCAGTCACCGGAAGCTGCAGGGATTCGCGATGGCCGCCTTCCCAGTCTCCCAATGTGCAGGTCAGCCTCTGCCCGGCAAGTTCGCAACGGTCGTCAAGTTCCTCGATCGCCAATCCTTCCGGGATCGTGTCGATCAGCTCGACGCCAGTGATTCTGTTTTGGGCATGGGAATTGCGAAGTCGATACTCGATCGTCGCTCTGTCGCCCGGAGCCGACAGTTCGCCTCGCAACCGTTCGTTCGCAATGGGCGAGGGTGCGCGAAGGTCGCCGAGCGAGACCGGCTTGAAGCTGATCCAGAAAATGGCGAGGAGCGGGAGGACGACAATCAGCGCGATGCTGACAATTGTCGGCAGCAGCATCCCCCAGGCCAGCCTGGCTTCCTGTTTTTGCAGCGGCTTGGGGCCTTTCGGCGGCACCGCGGTTTGGTCTTCCATTTCCCACTCCCGTGCGGATTGTCGCCGGCGCCGTCAGTGCGCCGACGACTTGGATTTCATGCCTTCGTCAATTGATTTTCGCCAATTCGGCATTCAGTTCGGCCACGGTCGATTCGGCGTCCCTCACGTCGTCAATGTATTCACGCACCAGCCTGTTGATGACCTGGCTGTTGATGATCTTCGAAGCGAGGGCCAGCTGGCCTTCCTCCACGCCCCATCGCTGTGCGACGTCGAGCCCGCCCACGATCTCGTCAATCATGTCCTGGCTGTAGAGATCCGCCAGCGGCGCCTTGCGGTCGACTCCGACCGGCAACATGGACCAGGCATCCACGAACTCGGTCATGTTGTCCGCGGTTCCTCGACGCACCGGGAACTTGCCTTCCGGCGCGATTGCCAGAGTGTCCGCATACCCTTCATTCATTGCGAATCTGACAAACTCCGACGCTGCGTCGATGTCGGCATCGGCCGTGATGCCGAAATAGCGGACATCTCCCCAGGCGGCTCCGTCGGCATTCGAGGGTCCGGCGAAGTTGGTGACGATGCCAGTCTTCGAGGCCAGTTCGGGCGAGGTCGGATCGTCGTTGATGGTCGGCGGCGCCGAGTCTCTGAGACCTGCCAGTTCGTCCAGGATGAACGGCGACCAGATGATCATTGCCGCCTTGCCGGCGAAATACAGTTCGCGCGACTGCTTCCAGTACAGTTCTCCCGGCGGCGATGCCTTGGCGATTGCCTTGTAGAAATCAAGAACCTCGATGGTCGGCCCGGCTTCAAGCGGCTTGAATCCGTTCGAGTCCACCGGCGAGACGCCGTTTGCCAGGAACACATGCTCAAGCACCTGGCTCATGAAGTTTTCGTCGACCTTGGTGGCGGCGACAAAACCGTACATGTCCGGCGGACTGTGCAAGGCCTCGATTGCGGCAAGCGCGTTGGCGTAGGACGATGGCGCGGCGAGGCCCATTGAGTCGAACAGATCCTTTCGGTAGACGATCATCTGCGTCCAGCCGTCAACCGGCACCGATGCATAGCCGCCTTCGACTGCCGCCAGCGACAGCGCTCCGGCGGAGAAAGTGTCAGACCCGAGATCATTGATGACGTCGGTGGCTGCATCCGAGTCGAGGATGCCGGCTTCCGACCAGGGAAGAGCATATTGCAGCGTGTGATAGATCACGTCGGGCAGGTCGCCGGCAGCAAAGGCGGCGGTTGCGCGTGTGCCAAGATCCGACTCGGTTACCGGGATGACTTCCACGGAAATGCCCGAGCCGCCCTCGAACTCGCTGGCCATCGCCTGTTGTTTGGCCAGCCGGTCAGGCTGCTCCTCGGTGGTCCAGAAACGGATGTTCTGGGCGCTGGCTGTTGATGCGGCCAGCGCAAATGCCAGCGCCAGGCCGGTCAGCAGACCGGGAGACCAGTGTTTGAACCTCTTCATTTTTCAACTCCTGTGAATTGATGATTGCTGTTGGGCGGCCTCACGCAAGAGAGCCGCAAGCTCTTCGCTAGTGCGAATTGGTGGATGGTCGGATCCGCGCCGGACTAGAACCGCCGCTTCACATTCCCGCTGGGCATCTGGTGGGGCGCCACAGATTCGTTTGACAAGTTGGGTGGCCAGCCGTTCGCCCGCTCTGCCGCGATCGACTTCAAAGGTTGTAAGGGCTGGACGTGCAAACGACCCTTCCGGAATGCCGTCATAGGAAATGACCGAGACGTCCCGGCCGACTTTCAGTCCGAGCTGGTCGGCCGCCTGATAGAGTCCGAGCGCTGCCATGTCGATCGCGTACACGATGGCGGTCGGCGGTCGATCAAGTCCAAGCAGCGTCATTGCCGCCCTGCGACCTTCCTCGGTGGTCACGGCATCGCCGACAATGAGATTCGCGTCCTGTTTCATCCGACATTGTGCCAGACCGTCAAGATACCCCTGCAATCTGTACGAGCTGTAGCTGTAGCGTTCACCGCCGTTGACAAATCCGATGCGGCGGTGTGACATGCCGTGCAGGCGCACCACGGCATCCTTCATGGCCTGCTCGCCAAGGATGTCGTACCAGGAGCAGTCAGCCTGATCAGCGGGCCTTCCAAACAACACGAACGGGATGCCCTCCGTCCGCAGCAGCTTGATTCTCGGATCGTCCTTCAATGGCCTTGGGAGTATGAAGCCGTCGGCCTTGCGCTCCATCACCAGTCTGCGCAACACTTCAAGCGTAGACTGATCGCTGTCGGCCGAGGCAACCGTAAGGTCCCATCCTCGGGCATTTGCCGCCCGCGAAATTCCAGCCAGAAATCCGGCCAGAAAGGGACGATGGGCATCGTGATCATGGGTTTGCAGGACGAAGCCCAGCGACCGGACGCGGCCGGTCCGGATCGACTGGGCCTGGCTCAGAGGGGTGTATCCGAGCTCGTTTGCAACTCGAACTATGTGCTCCCTGGTGCGGGGCGAGATGTCGGGATAGCCGTTAATTGCCCGTGACACCGTGCTCTTGGTTCTGCCTACCCGTTTCGCCACGTCGGAAATCGTAACGCGGCGCGGGATTCTCCAGTCGTTCACCTGAACAGTCGCATTCCAGTCGAAGAATCTTGTCTATCCATCCCCAATAGCTTCCGAAACCGATTTCGGCAAGCGTTTTCTTCGAACAATCCAAGATTTTCGGTTGCAGGCCAACATTGACCGCGAACACACCCGCATTTGCGAGGCAGGTTGGGTTCTCCTGCAGGCCGGCCGAGCCGTGAATCATGAAGGGAAACGAAGATGCGGCGATACCGCTGCAAAGGCTGGCCAACGAATCCAGCTGGTCGGCGAAGCCGTCCTCCTGAAATGCGGCGAAGCTGGGGTTTCCTGAATTCCAGCCCGGCCAGACGCGGCAGCGTCAGCCCCAACGCGGCAATGCCAGGAACAGCCGAGCCCGAATGTGGGGACAACGGTCGTTCAAGCTGGCGATCCAGCCAGTTTCGGGAACTTCACCCAAGTCCGGGCTTGCGGCGCAGGCAGCCAGAAAGGCTGCATGGCAACCCCATTGTACAGGAGATCCCCGGAGACAAGCGCCAGAAACCACACGAGGACAAGGCTCTCTCCGGCCCTGCAACTGCCAACCGGCATTGAGCCGTTTTCCTTGGTCATCGCCGCGAAAGGGTGGTTCTGGAACGACCTGACCCAGGAGGAACAGATTTTCTGGCGGGAAAACACCTGGACTGTCCACCACATCACCCCTTCCGGCCGCTTCGATGAGGGCAGAGCACGGATCATGGCGGCGCATTTGCCGGCCCATAACAGCCAGCGGCCGCCAGCTCGCACCAACGGACACACCGCTGCCGGAGCGCATCATTGCGCCTGATTGCAACTGAAACCGGTCTACCGGAAGCGGTCGTCGCTACCGGCGCCTGTGGTGAACACAAGAAATGCGCTGGCCGGTGGCAGGTGGAAAAAAAACCTCACAAAGACCTCTCTTGACCACTTGCACACACGTTTGCCCTGCTCCGGAACCCTTCTCCGAAACCTCCACGCTCCCCGGAGAGACCTTTGGGGGTTGACATCAGCTATATACCTCTTTATGTGTCCTTAGGACACATAAAGAGGTATTAGGTTATATATACTCCATAGGAGTATATATAACCTACTCAGTGACTTAAGATATGCGGTAAGACGACGCAATGAACTTCAAGAAACGACGCTTGTGGGGTGTACCCGCACAGGTTGCAGAAATGCTGGAGAAAAGAGGAGAGCCCGTACTTACGGCATGGGATCTGTATGCCTTGATAAGGAGGGCCTATCGTGACAGGGAGAGAACTATTCCGCTGCCCTTTGGCCTTCACAAGGCTCGTGCCGCCTTGGAAATGGCGGGCATAGTTGCCCTGGACAGGGATTATCGTGCGCATTACCGGGTGATGGGAGTTTCTGATGGTCCCGCTGATGACATCGTCTGCCTGATCGATCGCTTTTGTCACATCTCCCACCTGTCGGCCATGCAGATATGGCAGCTGACCAACCGACAGCCCCATGAACTCATGCTCACACGTCCCGACAACCAAACCGTGAAAGGAATGATTTCCTACATCATGGATGAGGAAGCAAACGATGTTCCCTGGGAGCATCGGCCTTCTCATGCACCTTATGGCCCATTCCGGCTGGGTAACATCACACATCCGGGGCGTGTTCGTCAGCGCCCGATCAAAATGCGCAAGAGCCGGAAGCCCGGCAAGTCGATTCGGGCCCAGCAAGGCTTTTTTCGAGTAACGACCATCGGGCAGACATTTCTTGACATGTTGCAACGTCCGGCCCTTTGCGGTGGAATGCCTCATGTGCTCAAGGTTTGGGATGAGCATGCCGCCCGCTATCTGGACTACATAATTGCCGATGTCAGTACTGCCGACTCGGTTGTCAAGTGTCGTGCCGGCCATATCATTGAGGAGAGGCTTGGTGTCAATGATGAGCGAGTGGGAAAGTGGCATGCATGCGCCCAGCGGGGTGGCAGCAGCCGTCTTGATCCCCGGCGGCCATACGTGCCGAAATGGTCGGAGAGATGGATGATCTCCCTCAATGCATAATACCTATTCGCCAATCGTTGTAGATGTAGCGGCTTGGGTTAACGGCACGGCGAACCCCGTGCAATAGCGGGAACGACAGGCAACTCATGCCATTCTCGTTGCCGTTGCCAGAATTCGTTTGTCACACACCATGTATCTCAAGGGCGGGCTTCTGCTGGGTCTCCTGCACAACAGCCCGAGAATGACCAAGGACATGGATTTTACCGCCGGGTTCCAGCCACGGGAAGGCATTGACACGGAAATCAGGACAGCCCTGAACTATGTTCTGCCCAATGTAGTTGCAGAGCTTGGCTATGTTGGCGCACAAATGGAAGTAAGTAAGGTTAAAGTGCAGCCGCAGAACTTACCCAATCCAATTGCTGCTAGTGTCTCTGCACGGTGGTTCTGAATCTGTGGATTGCGGTTTGGAGGCTTAGAGTTTGGGATAGGCTTTGCCCATTTTGTCCCTGGCCTTGTCGAGGGTGAACATCCATTTTATCCGCCCCTTGTCTTCATTTCTCCGTTTCTCCCATGCCGCAACCTCCGCTTCAA
>MKWU01003090.1_pt1 | contig 22852 bp, 18 predicted proteins | sample 809101 | NCBI WGS metagenome assembly MKWU01 (sample SAMN05860141, study PRJNA318959) | sponge metagenome | host: Aplysina aerophoba | place: Slovenia: Piran, Adriatic Sea, Gulf of Piran | collected 2013-05-07 | reverse complement strand
GTTGCCGGCGCCGGTCGCGTCGACCACCGCGGCCGGGGAGGCCTGTATGTACCGGAATTCGGCGGGCGGGCGGGCGGGCAGTGCGCCGTGCGGGCCGAGCCGCGATGCAACGCCGCCGACCCCGGTCGTCACCACGCGGGGGGGGCGGTCGGAGGCGCGCGTGCGCGCCGAGCCGCAATGCAACGCCGCCGACACCGGTCGTCAGCAGGCGGGCGGCGATTTCCCGTGCCTCCGCGATTGGCGCCTCCGGACGCGTCGGCGTCGGCACCCCGGGAGGCGTCTGGATATCGAGCGGCGTCCACTCTCCCTGCGTCGTGCACAGGCGGCGGCCCTCGGCCAGGTTGAGAGACACCACGTCCACGTTGGCCAAGCGGGCAGCGACCGCCGGCCACCGCGCGGTGGCGGCGGCGGCCGCGTGCAGTTCCCACAGCACCACCGCTCCGGTGGCGGCGCGCAGGGCCGCGGCCTCGCGCCAGAACGCGGCGTCGTGATCGCGGAACACGTAGTATCCGCGGGCCGCCCGGTAGGCGGCGGGCAGGCGGTCGATGCGCGGCCTCATGCGTGTGAAGTGCTGCTCGCCGAACACGGGTGATTCGGTGCGGGTGTCCTCGCCGTGGTAGACCACGGTGCTGCGCGGCGTCCGGCAGCCGCGCGGTTCCAGGCCGGCGGTGTCGATGCCGTTGGCGCCGAACCAGGCGTCGTGGGTGGAGCCGGCAAAGTCGTCTCCGACACCGCAGGCGATGCCGACGTTGCGCGCGGCCAGCCGCAGGCCCGCGGCAGCGTAGGTGCCGGCGCCGCCGAGTACGCCGCGCCGCTCGCCGCCGGCTGCGAAGCGCAGGTCATCCACGATCACGTGGGAGAGCACCACGTAGTCGACGCGCCGCACCGCGTCACCGCCGTCCCTGTTCACTCGGTACCGGATTCAGCATCATGGGCGCGCGACCGCACAGCCGCGCAGCCGCACAATAGAACAACCGCCAAAAAGAACAACGAGGAACCAGCCATCGACGCCAAGCATACCGCCGAATCCACCGCCTTGTTCATTGATTGCGACCCGGGCATGGACGACGCTCTGGCGCTGATCGTCGCGCTCAAGACGGCGAATCTGCGCTTGTGCGCCGTGACCAGCGTGTCCGGCAACCTGCCGGCCGAGCGCTGCTACCGCAACATCCATACCATCCTGCAATTGATGAAAGTGCCCGCGACCGGCCCAACGGGCGTGTGCACCGGCCGTGGTGGACCGCATCCGCTGGTACGGGAGCTGGCGCACGACCCATTTTCGCATGGTGCCGACGGGCTCGGCGAGACCGGTTTGCCCGCCGCCCCGCTGCCGCCGGCCACCGCCTACGCGCCCAACCTGCTGGTGGAACACGCGCGCCGCCACGCCGAACAGGGCGACCCGCTCACCGTGGTGGCGCTCGGCCCGCTCACCAACATCGCGCTGGCGCTGCGCATGGAGCCGCGCCTGGCGCAGCTCGTCAAACGCCTGATCGTGCTCGGCGGCGCCTTCGGGCTGCAGCGCGAGGCAGCCCTCAACGCCACCGGCGACAACCCGGTGAGCGAGTGGAACTTCTACGTCGACCCGGAGGCCGCCCGCCAGGTACTGCACGGGGGCTTCGAGCTGGTCGCGGTGGGGCTCGACGTGGCCACGCACCGCGGCCTGCTGCTGACCGCGGCGGACGAACAGGATCTGCGCGCCTGCGGCCGCGCCGAGGCCCGGGTCGCCTGCAGCATGCTCGATTTCGTGACCGGGCGCGGCTTCGCCAGTTATTGTGTACTGATCGATTCCTGCGCCATCGCGGCGGCGGCGCGGCCCGATCTGATCGAGACGGTTGCGCTGCACTGCGACGTGGAGACGCGCGGCGAGCTGACCCGCGGGCAGACCGTGGTCGACATCCGCGACAACTTCCGCTGGGGGCACCTGCCGCAAGTGCACGCCGCCCGCGACGCCGACTTCCCCGCCCTGCGCCGGTTCATCGTCCACACGCTCATGGCCTGAGTTCCAGGCGCAGCACACTGCCCGCTTCCAGGCGAGCCGGCTCGGCAAGAATCACCGACTGCTGCCGCCGGGTGTTCGGCAGCGCCCGGCCGTCCAGTGTCGCGGCAATCGCGCCTGGTTCGAGCAGCGGGCCGGCGTTGAAGCGTTGCAAGGCAATCGATCCAAAATGCACTGACAGGACCATCCGGTCCACGTTCAATTGCACCGTTCCCCACGCGGACTGCAGGCACCAGAAGAAGCGATGCGCCGGGCGGTCTTGCATGGGATGGAAGCCGATTTCGCCCGTCGTCATGTCGAACTCGAAGCCGCTGAGAACGGGCAGCAGCGCGTAGGAGGACATGGCGCGGGCGTAGTTGCTGCCGCACTCCATTTCGTTCCACGGGTTGCGCTTCTCGCCGTCGTAGCGGGCGCGGATCGCCTCCACGACGGCGATTCCCTCGTCGACCAGCCCTTCCTGAATCATGTGGCCGGCGGCCTGGTACTCGAAGCCGCTCATCGTCTCCTCGGCGAACGGGATAACGGAGTTCGGCCGCCCGCGCGGGTAGGAGCAGGTCAGCATGCCGGACTCGTCGTTCAGGCTGAACACGCGGCGCGGGTTGAAGGTGTGCCGCATCTGTCGGACGAAGTTGTAGCGAAACACCGAGCGCAGCGCCGTGCGCCTCTGCTGCGGATCGAATATCTCGCCGAGCCCGGCGATGTTGGCATGCCACTGGGCGACCACCTGGTCGATGCCGCAGCCCTCTGCGACCTGGTAGTTGATCTGCCCGCCGGCCGCGTCCCAGTACTCGTCCCAGTCGCGGCGGGCGGCGGTGCGGCCGGTGCCGGCGTCGACCACGGTGGCATCGTTATCGATCAGCTCCTCCAGGATGTCCTTGTTGGCCAGGTCGATGAGCTGGTGGTAGTACTCGCCGTTGAACAAGTGGGCATCCACCCAGCGTTTCCCGCTGTGGAACAAGGAGCGGTACTCGGCTGCGGCATCCGCATCCTCCAGGTGCTCGGCCATCTCCGCGGCCGCCTTCAGGGCTGCCAGGTAGAAGCCGGTAAGCCAGGAGTTGGGGCCGAACAGCTCGGTGTCGAGGGTGTGGTGCTGCCGGCCCTCCAGCACGCCGTCGCGATCGCGGTCCCAGCGGTCGCGGTTGTCCGGCGACCAGGCAAACGCCATGCTCTTCTTGACGGCCGGCCACAGCCGGGCCAGCCAATCGCTGTCCCCGGAGATCTTCCAATCCCGGTACACCTTGACGATGCCGCCGAACTGGCCGTCGGCGCACGGCCGGAACGATGACCGTCCGCGCCCGAGGGGGAGCTGAAGGCGAAAGCTCATGCCGCCGTCGTCGCGCAGGTTGTAGCGGTAGTCGGCGTCGCGCATGCCGCGTTCCAGCCGCGGGAACAGGAACGGCAGCGCGTACGCGTAGTTCCACACGTGGGTGCAGCTCCCCTCGCAGCATATCTCGTCGGGGTGGCAGCCCTCGAAGCCGTACAAGGTGCCGTCCTGCAGACGCAGCATGGTCGGGCTCTTGAGCACCGACAGGTTCGCGGACACGGCATCGACCACGGCTGCCGGCAGCGTCGAAGAGAACAGCGCTTCCTTGAACGACACGGTCTCCCGGTACAGCCGGTCCCAGTTCGATAACGCGTAATGCGCCGCCTCTTGCGAGTCCTTCCACAGCGTGGCGTAGTAATTTCGCCAACTGTTGCCCGCCGGGCTCCCGTTCGCAGGATCGCTGCCCGGATCGCTCGGCGCCGGATTCCAGTAGTTGGTGTAGACGGGAAAGTTCCAGGCCAGCACGAATCGCGCCCGCCCGGTCGAATGCGCATCCACCTGCAGATGCGCCGCCAGCAGGCAGTGGGCGCTGCGCAGGCTCGCGCCGCGGGCGTGGATCTCCTCCTCGTAGTCCCGGTTCGCCAACCTGCCCGGCGCCGACAGGTCGCGCCAGTAGGCGGTCACGTCATCGACCCAGATGCCCTTGTAGGCGGCCCGGCGCCAGTACTCCTGGCAGCTGACGTCGGGTGCGTCGGTGGCAACGGTCATGTCTCCCGCCGCCGGGCCATCCGCTCCCGCACCGCGCGCCCGCATCCCGATCATGGACAGCCCGTCGATCCGCTGAAAGCGGTTGACCTTGGCGGCTCCCGGCACCGGGTTGTTGACCGACAGGCAAACGGTATAGGTCAGCGCCGCGTCTTGAGGATTGTGGATTTCGACCTCGAAGAACGCCGCCGGGATGCTGGAGTCGTCCTCGTTCAACGGAATGAAGGGGTTGAATGCGGTAACGGCCACGGCACCGGGGAAGGCGTCGTCATTCAGCGTAAGCGTGGCGACAGGAAACTCGCCGCGAAAGCTCGCCGTGCGGAAGTGCGGCGCCGCGGAAAGGAAGCTGCGCGGCGGCCCCGATCCGAACGGCGTGCTGCCGGCGCCCGCCTTCAGGCTGCCGGTATAAGGCGGCAGCAGATCGCCCTGCAACACCCGCGCATCAAGCACCTCGCCGTCTCGCTCCGCCTTGACGGCAAAGTGGGTGTAGCCGTTGGCGCTACCCTTGTTGGGCCGGTTGAATATCTCCCAGTCGACCAAGCGTCCGTCCCCGGCCAAGCCGATACAGCCGCTGCCGATCCCTCCCATCGGAAACGATATCTCCCCGGTCTTCGACCCTTCATAGACGAACGCCATCGACGTCAGTGGTCCGTGCGCAGGAGGCGGGCGAGCTCAGCTTCCGCGGTTTCGGTGAGCTGGTAGCCGGCCGTCAATCCGACCGTGCCTCGAGTTGCATGCGTAAGCGCCGCATCGCGGCGGGGCCGTCGGTAACGCGGCCGTGCTCGACGTCCTGCATCGCCGCGTCAACCAAGCCGCGGAAGTGAGCCCGCGCGCTCGCCTTCAGATCGGCGGGAAGCTGCTCCTCTTCCTGTTCGGTGAGTCCGTCGTAGATCCACTTCTCCAAGAGGCGGCGATGCTCGCTCTGCTCGAGCAAACGCAGTCCCTCCCGGACCACTTCGCTGGCGGTTCTATAGCGTCCCGCCGACAGTAGCGCGTCCACGAAGGCGTCCTGGTGTGGGGGCAGGGAGACGTTCCTGGTCTGCCGGTCAGCCATGGAGTCAGTATGCCACAAGATCGGGCTGCGTATCAATATTCGCCACACGCACCGACACGCACCGTCATGTCACGACACTCGGCGCTTGCTTGACCGGGAGTTGGGCGCGTAGCAAGGAGGAGATCGATGACAACGAGAGGAGTGTTGCGCCCGCTTCCTGGAGATGACCGGGGACGGTTCGGTAGTGCCCGACCTGGCGCGCGCCTACTCCTGTCACCGGAGTACACCGAACTGTCGCAGAAGATCTACGACCTGTGGGCGGAGAAGCTGTACATCATCGGCACCGTCGGCATGGTGCCGCAGCCGGTGATCGCCAAGAACAACCTCGGCAACGTGGTCAAGGAGTACCCGCTGTCGGCCGAGTGGTCCGGCGGCCTGCACAACGAAGTACAGCAACTGTTCTGGAAAAACTGAACCCCCGATTGACGGAGGCCGGCGATTCCGATCCGCCGGGATCGCTGGCTGTCCGCCACTTCGAAATGGCCGCGCTGTCTTCGTTGAGTTCCCTTCGCCATGGTCAGCGGTACACGTCTCTGCGATGGCCTACCTTGACGATCGCCACGACTCGTCGTCGGTCGTCGACTTCGTACACCACCCGGTAGTCTCCCTGGCGAACGCGATATCTGGATTGCCCTGACAGCTTCTCGCACGCTGTCGGCCGGGGGTCGTTACCGAGTTCGCCTATCCGCCGGGCGATGCGTTGGCGGTCTTTCTTGGATCGAATAGTGTTGAGTTCCTTTACTGCGGAGGGCTTGATGCGCAGCTCATATCTTTCCACTGCGCTTCAGATCCTTCAGGACCTCCTCGAACTTGAGGTTGGGCTCATCCGCTCGGTCGTCGAAGGCTGCAAGGTCCTCCGCGTCCTCGGCTAGCCGGAGGCGAACGGCCTCGTTGACCAAGTCGGATACCGATCGCTCGATCTCTACCGCCTTCAGTTTCAGTGCACGGTAAAGGTGGTGGTCGAAATAGATCGTAGTTCGCTTGGACACAGACACCACGGCACCGTAGCGCTTTGGCGTCGTGGAGTCAACGCCATACGTGCGTGGCGGGCGTGGCGTTGGCGCAGCGTCCGCGGGTGCCGGCGCCGGGCCGTCCGCGGGTGCGCTCGATGGCAGCCGCGCCATGGGTCTCAGGGATCGTTGCGGGCGGCTGGCGGGCCGTAGCGAGGGATGCCGTAGAGGGCCTTGCGGCGGCGGACGAATTCGCGGTCGCGGACGGCCGCGGCTTCGGCAATGCGGTCCGGGTCGTGGAACCAGGGGCGGTGCTCGGCCATGCGCGCCTGGATTTTGGCGCGGACCTCTTCGCTTGGCTCCGGCAGCGGCCTGCGGTCGGCGGCGGGGTCGTCGGGCCATCGCCATGTGCCGGAGAAGTCGTAGTGGCCGAACGGGCCGTGGAACGGCATGCGGAAGCCGATGGTGCTCTTCACGCCGAGTTCGATGTCCTCGGCGGTAGCCACTCCCTCGGCCCACAGACGCAGCGCCTCGCGCGACAGGGCGGCCGTGAGGCGGTTGATCAGGTAGCCGGGCAGTTCGCGCCGGATCGGAATCGGTATCCTCGCGGTGCGCCGCATCAGGCGGCACATGATCTCGTAGGTCTGGTCGCTGGTGCCGGGGCCCTTCGCCACCTCCACGCCGGGCACGATGTGCGGCGGCACAAAGTAGTGGGTCAGCCCGGTCCGGTCCTTGTGCTCGAAGTGCACGGCGATGTCGCTGAGCTGCAGGCGGGAGGTGTTGCTGACCACGATGCAGCCCGGCGCGCAGAGCCGGCCCAAGGCGCCGAACAGCTCCTGCTTGTCGGCCAGCCGCTCCACGATCGCCTCGGTGATGAAGTCGCTGTGCGCGGCCAGCCGTTCGAGGTCGGTGGTGGTAGTGATCCGGGCGCCGGCCTCGTCGGCCTGTTGCCTGGTGACCAGTCCCTCCTCCACGAACAGCTCCAGCGCCGCTCGCACATTGGCGAGCGTCCGCTCCAGCACCTCGTACGTCAGGTCGTACACCACCGTCGGGTAGCCCGCCAGTGCGAAGTTGACGGCGATGCCGAATCCCATGGTGCCGCCCCCGGCAACCCCTACGCGCCGTATATCCTCTATCTGCACGCTGTGCTCCTCGGACCCCACCGTACCGGAAGCGGCTCCCGGTGTCGCGGCCCGCGAGCCTTTCATCCCTTCATTTCCCGGGGTGATCAGGGCTCGATCACGGCCAAACCTGCCAGGCGGGCTGCCGCACATTGGCGGTGGTCGAATGACACCAAGCCGGTGTAGACAGGATTTGCTGGGTCAACGAGGGTATGGAGGGTGATGAGAGCATCGCGTGCCGAGGCGCCGGCGGCGGCTGCGGAGGCATCGGCGGGGTGTGTCCTGCACGGCGGATGGGTGCCCGGCGAGGCGGGCGGCCGGTTCCTGGTGTGGGCGGAAACCGTGCATGGAGTGCGCCGGCGGCGCGCCGGTGAGCATCCGTTTCACCTGCGCCGGGAGCAGCTCGCGGACGCGCTCGTGGAGGCGTGGCCGTACCTGTTCGAAGCGGCCGGTGTGGCGACCACGCGCGATTCGGCTTGGGCCGTACTACCCGGCGACGGCGTGCGGCCCGCGCCTTCGCTGGAGTTGCAGGCGGAACTGGATGAGGAGATTGCCCCGGTTACGTGCTGGGCGGCGTGGCGGGTGGACGTTGCAGAAGTTGCGAACCCGCTTGCCATGCTCCGCGCGCTCGGTCAGCTCGCGCACGCGACGCCGCGCAACGATGCGGCGCAGGGTATCCGTATCGGGGACGATTTGCGTTTCTGGAGCCGCTTGGCCGCGAGCTTCGAGCGGTCCGTTCGCCACCACGAGTATCTGCCGGCAATCTTCGCGGCGCAACCGGAGGCTCCGCGGGCCCAGCCGGCGCGCGGCAAGCGCCGCAAGACGGCCGGCAAGAATGCCGTGCGGTTCGAAGCGGGCTGGGAATTCGCCGCCACCGCCGAGGAGAACATTGTGGAGCCATTCGCACGCGCCATGCCGGGTGCGTGCCGGGCACTGTGGGCGGCGGCGCCGCAACAGAACGGAGCGCGGCCCGAAGAGGCAGCGCAGCCTGAGGAGGCAGCGCTGCCCGAGTTGCACGAGCCGCGCGCGCTTCTGCGTCACTTCCTGGCAGTGCAGCTGCACCGGTTGGTCGGCGGCACGCGGTTTACGCAGACGGCGCTGAAGAGCGTCCAGGGGTCGTTTCTGGTGCACGCCCTGCCGCCGGCTGTGCCCGCTCGCCCGTCCGCACCTGATCACCAGGCCTCTATCGGTGAGCACACCTGGGTGCAATGGCGGCGCTGGCGCGACCGCATGCGGCAGTCGGCGCTCGGTGCGGATGAACGGGTCTGCTTCCGGTTGACCGACGCGCAGGACGGGTCGCCCGACACCTGGCGCCTCGAATGGCTGCTGTCATCGCGCCGCGATCCGTCGCTGCTCGTTCCGCTTGCCGACTTCTGGGGAGCCGGCAACTCCGAGCGGCCGGCGCCGCGCAGCGTGCGCGAGGTGCTGTTGCAACTGGGCCAGGCGGCGCGCATCTACCCCAGGCTGTGGGCAGGCATGGACAGCGAGGCTCCCGCGGAAGTGGTCCTCGATCGCGCCGCGGCGCTCGAATTCCTGCGCCAGCAGGCCCCGATCCTGCAAGGAGCCGGATTCCGGGTAATCGTGCCGGCGTGGTGGACCGTGACCGGCCAGCGGCGCCTGCGGCTGCGCTTGACGACGCGCAACTCGCCGGGTGCAACGGCTGCCGGCGGCGCAACCGCGGCCGGAACCGAGTCGCCGGCAATATTGGGTTTCGACACGCTGCTCGCGTTCGATGCGCAAGTGGTCCTGGACGGCGAGCCGATTACCCGCAGCGAGTGGCAAAGCGTCGTTGCGGCAAAGGAAGGCCTGGTCCGGCTGCGCGGGCAGTGGATGGAGCTGCGCGGCGACGAGGTAGCGCGCCTGGAAGAGCACTGGGCAGCCGATGCCGGCGCGCAGACCATGACGGTGGCCGATCTGTTGCGCGCCGAGGCGGGTTCCGACGACCTCGAAGTAGTCTGCGAAGGCGCCGTCGGCCGCATGCTCGCCGCGCTGCGCGGCACCGGCGCCCTGGAAATGCTCGACCAGCCCGCCGGGTTCGCCGGCGAGTTGCGCGGCTACCAGGTGCGCGGCTTCTCCTGGCTGGCATACCTGGAGCGCCTCGGCTTCGGAGCATGCCTGGCCGACGACATGGGGCTGGGCAAGACCATCCAAGTGCTGGCGGCGGTCCTGGAGGACAAGGCGCGCAACCCGGATGCCGGCCCCACGCTGCTGATCGCTCCGACTTCGGTAATCGGCAACTGGCAGCGTGAAGCGAGGCGTTTCGCGCCGGCGCTCGCCACCTGCCTCCACCACGGGCCGCAGCGAGTCAGGACCAGGGAGGCGTTCGAGGCAGCGATTCGCGGTATCGACATTGTCGTCGCCTCGTTCGGAGTCGCCCGGCTGGACGCCGCGGTCCTGCAGAAGGTGCGCTGGTGGCGCCTGGTCGTGGACGAGTCCCAGAACGTCAAGAACCCCACGGCGGCCGTGACCAAGGCGGTCCGCGCGATCCCGGCGCCGCGCCGCATCGCCCTGACCGGCACTCCCGTCGAGAACCGGCTCATGGACCTGTGGTCGCTGTTCAGCGTGCTCAATCCCGGCTTCCTGGGCACCATGGCCGAGTTTCGCAAGAACGTGGAGCGGCCAATCATGCGCGACCGCAGTCGTGCCGCGACCGAGCGGCTGCGCAGCCTGGTGCGGCCGTTCATCCTGCGCCGCATGAAGACCGACCGGGCGATCATCAAGGATCTGCCCGACAAGGTGGAACAGAACTCCTACTGCAACCTGACGCCCGAGCAAGCCACCCTGTATGAAGCGGTGGTCCGCGACCTGGAAGCGAAGCTGAAGGAGGCCGACGACAGCGGGCGCCAGGGGCTGATGCTGTCCACGCTGCTGCGCTTGAAGCAGATCTGCAACCATCCGGCACAGTTTCTCCAGGATGCCAGCGAGTTCACCGAGACGCGTTCGCACAAGCTCGCGCGCGTGTGCGAGATGCTCGACGAGATCGACGCCGAGCGCGAATCGGTGCTGGTATTCACCCAGTTCACGGAAATCGGCAAGTCGCTGGAAGCATTGTTCCGCCGGCGCTACGGCGGCGGCGTGTACTACCTGCATGGCGGCACGCCGCGGGCACGGCGCGAGCACATGGTGGAGGAGTTTCAGGATCCCGATACCGAGCCGGCGATCTTCGTGCTGTCGTTGCGTGCCGGCGGCACCGGAATCACGCTGACGCGGGCGAATCACGTCATTCACTTCGATCGCTGGTGGAATCCGGCGGTCGAGAACCAGGCCACCGACCGCGCCTACCGCATCGGCCAGCGCAACAGCGTGTTCGTCCACAAGATGGTGACCATGGGCACGCTCGAGGAACGCATCGACGAGCTGATCGAGTCCAAGAAGAAGCTGGCGGAAGATATCGTGGGCGGCGGCGAGTCGTGGCTGGCGAATCTGGACAACGACGCCTTTCGCGAGTTGATCGCGCTGGACCGCGGCGACGCGGTGGTAGGCTGACGGGGAGGGCGGCGCATGGCAGGGCAGAGCAAGACCTGGTGGGGTGAGGAGTTCCTGAACGCCCTGGAGGGCTGCATGGACGCGGGCCGGCTGGCGCGCGGTCGAGGCTACGCCGCGGCGTACAGACGGAAGGAGTTCGCGATCCGGCAGGGCAAGATCGAGGCCACGATGGTCGGCAACATCAATCGCCATTTTGGCGTCTACGAGACCCCTTACTACGCCGTGAAGATCGAGTTCGAGAAGGTCGCCGCGGCGCGCTGGAAAACGATTGTCAAGCGATTGGGATCCAATGCGGACTGGGTGACGCATCTGATTCTGGGCGAGGTGCCGCCCACCATCGAGAAGGCGTTCGCCGGGTCGGGCGTCAAGCTGCTGCCGCGCACCGGCAAGGAGATTCGCTCGTCCTGTTCGTGTCCCGACTGGGCCAACCCGTGCAAGCACGTGGCGGGCGTGTACTTCCATGTCGCCGCGCTGCTCGACCGCGATCCCCTGTTGCTGTTCGAGTTGCGCGGCATGGATCGCCGGCAGCTCCGGCAGGCCGTTTCGCAGTCCGAATTCGGTGCGGCATTGGTCGGCGATGCCGGCGCGGGTGACCCCGATCTCGCGGCCGCTGTGCGGGAGCCGCGCTATCCGGCGGTGGCGGTGAGCGGCAGCGATACCCCCGCCGCCGACCTGCGCGCGTTCTGGCGCGGCAGGCCGCTGCCGCGGGAGGTGACGGCGGAGGGCCAGGCGCCGCCGGTGTCCGCCCTGCTGCTGCGCCGCGAGGGCGACTATCCCGAGTTCTGGCCCCGCAATACCTCGTTCATCGAGGCGATGGCCGCGGTGTACGAGCGCGTCGCAAAGGGAATAGCCGCGAAAGGCACATGATCCCCGGAGCGGTCAAGAAGTAGTGCAGTGCTGGTCGCCGTGACCGGGAGCGGGGCAGCCGGTCACCGGGGGCGCCAGTCGGCTTCGCCGTACACCAACCATGCATCCACCCGACGGCCGTCCCAGCGATAGCAGAGGTGCCGGCCAGGGACCGGAAGGCCAGCCACATCGGGCCAGAAGGCGGCCATCGCCGCACCGCCGGAGTGCGGGGTGTAGCGCACGCTCGGATAGACGAGGCCGTTGCTGGCATGATTCCAGCGCAGTTCGCGCGCCAACGACTGCGCGGCAGCGTAGTCATCCGCGTCGAGTGCGGCTTCGCACGCCGCCGTGTCGCGCAGGTCGTGCAGGTCGGCGTCTATACGGCTGAGCAGCTCACGGAAATCGGCCGTGGCCGGATCCTCATTGGTCGCCGCCATGAAGCGCTCGAAGTGGAACATCGTCTCCGCCAGCGCAACCGCGAAGCGGTCTCCCGCGTAGTACACGCCGTAGCTTCCGTCACTGAACCGGCTCGGCCGGTCGCGCGATGCGTGGCAGAACGGGGCCATCGCCCAACTGGCGCCGGGTCCGGACACGCGCCGCGCCGCCGGTACCAGGTGGATGGCGCCGATTTCGTCGCGTACCCGCGGGTTGGTCTTGGCTTCGGCAGCGGCGACCAATTCCCAGTCGGCCGGATCGGCAATGTCCTCGAACAGGGCGATCGGGGGATATATCGACCGAACCAGGCGAACGGCCCGCGGCCAGCGGACGCGGCTGACCGGTGGGATTACCAACCGCTGCGTTGTGCGTCGAGATAAGCGCGTACGGCGGCAAGATCCGGGATCGATCCGGCCAGCAGCCGGTGCAATGCCGGTTGGCCGCCGAACGCTTGGTTGGGCTTGCGCAGCCAGTGGTAGCCGCGTGACGGATCGGGAAACAGGTAGCGCAGGCTCTTGTGAATGCCCATCAGTATGGACAGCCGCTCACGGGTGTCGCGTGAAATGCGCGGCAGCTCGACTTGCCCGGCTTTCCAGCGCGCGTAGGTGCGCGCGGCCGGCTCTCCCAGGAGGATTCGCCCCTGCCGGTCGTTGAGCGCCCAACGCCGCATCAGATTGAAGAACGCGCGTAGCAGGGCACCGGTCTCGGCGTCGCTGATTGCAGTGGTCGGGCTGCGGCGAGTGTCATGCAGCGCAGGGGCAACAGTTGCCATATGGCATAGTGTAGTGCACTCTTTGGCGGTTCGGCAAGTTAGTACCGGCTCTCGCCTGGCCCTCGCCGGGAGCGGATCAGCAGGTAGCGGGTTGGTTGACGTGGCGGCAGAGCGGCGATAGCGTCTGACCATGTTTGGAGCGCAGTTGTACAATGTCGGCACGTCGTGGGACGAGATCACGTCGGTACTGCGGGTGATGGAGGCGGGAACCTGGACCAGCGCTTACGTCTATGACCATTTCGTTCCCCCTCTGGGCGGCCGGGCGGTAGAGTTGCGGCCGAATCTGGAGGGCTGGATGCTGCTCGGCAGCATGGCGGCGGTCACCACCAGACTTGAGCTGGGCGCTCTGGTTACCGGGAACACCTACCGCAACCCGGCGCTGCTGGCGAAAATGGCGGTGACTCTGGACGAAGTCTCCAAGGGCCGCGCCATCCTCGGCATCGGCGCGGGCTGGCACGTCCGCGAGCACGAAGCCTACGGCTGGGACTTCCCTTCGTTGAAGGAGCGGTCCGATCGCCTGGAGGAAGCCTGTCAACTGATCCGGATGCTGTTTCACGCCGGCCCGCAGGAGTTGGTCAACTACGAAGGCAAGTATTATCGGCTGACGGAGGCGCCGTTCGTACCCAACCACTACCGCGGCGCCGGGCCGCGCGGGCGCAGGCGGCAAGACGCCATTCCAATCATGGTCGGCGGCAAGGGCCGCAGACGGACCTTGAAGACCCTCGCTCAGTATGGCGACATCATGAACGTCATCTCCAGCCCGGAAGAATTCAAGCAGGAATGCGCGGTGCTCGACCGCCACTGCGAGGCGGTCGGTCGCGATCCGGGCGAAATTTCGCGCACCGTCCACATCCCTCTGCGCCTCATGGACGATGAGCAGAACGCCAAGAAACTGCGCGCCGCTGACGACTGGAAGCCGATCGGGTCGGTGCAGCGCGTCATCGACAAGTGCGGTGATTTCATCGCTGCCGGAGTTGAGGAGTTCTGTTTCGCGGGGATCCCGCAGCACCCCGCGGTGTATCAGCGGCTGAACGAAGAGGTGCTGCCCGCGTTCTCTCGCGGACTTCGGTAGCGCTTGACTGCCTCCGCTCTACACTGATATTCCACGTATCTGTCAAATCAGGAAATCGCTTCCATGGAGCGCGCCTTGCAGTCCGCTTACCAAGTGTGAGGGCGCCGGATCGCTACCACAGCCGCATTACAATCGACGTTGCGATGTTGGGACTGGCAGGGTTGACGATAAGCTTCTGCGTTGCCGGCGACACCAGCACGTCCATGTCCTCCATGGGCACGGCGCCGAGCAGCACGCGGTCGCCAAGCACCAACGCTCCAGTGAAACAGCCGCGGTTCTCGAACGTGAGCGACACCGGGCCCACATACGGCACGAGGTGCTTACCGCCGTCAGCAGTCGTTACTTCGCGCTGGTAGAGTTCGTCGAGACCGAGTTGCAGAGCGACGTGCTTCGGGATGCAGAGCACCGGTATCCACCAAACTGTTCACTCTCATCGGCCGGATCGAGGAGTCCCGCGGATTCGAGAGTTCGATTTCGGCGTTCACCAACCCCATGCCTCTCAGCTCCGTCCTCCTCGCGCCAGCATAGCGCCCTTGCGCCGGCATCGGCAAACCTGATTGTCTACATCCCCCACACCGTAACCGGGGCACTGCCGTCGGTCCGCTCGCGGCGAAACAGCTTGTCGCGCCACGGCTTGCCTTCGGTCCGGTCGAAGATGACCAGGTGCCCCTCGGCGGCACCGCACCGGTCCAGGTAGGCGCGCGTCTGCTCCAGCCCGGTACGGATCGTCTCCTCCACGCTGCCGCGCAGCAGCTTGCACTCGATTACCATCCGCCGCGTCCGCTCCGCCGGCGCGCCGGCCGGCCAGATGATCAGCAGGTCGGTGCGCATCCGCCCCAACCCGTACTCGCGCTCCACCCGATCGCCCGAGTTGACGATACGCTGCAGAAACGCCTGCAGCAGCAACTGCGGCCCGGCCTCCCGGTACTGAAACCGTTCGATCCAGTGCTCGGAGTGCTCGCGGAAGAACTCTTGGAACTCCGCCAGCAGCCGGGTCAGGTTCAGGCTGCCGTCGGCGTCCACGTACCAGGCCGGATCGTGCGCGAAGCCGGCCTGGGTGGTCCAGGTCAGGTCGCGCGGGATCACCTCCCGGTAGAGCGGGTTGGCGATGCGGATCGGGTCGTCGCGTGCAACCAGGCCAAGGTCGCGCACGTATTGCAGGTCGTCCGGGCGCATGGTTGCGGCCGCCGCGCTGCCGCTCAGCAGCGGTCCTATCACCCGCCGCACCCGCTCCTCCTGCAGCTTGTCGGTGAGTTGTTCAACGTGCGTCTCGCGGCGCAGGATGAGTTGCTCGCGCGCGTCGTGGATCGCCTCGGCGGTGATCGTGCGGCTGCGGTCGCGCCCGTCCTGGTTCCGAAAGCAGGCCTGTTGGGCGAGGGAGTTCACCAGCCACGGCTGCCCGGCGGTCAGGCACCAAACCGCCCGCAGCGCCTGCTCGGCAAACTGCTGCCCGCTCTCTGCGGTGTGCTGGCCCAACAGCGCCCGCGTCTCGGCCTCCGTGAAGTCGCCGATGCGCAGCGACTCGGCCTTGATGTTGAAGGTGCTGCCGCCGGTGACGACCGTCTTTTTGGCGGACGAGTGGATGCGGTAGTCGCGTACGTCGCGCACGCCGCACAGGATCACGCTCTGCGGGAAACGCAGCGGGCGGTGCGCGTAACCGGCGCGCAACTGCCGCAGCACGGCGATCAGCGTGTCTCCGATCAGCGTGTCGATCTCGTCGATCAGCAACACCAGCGGCGTGGGGTCCGCCAGCGACCAGCGCGTCAACACCTGGCGCAGCACGCCCGCGGCGCCGGCGCGTTCCAACAGGTCGGGCCATATGCGCGCCGGCAACGGGTCGTCGAGGGTCGCCTCGGCCTCCAGTTCCAGTTCGCTGAGGATGGCGCGCATCGCTTGGGTCATGTCTTCGCGCGCCGCCTGGCCCGGCTCGACGTTCACATAGACGCAGCGGTAGTCGCCGTGAGCGCCACCGTTCAGCAGGTCGCGCAGCGCCAGCAGGGCGGAGGTCTTGCCGGTCTGCCGCGGTGCGTGCAGCACGAAGTAGCGTTCGTTCCGAATCAGCGTGAGCAGATCGTCCAAGTTCAACCGACTCAACGGCGGCACGCAGTAGTGTTTCTGCGGGCGCATCGGTCCAGCCGTGTTGAAGAAGCGCATTGATTCCGAGTGTCTCCGTTTCGCCGTACTTGTCAACAGCAGCGCCGCACCATACCGCACCACCGCCGCCACTCGCCGCGGCGGCGCGCGCCCCACTCCTGCGCAAGACTCATGAACGGTGCGGGCGTACGCTGCGGCGGCGCCCGCCTCCGTAGCGGCCGGCGGCGCCGCGCAGGCGCGGGTCGAGCAGGTCGCGCACGGCGTCGCCGAACAGGTTGAGGGCGTAGACCGTCACCGTCAGGCACAGGCCGGGCCACAGCGCCAGCCGCGGGGCAATCTCCATGTACTGGCGGCCCTCGCGGCTCAGCATGCCGCCCCAGCTCGGAATGTTCGCCGGCAGGCCAAAGCCGAGGAAGCTCAGCGACGCCTCGGCGATGATCACGCTGCCGACGTTGATGCTGAACACGACGATCAGCGGCGCGGCGATGTTGGGCAGCACGTGACGGACGAGCGTGCGCAGCGTGCGGGCGCCGGTCGCCTGCGCGGCCTGGAAGTAGGCATTCTCCTTGACCCCAATCACCGCGCCGCGCACCACCCGCGACGCGGGAATGCCGCCGGCCACCCCGAGCACGACGATGATCTGCACCACGCCGCGGCCGGCGATCGACATGATGGTGAGCAGCAACAGCAACCCGGGAAACGACATCCACGCATCGACGAACCGCTGCGCGTAGATGTCGACCCGCCCGCCGATGAAGCCAGTGGTGCCGCCGATCAGCAGCGCGACGATGAGGTTCAACACCGTCGCCGCCAGCCCGACGGTGATCGACAGGCGCGCACCGATGATGAGGCGGCTCAGAAAGTCGCGGCCGACGTGGTCGGTGCCCAGCAGGTGCGCGGCCGATGGACCCTGCATCCGGTCCTGCACCCGGCCTCGGTCGTAGTCGTAGGGCGCGATCTGCGCGGCTGGGGACATCGTGGACCTGCTCTGCCAAGCCGTCAAGCGCGCGTTGGAGTTGCAACCGACGGCCGAATGGTGCGCCACGGCTACGGACCGGCTACGCCGCCGGAGCCCTCGACGTAGCGCCTTCTCCGCGCTGCTGCCGCCGTTCGCCTGCGCTGACCGACAGCCTGCGGGTGGCCGGGCGGGACACACCTCGCAGAGGTGGCGGCGCTGCGCGCCTACTGTGACGACCTGTTCGCCAGGGCGGTGTCCGCCGGCCACGGCAGCTACGACATCGACGGCCCGGCAGCGGAGATGGCTACGGCAGCGCCAGTTCGGTGCAGAACGTCGCGAATGGCAGGACGCGGGTGTCGGAATCTGCGTCGCCGAAGTCGGGCGAGCCCAGGTGCACCTGGTAGAAGCGCGGAATGACGCTGCGCTCGCGTACGTAGCGGCAGGCCGGTGAGGCCCTGCGTCCGCCGCTCTTGCATTCGACCGCGAACTCGGGGCGGCCGTCGCGGAGCACGACGAAGTCGATCTCGCGTCCGTCGGTATCGCGCAGAAACCGCAGTTCCATGGCGTAGCCTTCGGTGTCCTCGACCAGATGGCAGTACTTCAGCAGATGTCCGGCCACCATGTTCTCGAAGCGCGCCCCGGGATCAGCCACGCGCGACCAGTCCCAGAAGTAGAGCTTCTGTTCCTTGCGCACCGCTCTGATGCGCGGTGTCCCGAACGGCGCCAGCCGGTAGCAGAGGTACAGCCGTTCGAACGCGGCGATCCAGCGCTCGACGCTTTCGTGCGACGCCTGCAGGAGGATGCGCAGACGGTTGACCGAGAGCGGCGATCCCACACAGGCGGGCAGGTGCGCGAGCAGCAGATCCAGCCGCGACACCTCGCGCACCTGTTCCAGATCGCGCAGGTCCTCATGCACCACCCGCGCCGCGTGCTCGCGCAGCCAGCGGCGGTGGAAGCGCTCTTCGCCGCGCAGAAACGGCTCCGGGAAGCCGCCGAACCGGAGGAGATGCGCGACCGTGTCCGCTGCACGGGGCCGACCGCTCTCCATGAGGGTGAACGGATGCAGGCGGTAGTAGTGGTAGCGTCCCTGCAGGGAGTCGCCACCCTTGCGGTAGTAGTCGAGGCGGGCAGACCCGGTGACCAGGAATGAGACCGACGACCGGTGCTTGTCGTGGAGTCCCTTGATCAGGCCGCGCCACGCCGCGTACTTGTGGATCTCGTCGAAAATGAGGAGCGGCTGCCGCGGGGGCAATCGCGCGGCGAGAATCGTCTCGCGGTCGGCGAGATAGTCCCAGTTCAGGTAGGCCGGCGACGACTCGTCGCCGCCGTTCTCCAACAGCGACAGGGCGAACGTCGTCTTGCCCACTTGGCGCGGACCACCGACGAACACCATGCGCTCCGCGAGGTCCGCGGTCACGGCGTCGGCGAGGTATCTGGGCGTCTTCGGTAGCTTGGACGATGCCATGACTATTTTCAGGTGTACGAGAATATCTTCATGAGTATTTTCAGGTCAACCGGAAATCAGTCATGAAGTCATGACCTCTTGCCCGGACACGCTGTCTCGGGGTTACCGGTCGCTGCCCCGGAGCCGGGGGTCGAGCAGGTCGCGCAGGGCGTCGCCGAACATGTTCAGGCTGTACACGACCAGCGTCAGGGACAGGCCCGGCCACAGCGCCAGCCGCGGCGCCGCCTCCATGTAGGTGCGCCCCTCGCGGCTCAGCATGCCGCCCCAGTCCGGGACGTCGGGAGGCAGGCCGAAGCCGAGGAAGCTGAGCGCCGCCGCGCTCAGGATGTAACCGCCGATGCTGATGCTGAACACGATGATGATCGGCGGCGCGATGTTGGGCAGCACGTGGCGGGTCAGCATGCGCCACGTGGTGGAGCCGATCGCGTCTCCCGCTTCGAAGTAGACGTTCTCCTTGATGCCGATCACGGCCGATCGCACCACCCGTGAGCCGCTGCCGATGCCGCCCGAGATGCCGAGCACCAGGATGATCTGCAGCACGCCGCGGCCCAGGACCGACATCAGGGTGAGCAGCAACAGCAGTCCCGGAAAGGCGATCCAAGCATCCACGAACCGCTGCACCACCAGGTCCAGCTTGCCGCCCAGGAATCCGGTGACGCCGCCCACCAGGACCGCCACCACTACACTGATGGTGGTGGCCGCCAGGCCGACCAGCAGCGACACCCGGGCGCCGTGGATGATGCGGCTCAGGAAGTCGCGTCCCACGTTGTCGGTGCCCAGCAGATGGCGTGCCGACGGCGGCTCCAGGATCTCCATCAGGCGAATTTCGTCGTATGGATAGGGCGCCAGCACGTCGGCGAACACCGCGACCAGGATCAGTGCCAGCACGACGACCCCGCACACGGTTCCAAGCGGCTTGGTCTTGACCAGCCGGACCAGGAGATCGACCAGCCAGTGACGCTGCGCGTTCGCCGATTTCGCCATGCGCACCCCCTTATCGGTAGCGGACCCGCGGGTCCAGGTAGGGATAGGCCAGGTCGATCAGCAGGTTCACCCCCAGCACCACCGCGCCGAAGCACAGGTTCACTCCCATCACGACCGGGTAGTCACGGTCGGTAAGCGCGGTCAGCAGCACCCGCCCCAACCCCGGCAGCACGAAGATGTTCTCCATGATCACCGAGCCGCCTACCAGGAGGGGAAGTTGCAGGCCGACCAGGGTCACCACCGGAATGAACGCATTCTTCATCGCGTGCCTGACCACGACCAGGCGCTCGCTCAGGCCCTTGGCCCAGGCGGTGCGGACGTAGTCCTGGCGCAGCACCTCCAGCATCATGGTGCGCGTCATGCGCATGGTGCTGGCCGCCATCGCGGTACCGAGAATGAAGCTCGGCACCAGGAACATGCCGAGGTTGCCCAGCGGGTCGTCGGTGAAGCGGATCAGCTCGATCGGCGGCGACCAGCCCCACCAGATCACCGGGTACAGCAATACCATCACCCCGAGCCAGAAGTTGGGCATGGCCAAGCCGATCACGGCCACCGTCCGGCCGGCGTAGTCGCCGACCGTGTCCTGCCGAATTGCCGAGTAGACGCCCACCGGCAGCGCGATCAGCAGCCCGATCACGATTGCCAGGAAGCCGAGCTCCAGCGTTACCGGCAGGCGCTCGATGATCTTGCTCTCGATGGCCTCACCGCCCCACAGCGACTCGCCGAGCGTGCCGCGCAGCACGATGCCGCCGATCCAGCGTCCGTACTGCACGTAGGCGGGCCGGTCCAGTCCGAGCATCTGCTCCAGCGCCGCCCGGTCCACGTTGACCGCGCCGATCCAGCCGGCCTTGTCCAGCATGACGTCGATCGCGTCGCCGGGCAGGAAGCGCACCGACAGAAAGATCAGGACGCTCAGGATGAACAGCGTGGGGATGACGAGCAGCACCCGCCGGATGATGTACGCTCTCATGTGACGCCGGCAAAGCCCACCCGCCCGGAGCGTGCCGAGCGGGGTGGGCTCACGATCTCAGGGCAGCTCTGCTCAATGCCCCATCGACTCCTTGGTCGCGTGGTCGATCCACAGGCGGGCGAAGATCGCGTAGCTGTCAACGTCGCCCAGGTTGTTTTCGCCGTTGTAGCCGACCATCCACGGCTGCGTTACCGCAACCTGCGGCATGATCGGACCCCACAGGTACAGGTGGTTCTCGACCAGGTACCGATCCGCCTCCAGGATCAACTGCCGCTCCTCCTCGACCGTCGTCGCCGATCCCACGGCGGCAATCATCGCGTCATACTCCTCCACGCTGTGTCCGGTGGCGTTGTTGTACGCACCCGTGGCCTGCCAGCCGATGGTGGTCACGGGAAGCGGCCGGTTCCAGCCGGTGATGAACCAGATGATACCTTCGTAGTCGGCACCCTGGATCATCGGGCCGAATGCCGCGCCATCCACGACTTCGAGTTCCACGTCGACGCCAATGGCATCCCAAAACTGGAGCATTATCGCGACAAAGCCCTGATCGGTTGCCGCGGGGGAAGGATGGGCGTTGAATACGGTCTTGAGCCTGACGCCGTCGGCGCCGCGTGGATATCCGGCGTCATCGAGCAGCCGTTCCGCACCTTTCGGGTCGTAGTTGTAGTATCCCCTGATCTCGTCGGACCACTCCGCAACCGGGAACGCGTACCCGGTGTTGGCGATGCCGACCACGCCGCGAGGTGTGGGATCTGCATAGCCCTTGAAGTAGGTGGCGGCCACCGTTTCCAGGTCCAGGGCCATCTGCATCGCCCGGCGCACGCGAACGTCGTCGAACGGCGGCGCTTTCAGGTTGAAGGCGGCGGAATTCTGGCTGCGATTCTGGTAGGAAAACTGTTTGAGCTCCGGGTTGGTTCGCGTCAGACCCTCGGTCGCGGGGCCGGGTGAGAGCGCAAACGCGGCGGGACCACCGAGCACGTCGAGCTGGCCCGAGCGCAGCGCCGCCAGGCGCGTCGATTCGTCCGGCATGATCAGGGCCCTGAACTCGTCGACGTAGGGCAGGCGGTTGTCCGGAAACTTCTCGTCGAAGCCCCAATAGTCCGGGTGCTTGGTATAGGTAAAGGAAACGTCTGCCACCCTCTCGGTGAACATGAACGGCCCGGTGCCTATCAGCTTGTTCCAATCCTTGGCGTCGCCGTCCTGCCTGATCACTTCGGGCGGGTACTGATTGCCGTAGATGTCGCCGACGATGTGGTACAGCGCGGCGAGCATCGGCTGCTGCAACGTGAACACGACCGTGTGGCTGTCGGTTGCCGTGATCGATTCGACCGGCAGCGTACCGAGCACGCTGATCACCGGGCTCGGTCCATCCGCGGCGAACTCGCCCAGCCCCAGGTTGCGGTTGAAGTTGAACACGACGTCGTCGGCGACCAGTTCGCGGCCGTTCACCGGTTCCTTGTCGTGCCACTTCACCCCCTTGCGGATGTTGAGCACAATCGTCGTGGCGTCGGGCTGTTCCCAGCTCTCGGCCAGCTTGCCGGTGTATTGCGGTAGATTCGGAATGGCGCCGGCGAAGGCGAATTCGTCTCTGGGCAGTCCCCAGTCACCGCCGCCCATTCTCTCCAGGACGATCTTGGTGGGGTGGATGACAGAGCGGAAGTGCCACATGTCGGCATGCTCGGTCTGCCAACCGGGGTGGAACAGACTGGTGATGGTGCCGCCGTACTCCGGTGCGCTGATCATTTCGCCGGTGGTGGGGTCGAGCACCATCTCCTTCTCCATAGCCGCGGCCGGTGCCTCCTCGCTGGCCGGGCTCGCCCACAGGCCGGTTGCGGCCAGGACCAACCCGAGCAGTGCGGCAACCGGAAGTCTGCAATTTCGTATCATTCGGTTTCCTCCGAAACCTTGTTTCTCTTGAGAGAGTGCTGATTCAGTACCGCCCGGCGTTCACTCTCACGGTACGCCGGCGTTCGCAGGTGACCAGAAATCAAGATGCGGCACCCTCGGTGTCGAGTAGTCAAGAATTGCGTGGGACGGGCGGGCGGGCCGCGGGCGAGGTCGACGAGGCCGCGGCGCAGCGTTGTGGTCCGCGGACAGCGCGAGCTGAAGTGGCGGGATGGCTGGCGTGGCTTCGCACCATCGCATGCATATGAAACCCGTACCGCCATCCCGGCAGGCTAGCACACGCCTGAACTGCCGTCAAACTCGCGTCCGCGGGCATAGCGGGCAAGAATTCAGAATGATGCACTACCGTCCGTTGCGGTGTTGCGTGGCTGGACTAGCGCGCGCGATACTGGGATTATCATTCCCGGAGGGTGAAGGTGCGGCTTCTCGACGATGCCGATCTCAGGGCATACGCTCACCGCGACTGGGCCGCACCCGCTCGGCTGGCTCGCAGGGAGCGGGTATGCTTGCCGGTCGCGCGCAAGGTGCAACTCGCCGTCCAACTCTACGAGGCGGCGCGGGCTGGCCGGTCCGACCTCGCCCCCCAGCGGCGAGTCCGCGCGCTCCTGGACCGCGCGGCCCATGTCGGCTGTCGCTGACACGCTGCGCGTACTAGTCCACGTGCTCGACGGCCGCCGAGTACGGTGGTTCGTGTTCGGGGCTCAGGCGATTCGCT
>MKWU01003089.1_pt1 | contig 22860 bp, 18 predicted proteins | sample 809101 | NCBI WGS metagenome assembly MKWU01 (sample SAMN05860141, study PRJNA318959) | sponge metagenome | host: Aplysina aerophoba | place: Slovenia: Piran, Adriatic Sea, Gulf of Piran | collected 2013-05-07 | reverse complement strand
TGTGTGGGGGATCCGATCCGGCCGGGGGGTGAGGGGATCCGATCCGGCCCCCTCTCCTGAGGGAGAGGGCTGGGGTGAGGGGGTTCCGGCTCCCCTCGGTCCTCGGGCGACGGGGGAGCCCTCGTGCGTGCGATCCGGCCCCCTCGCCCGCTGTGGTAGCCTCCTCGCATACACCCGCACGGAGATCACCCGACGATGACGACACAGCGCCCGATGGCCGCGGACTCGGCTGCGCAGCCCGAACAGGAACCCCTGAACGATCGCGTGCGCGAGCGGCTGGAGTCGCGCGTGCGAACCGTGGACGCCCGGGACGCGATCGCGCGCCTGGAGACGTACGTGCGTCGCATGGAGCGCCGCTACGAGTACACCTCGGAGGAGATGACCGAGCGCGTGCGCTCGGGACAGCAGAAGTGCACGCGGGAGATTTCGCTTTGGCTTCCGAGATACCGGTCCATGCTCCGCTTGCGAGAGGCAGTCGCCGCCGCACTCTGATCCCCTCGCCCCCCGGTCTGATCCCCTCGCCCCCCGGCGGGGGGAGAGAGGGTGAGGGTGAGGGGGGTCCGCGGGGTGTGAACGGCCATTGGAGGAGCCCCCCGGGCCCGCCCCCCCCCCCCCCCCCCCCCCCCCCCCCCCGCGGGCGGAGGGGGGGGGGGGGTGGGGGGGGCCCGCGGGGTGTGAACGGCCATTGGAGGAGCCCCCCGGACCCTCACCCCCCGCCCTCTCCCGCGCTGCGGGAGAGGGGGCCGGAGCGGGCTCGCCGTTACGTCGCGTTAACCCCTCCGCCCATCACGACGTTTATGGGGGTGCAGGAGGAGAGTGGCGCGGGTGAGCCGAGACAGGCACTTCGGCGAGCATGTCCAGCAGGCGGCCGGTTGGGCGGGGAACCTCCCGCGCAGTCGGTGCGTATACTGTTCCGAAGGTTCCGCGGCGGGACCTTCGCCAGGTGCTGCACATGCCGAACACCCCTGCGCACAGCCTGACACCGGACGAGGAGCGCTCGCTGGTCGACCGCGCCCGCTCCGGCGACCAGGAGGCCCTCGGCGCACTCTACGACGCCTACTCGGACCGTCTCTATCGCTACTGCCTGACGCGCGTGGGCGACGAGACGGACGCCGAGGACCTGGCCGAGGACGTCTTCCTGAAGGTGCTGGGCGCGATCGAGCGCTTCGAGTGGCGCCCCGGCGACAGCGGCCAGCGCATCCCCTTCGGGGCCTGGCTGTTCCGCATCGCCCGCAACGAGGTCGCCTCGTTCCAGCGTCGCGCGGCCTCACGTCCGCAGCACGCGGAGCTGCCGCAGACGCTGCGCGACACGCAGCGCGGGCCGGCGGAGCTGGCCGAGACCAAGCTGACCATCGAGGAGGTCTTCGAGGCGGTGCGGGAGCTGCCGGACGCGCAGCGGGAGGTGATCCTGCTGCGCTTCGCCTCGGGCCTGACGGTGGCGGAGACCGCCGCGGCGCTCGGCAAGAAGCAGCCGAACGTGAAGGTGCTGCAGCACAAGGGCGTCCAGCGCCTGCGCGCGCTCTTCGCCACATCCGACGCACGGCAGACCAGTGGACGCTGATCCCATGACGAGCATGCACGACCCCTTCGACGACCTCCGCAACGGCCACCATGACGGCGGGGCCGAGGCCGACGACCTCGTGCGCGACGAGGAGCTGGCCGGGGCCGAGCGCTTCGCCGAGGTCCTGGACCGCATGGCGGCCGGCGGCGGCGTCGACCTCGACCCGCGCGAGGACCCGACGCTCGCGGCGCTGACCACCGTCGCCGCGCAGCTCGACGACAACGCCCGCGAGGCCACCTCGACGCCGCGTTACGCGTCGTACCGCGCCCGTTCGCGCGAGTACCTGCTGGGCCGCATCGAGCGCGAGCGCGCGGCGCGCCACGCCCCGCAGCCCGAGCCGGCCCGCGAGGAGCCCTCGCGCGGCTTCGGCATCCCGTTCCTGCGCCTCAACGTGCTCACACACTTCGCCAGCGCGGCGGCGGCAGCCGTCGTCGTGCTCGCCTTCGTGGTGATGGCCGGCGGCAGCGAAGGCCCCGCGCCCGCGCCGGAGCAGGTCGCGGTCGTCGACCCGCCCGCCGTGCAGCCGGACCCGCAGCCCGCCGCCGACCCGGCGGATGCGACCGACATCGCGACCGACGTCGCAACCGACACCGCGAGCGACACGACGGGCCCGTTGCCGCGCCTGTTCCTGCCCTCGAACACCCCAGCGCACGAGGAGATCCTCGACCGCTTCGCCACGGCGCTCGATCCCGCCCCGGTGACGACCGACCCGGAGCCCGCGACTGTCGCGACGACGACCTCGACGGACGTGGCGCCCTCGGCCCAGCCCACGACCTCGACACAGCTCACGTCCTCGACGCAGCCCGCGGCCGCCTCGCAGCCCCCACCGGTCATCGCGGCGCAGCCCGTGGTGGCGCGGACGCTGCCGGAGCAGCTCGAGTACATCGACACGCTGCTGAGCGGGCTGACGGTGGTGGTGGAGCGCGACCTCCCGGTCTCGGCGCTGCTGCTGCGCGAGCTCACGGAATCGATCGCCGCGGTGGCGTACCACATCGAGTCGAGTCCGGACTCGGTGACGAGCACGCAGGTGGTCGCCTACATCCACTCGGCGGCGCAGAGCCGCGTGCTCCTCGCCGCCGCGGTAGCGGACGAGGGCGGCGAGTCCTCGCTCAGTGCCGCGCGCAGCGTGGCGCAGTCCGCCGTCGCTACCGCGAGCTGGTACCTCAAGTACCACTAGCGCCCCTCGCCGCGTCCCGCACGCCACGGCCTCCGCTGTCACCACCCGGGCGCGGACAGGGGTGATCGCGACCGTGGAGCATCCTCGGCGCTCGCACGGGGGTATGCGGGGCCGGAGCACACGATGTACGCACGGCTGACGGCCTTCGCGCTCGTGGCGCTGCTCGCTGCCGGTGTGGGCGACGCGGCGCTCGCAGCCGAGAGCCCGGGCCGCGACGCTGAGGTGCGCGTCGTCGCCCGCCGCCTGGCCGACGCCCGCGTCGAGTTCGCCCTGCAACAACACCGTACCGACGGCACGTGGGGCGAGCGCCTGCTGCCCCGAGCACGGTTCTTCCCCACCACCGCGACTCTCGGGCGCTGGCTGGCGAGCACGCCGCTCGCGGTTCAGCCGTCGCGCGGCGCCGAAGCCGAGGTGCGCATCGTCGCCCGGCGACTGGCCGACGCCCGCGTCGAGGTCGCGCTGCAGCACCGCGCCGCAGACGGCACGTGGGGCGAGCGCCTGCTGCCTCAGGCGCGGTTCTTCCCGCCGACGGCGGATGTCGGGCGCTGGCTGGCGAGCACCCCGTTGACGGTCCCCGGCACCGAGCCGGAGGTGGCGCCGTCCGCGCCACCCGGAGCCGTCCCGGCGGGGGCGGTCGTCTCCTTGTGCGCCGGGTGGGGGGGCGGTCGTTCGTCTCTGTGAGCGCCGGGTGGGGGTACAGCTGCGGGATCCGCGTGGGCGGCGCCCTCGAGTGCTGGGGCTTCAACGCCTTCGGCGAGTCCTCGCCCCCCGACGGCGAGTTCACAGCCGTCAGCGCTGGCCAGCACCACGCCTGCGGGATCCGGACGGACGGGACGCTCGCGTGCTGGGGCCGCAACATGGAGCAGCAGTCCGAACCGCCTGCCGGCTCGTTCGTCGCGATCGACTCCGGGAGCTTCCATAGCTGCGCCCTTCGCAGCGACGGTGCGGTCAGCTGTTGGGGCAGCGAATTGGACGGCCCGTCCAGTAGGCTGGCCGCCGCCTCGTTCACCTCGGTGAGCGCGGGGTCGGAGCACACGTGTGGGCTGCGCCGCGACGGCACGGTCGCCTGCTGGGGCCGGGTCGGTGGACATCTCCAGGGTGGATCGTATGTCGCCGTCAGCGCCGCGTCGCGCTACACGTGCGGACTCCGGGACGACGGCACTGTCGAGTGCCTCGGGAGCAACAACGCCGGCCAGTCCACGCCGCCTCCCGGTTCGTTCACCTCGATCGACGCCGGGGACTTCCATGCCTGCGGGGTGCGGAGCGGCGGCGAGGTCGCGTGCTGGGGCTACGACGACTCCGGCCAGGCGACGCCAGCGGAGGGCTCGTTTGCCTCGGTCAGCGCCGGGGGTCTCCACAGCTGCGGTGTGCGTACCGACGGCACGGTTGCATGTTGGGGGTTCGACTCATCGGGTCGAGCGACGCCGGCCAGTGGATCCTTCGTATCCCTCAGCGCCGGGCTCGGTCACACGTGCGGCGTTCGGCGCGATGGCACGGTCGCCTGCTGGGGCGCGTCCAGCGCAGGCCAGTCGACACCACCAGGCGGGTTGTTCGAGTCGGTCAGCGCGGGTGCCTACCACACGTGTGGGCTGCGGCGCGACGGCACAATCGCCTGCTGGGGCTCCGACTCCGACGGCCGCTCCACTCCTCCCTCGCGGCGTTTCACTGCCGTGAGTGCCGGCTTCAGTCACACGTGCGCGATTGAGACCGACGACACGGTCTCCTGCTGGGGTCTCGACAACGCCGGGCGAGCGCACGGCCCGAGCGGCTCGTTCGCCACGATCAGCGCGGGATTCCTTCATAACTGCGGAATTCGGACAGGCGGTGCGATGGATTGCTGGGGAGCCTCGTCCCATGTTGCAACACCGCCCGGTCCGGTGGTCGCCGTGAGCGCCGGCATCGAACACACGTGCGCGATCCTGCGCGGTGGCGCGCCGGCTTGCTGGGGCAGCGACTACGAGGGCGAGACCAGGCCACCCGCGGGCTCGTTCACTGCCCTGAGCGTGGGGCGGGCACACGGCTGTGCGATCCGCACGGATGGCACGCTTGCCTGCTGGGGCAGCGATGCGCCTGGCCTCGCGACACCACCCGACGGCGAGTTCATCGCCGTCGACGCGGGGTGGGGCCACACCTGCGCGATCGGCACCGACGGAACCGTCGCCTGCTGGAGCAACCACGCCAGGTAGCTTGCCCGGGCCCAGGCTGTTCCGTCAGTCGTCGGCAACGAGGTCGCCATGAGCCGTGGCTGACGTCGCCACGAGAGTGATGGCAATGAGAACGGCATCGAGAAGAGAACGCAGCGACTCCGGCGAGTCGCGCCGTGGTGAGCCGGGCGGAGTGCCGCGAACTCGCGTCGCGAGTGGTTCCCGTACGCGCGAGCGGGTCGGATGGCAACAGCGAGCTACACGCAGCATTGCGGGAGTGTAGGGCGGGCGAGATGGGATTTACGTGACCCGATGGCGTGACCGCGTCGCGGGGCTCGGGTCCTCCGCGGCGTGTCCCGCTCCCCCCTCGCGCGGCGCGCGGGGCTGCGCTACGCTGGATCGGCGGACGCGCCGAACGCCCCGACGGGTGGCGCGCGAGGGATGGACCAGCGACCGATGAAGCTGCTCGACCGCCTGCGAGGCTCGACCCCCACAGGCAACGTGCCCCCCGCGGACACCTGCGCATGCGAGAACCTGGTCCCACGCTGGCGCGGCCCCGAGGTCATGGATGACGACTCGAAGGCGATGGGGTTCGTCTGCCACCGCTGCCACAGCGAGTTCCTGCCCTACGAGGTGGTGAACAGACGCCTGCGTCGCCGCTAGCGCCGAACGCGACGCCCACCCCGCCGCGCCGGGTCGGCACGCCGGGCGCGCGCTCTCCCTGGATGAGTACCTTGACCAGCACCGCACTCCTGTCTGCTCGTGGCGCCCTCGTAGCTCTGGCGCTCCTCGTTGCCCTGCTCGTCGCCGCGTGCGGTGAGGGTGACGACGTCGGCCCGGCGCCGGACGGCACCTTCACGGCGGAGCGCGAGCTCACGGGGCTGACCGCCTGGCTCAACTCGGAGCCACTGACGATCGCCGGCCAGCTCCAGCAGGGCAACGTCGTGCTGATCGACTTCTGGACGTACACCTGCATCAACTGCATCCGCACGCTGCCCTACCTCCGCGACTGGCACGAGAAGTACGCGGACAGCGGCCTCGTGATCGTCGGCGTACACGCCCCGGAGTTCGACTTCGAGTTCGAGGCCGACAACGTCCTCGCGGCGATGGAGCGCCTCGACGTTGCGTGGCCTGTGGCGCAGGACAACGACTTCCGCACGTGGCGTGCGTTCGAGAACCGCTTCTGGCCCGCCAAGTACCTCTTCGGCGTCGACGGCCGCATCCGCTACTCGCACTTCGGGGAGGGCAAGTACCTCGAAACCGAGGAGGAGATCCGCGCCGCGCTGACCCAGGCCGGCCACGACGTGACCTCGATACCCCTCGGCGGCGGTGACCAGGCGCGCGACCCGGACGCGGGCGCCCAGACCCGCGAGCTGTACGGCGGCTACCAGCGCAACTACCACCCCGCCGGGCTCTACGCCGCGCAGGACGAGTACTACGCCGCTCCCGACCTCGAGCTGGAGTACGAGGACATCGACACGAGCAAGCGGGACCGCGACCACAACCGCTGGTACCTGCACGGCCTGTGGCGCAACGAGCGCGAGGCGATCGTGCACGCCCGCGAGACGACGAACCTCGAGGACTACTTCGCATTCCGCTTCGTCTCGCGCAGCGTCAACGTCGTGCTCAACCCGCCACCCGGCGACCCCTTCACCGTCGTGATCGAGCTCGACGGCCGAGCGCTCACGCGCGAGGAGGCAGGCGCCGACGTCACGTACGACGACGCAGGCCGCAGCATCATCGTGGTGAGCGAACCGCGCGCGTATGCGATCGTGGAACTGCCCGAATGGGGCGACCACGAGCTCAAGCTGCGGTCCAACTCCGACCAGTTCGCGATCTTCGCTCTCACGTTCGGCAACTACCTGGAGGGCGCATGACCACCTCGACACCCCGGTTCCGTCGCCTCGCACCGCAGCGGATGGCGCTCGCGCTGGTTGCGCTCATCGCCGGCCTCGCCGCGTTCGCGTGCACCATCGAGGAGGCGTCGGCGCCGGAAGCCACCCCACGAGCTGCCTCGACCCCGTCGCGCTCGACGGCGCCCCGGCCGGCCCCCCCGCGCCCCCGCCGCGCTCGCCGGCCCCCCGCCGGCCCCCGCCCCCCCCCGCCCCGCCGACCGAGACACCGACGCCGACCCCCACCGCGATCACCGCGCCTCGACGCGACATGGCCTCCTCGACGGGACAGGCCACCGCCACCGCAACGCCGTCTCCGGCGGCCGCCACCCCGACGCCCACGGCGACCCCGCCCGCGCCGGGGCCCCCCCCCCCCCCGCCCCCCGCGGCCCCCGCCACACCGCGGCCCGCCACGGCTACGCCTACACCCACGCCTACTCCTCGACCTCCCACTGCCACGCCGACCCCGGCGCGCCCGACGCCCACGCCCACGCCCCAGCCGCCGCGCGTAACGCCGGAGTTCGAGGTCACGGGCCTCGGGATGTGGTTCAACTCGGAGCCGTTCACCATCGGCGAGCAGCTCTCACGCGGGAACATCGTGCTGATCGACTTCTGGACGTACAGCTGCATCAACTGCGTGCGCACGCTGCCGTACCTGCGCGACTGGCACGGGAAGTACGCCGAACACGGCCTCGTGATCCTCGGCGTCCACCGCCCCGAGTTCGAGTTCGAGCACCGCGCCGCGAACGTCGAGGCTGCCATCGAGCGGCTCGAGGTGACGTGGCCAGTGGCGCAGGACAACGACGCGCGCACGTGGCGCGCGTTCAACAACCGCTTCTGGCCGGCGAAGTACCTCTTCGACACGACCGGCACGATGATCTATAGCCACTTTGGCGAGGGGAAGTACCTCGAAACGGAGCAGCAGATCCGTGACGCCCTCACGCGCGCAGGCGCGGACGTGAGCGCCATCCCGCTCGGCCAGGGCGACCAGATCCGCGACCCGAATCGCCCCAGGCAGACCGTGGAGCTGTACGCCGGCTATGGGCGCAACTACGCCCGCAGCGGCCGCTGGCGACACGCCGCGCAGGAGGAGTACTTCCTTGGAGGCGACCGCGAGGTGCTCTACCAGGACATCAATACCTCGACCACCTCGCGCGAGCACAACAAGTGGTACGTGCACGGCCTGTGGCGCAACGAGGAGGAGCAGATCGTCCATGCGCGCGAGACGACGGGCCTCGAGGACTACTTCGCGTTCCTGTTTCGCGCCCGCAGCGTGAACGTGGTCCTCGAACCACCGCCGGGGCAGTCGTACGAGGTCTATATCCAGATCGACGGACGGCCGCTGCGCGCGGACGAGGCAGGGACGGACGTCATCTTCGACTCCGACGGCAACAGCTTCATCCGCGCGAATGAGCCCCGCCACTACGCCATCATCGAGTTGCCACAGTTCGGCGAACACGACCTGATGCTCGCCTCGAACTCCGACCAGTTCGGGATATTCGCTCTCACCTTCGGGAGCTACACGGAGGGGCCATGACCCAGCTACCCGGAAGCGCCCGATCGGCCGGCCGGCTCGCGCTCGGCGTGCTCGTCGTCGCCGTGCTGACGCTCGGCGTCGCCTGCGGCGGCGACGACGCCGGCGAGGCGGACGAGGCCGACGGCGCGACGACCACTCCAGCCGCTACGCGCGCCACGCAGACGGCCGCGACCACCGACGCTACCGCAACGACCGAGGCGACCCAGACCGCCGCGCAGCCCGACTCGTCCGCGCCTCGCGCGGTCGCGGTGGGCGAGGCCGGATTCGACAGCGGGTACCCGCGCTTCCTCGATGAGGACGCCGGCCTGACGGTCATCCTCGGCACCCCCGACCTCGGGCCCGGCCCACAGCGCCTGGCGTTCGTCGTCACCGACGACCAGGGGCTCGTGCGCCTGCCGGTCGTGGCCGTCAGCGCCCAGTTCGAGGGCGAAGCCGAGCCGAGCCTGAGCTCGATCGCCCGGTTCTACGACTTCCCCGAGGGCATCCGCGGCATCTACGTCACCGAGATGACCTTCGAGCGCGCGGGCCAGTGGACGATCGGCGTCTCGTTCCCGCTGCCGGACGGCTCCACCAGCGGCACGACCTTCCCCGTCCAGGTGGCCGAGCGCACGCACGCACCGAACGTGGGCGAGGCAGCCCCCGCGAGCCGCAACCGCACGCTCGCCGACGTCGACTCGATACACGAGCTCTCGACCGGCGCCGAGCCGGACCCGCTGCTCTACGCGCAGACCATCGCCGAGGCGCTCGAGGAGGGCCGGCCGCTCGTCGTCGTGTTCGCGAGTCCGGGGTTCTGCACGAACGCGCTGTGCGGGCCGCAGGCCGAGGTGCTGAGCATCCTCCGCGAGCGCTACTCCGACCGGGCGAACTTCATCCACGTCGACCTCTTCGAGAACCCCGAGGAGATCCGCACGGGCGGGCTCGACATCGCGATCGAGACGCCGCTGCTCATGGAGTGGGGCCTCGAGACCGCCGAGTGGACGTTCATCATCGACGCCAACGGCATCGTGGTGCACCGCTTCGAGGCGTTCGCCGCGGAGTCCGAGCTCGAACCGGCCCTGGTCGAGGTGCTCGAGAGTTCGTAGCACGCGCGCTGTAGTCTCGCCCCCGGACGCCGCGCCCCGAGCGCGGCGGGCGACGGGGGCGCGATGACCGTCACGCGCGAGGAACCAGCAGCCGCGGGCGGCATGTTCGCCTCGTTCCGTGCGCCCGGCTTCCTGCGGGTGTGGTGCGGCGCGGTGCTGTTCGCGCTCGGCATCTGGATGGAGCGGCTCGCGGTCGGGTGGTTCGTGCTCGACGTGACGGGCTCGGTCTTCCTCGCCGCGCTCTCGCTCGGCATCCGCTCGATCCCGAACCTCATCCTCGGGCCCGTCGGAGGCGCGGTCTCCGACCGCCTCCCACGCGGCCGCGTGCTGATGGTGACCTCGCTCGTGCGCGCGGTGGCAGCGGGGCTGATGGCCGTCGTCGTGGTCGTCGACGTGGCGACGGTGCCGCTGCTGCTCGCGCTCGTCTTCGTCACCGCCGCGACGCTGGCGTTCCACAACACCTCGCTGCAACCGTTGCAGGCCGAGCTGGCAGGACCCGCGCGGCTGGGCACGGCGATCAGCCTGACTTCGTTCGGGCAGCGCTCGATCGGTGCGGCGGGCGCGCTCGGCGGCGGCGTGCTGATCGGCTCGCTCGGGCCGGCGCCGACGTTCCTCGTCGCGGCGGTCCCGCTCGTGCTGGCGGGCGGGGTGTTCGCCGGGGTGCCCTCGCCCCCGAAGTCCCCGGTCACCCGGCCCCACCTCGCGCGCGACGTGCTCGAGGGACTGCGGCTGCTCTGGCGCACGCCGGCGATCCGGCTGCTGCTGGGCATGATGATCGTCATCGAGATCCTCGGCTTCTCGTTCGCGAGCCTCCTTCCGGCCGTCGCCGAGCGGGTGCTCGATGTCGGGCCGGAGCGCCTCGGCGTGCTCACGGCGGCGGTGTCGGTGGGGGCGATGTTCGGGACGGCGCTGCTGGTGGTGACGGCCGACCGGCTGCCGCGCGGGCTGATGCTCGTCTCGGTGTTCGCGACGTTCGGCGTGCTCGTCGTCGTGCTCGGCAACTCCGACCTGTTCTGGCTGTCGGTCGCAGCGACCGCCGGTATCGGCGCCTCGGCCGCGATGGTCGACGCGCTCGAGTGGATCATGCTGCAGGCCAGCGTGCACAACGAGGTGCGAGGGCGCGCCCTGGGCGGGTGGAACTTCGCGATCGGCTGGGGCTGGCTCGGCCCGCTCAGTCTCGGCGCGATCGCCGACGCGACGAGCGTGCCGGCCGCGCTGACGGTGAGCGGGGCGCTGCTCGTGGTGTTCGCGTTCGCGGCGCTCGCCGCCTCGGAGACACTGCGCGCGCGTTGAGGCGGCTCGGATTCACCGGGCAGGTGGTGCTGCTCGCCATCCGAGGTCATCACCGGGACGGCAACCCCCATGTCGATGCCGAGGACGTCCTCGCGGCAGCCGGGCGCTGATCACGACCGGGACAGGTCGAACACGGGGATCTCCATCGCGCGGGCAACGGCGTTCATCCGACGGTCGTAGCTCGCAAGCAAGACTACCTGCCCGTGGTCGGCCAGGTAGGCGCACGACGCAAGATGCAGCGCGTCGAGCGTCCGTAGCCGGCCCGGGCCGGGGAACGCGTCCAGCGCCCTCGCGAGCACAGCCGGGGCAAGCTCCAGCATCGCAATCCGCCCCAGCAGTGAGCGCACCGCCTCGCCGTGCGACTCGGAGAGGCCGCGCGCGTGGAGCGGCGTCCATAGCTCGTACTCCAGGAGCCGGCTCGAAACCAGGATGTCGTCCCACAGCGTCTCCGGCGGACGGCGGTCCTCGGCCAGCAGATGCGCGAGGGCAACCGATGTGTCGAGGTATATCAGCGGTCGCTCCGGCTCTCATCCAGGTCGGCCAGCACCTCGTCCAGGCGGGCGACCGCCGGCGGCGCCGGCGGCGGCCCCGAAGCAGCCAGCGTGGGCGGTGTCATCACGCCGGAGCGCACGGCGTCGGCCAGGAAGGCGTCGGCGAGGATGGGACTGCGGGTCTCCCGAAGCGGACCGAGTTCGGCCACCACCCGGTCGCGGTCCGTCACCAGAATCGTCTCGCCGGATGCCGCGAGCCGGACGTACTCGCTCAATCTGCTGTTCAGCACCTTGATGCCGACTGACCTCATGACACGAAGGTAGCGACCGGGGGCTACCTCGTCAACGGCCCGCCGCGGGACCATGTCCGCGGCCGGACGGCGACGGTCGTAGGCCTCACGCCTCGATGCGCGACGGCCACCAGTTCCAGCGACCGAAGATCGCCACCAACGACGGCACGATCAGCGTGCGCGTGATGAACGTGTCCATCAGCACGCCGACCGCGACCGCGAAGCCGAGCTGCAGCAGGTCTTGCAGCGGCAGCGTCATCAGCGCCGAGAAGGTCCCCGCGAGGATCAGCCCCGCCGAGGTGATCACGGGGCCCGTGCGCGCGAGCGCGTGGCGGGTGGCCTCGGCGAGCGGCGCGGTGCGCGCCTCCTCGCGGATCCGCGACATCAGGTAGATGTTGTAGTCGACGCTCAGGGCGTTGAGGAACACGAACAGGAAGAACGGGACGCCCTGCCCCACCCCCGACTGCCCCAGCACGACGACGAACACCACGACCGCGAGGCCGAGCGTCGCGAAGTAGGTAAACGCGATCGTCGCCATCAGGTAGAGCGGCGCGACCAGCGAGCGCAGCAGCAGCGCCAGCACGACGCCGATCGCGATCAGGATCAGCGGCAGCACCACGCGCGAGTCGCGGTTACCGGCGACGCGCGTGTCGTACGCCTCGGCGGTCTCGCCGCCGATGAGCACGCCGCCGGGGTCCAGCCCGGCCGCGGCCGCGCTCTCGCGCGCGAGCGCGCGCAGCTCCGGCATGGCGTCGAGGGCTTCCGGGGCGTACGGGCTCACCCCCAGCACGACCTCGATGCGCGCCTCGTCGCCGTCCCCGGAGACGAAGCCCGCGCGCGCCGCCTCGGCGGCCGGCCCGCCGCCGAAGCCGGCCTCGATGCCGAACGGGCGGCTCGGCCCCGCCGCGCCCGCGACGAGGGGGTGGTCCACGAGCGCGAGCGTGACCGCGTCGAGCTGCTCGAGCACGTCGGCGTCGAGCGCCTGTGCGCCCGGGGCGAGCGAGACGAAGACGCGCGTGCGGGCCAGCTCGCCGCCGGGGAAGCCCGTGCGCAGCAGCTCGAAGCTGCGTACCGACTCGGTGTGCTCGGGCAGGCTCTCGAGCCGGTCGTAGGTCGGCTGGTAGGCGAACAGGCCGGCGATGAGCAACGCGAGCACGCCGCTGGTCACGGCAAGCACGACGCGCGGCCGGCGCAGCACCACGCCGCCGATGCGGCCGTAGACGCCGACTCGCCAGTCGGTCGCGGCGGCCGGGCCGGCGGCGAGGCGAGGCTGCAGCGGCCAGAAGGCGCGACGTCCGAGGATCGTCAGCACCGCCGGGATGAGCGTGAGCGCGGCGAGCATCATCAGCGCCACGGCCAGCGCGATCACCGGCCCCAGCGTCTGGTAGGAGCGCAGGATCGCCAGCCACAGCGCCGCGGACGCCACGAGGATCGTCGCGCCGGCCGAGGCGACGGCCCCGCCGACGCCGCGCATGGTGCGTCGCATCGCCTCGTGGCGGTCGCCGTGGCGGGTGAGCTCCTCGCGGAAGCGGGCCGAGACGAAGAGCACGTAGTCGGTCCCGGTGCCGAACAGCACGACGGTCATGATGCCCGTCGCCTGCCCGGAGATCGGCAGCTCGAACTCGCGCGCGATGAACGCGGCGATGCCCCCCGCGAGCTGGAAGACCAGCCCCACGCCGAGCAGCGGGATCGCCGCGACGATCGGCGAGCGGTAGATGGCGATCAGCAGCGCGAGCACCAGCGCGACCGTCACGAGGAGCAGGAACGTGTCGATCTGGCGGAACACCCCGACGATGTCGACCACCAGCCCGCCCGGCCCGCCGACGGCGACCTCGACGCCCGGCAGGTCGAGGGCCGCGGTGCGGTCGCGGATCGCGTTGATCGTGTCGGCGAACGGCTCCTCGGCGGGCTCGCCGGAGAGCTCGACGAAGATGTAGAGGGTGGTGCGGTCGGGCGAGACGAGGCCGGGAATGGCGCCCGGGGCGCGCACGTCGGTGACGTTGTCCGGCGCGTCGGGCCCCGCCAGCCAGGCGACGAGGTCGTCGACGGCGGCGAGCGTGGCGTCGCCGAGCCCGGCGGGCTCGCGGAACACGATCAGCGTGGGGGTGCCGCGGGCCGGGAACTCGTCGCGCGCGAGCTCGAAGGCGAGGGTCGACTCGGCGTCGCCGGGGAGGAACAGCGCCTCCTCGTTCTCGCGCACCTCGTCCAGGCGCGGGAGCTGCGAGAGCAGCGCGCCCGCGGCGAGGACCCACACGAGCAGCGTGACCCACTTGCCGCGCGGACTGCTGACGAAATCGGTGAGGGCCCCGAGCACGGGCTACACGGCCCCGGACGGGACGGTCGAGGGCGTCACCGGCGCTCTTGCCGACATCGTGAGCATGGACCCGCTCCCCGCACGTGCGGCCGCTGCATCGAGGCTACATGGCGGGCGGACGTCGGGGAATCAGCCCCGGTGCGGGTTGCGCGGGGGCCCACCCGTTAACCCCGGCCCCGCCGCGCGCGTTCTCCCTAACGTGCAGCGCTGCGGCTGGAAGGGACCGCATCGTTGTTGAAGGAGGCTGTCCCGAGGTACCCGACGAAGCTCGTAACCAACGGAACAATTTTCTTCAAGGAGCACAAGTGCAATACGCAAGAAAGATGGGTGCATCCGCACTCGTCATCGCAGCCGCATTCGCGGTAGCGTTCGCCGTGCTGGTGTCCTCACCCGGAACCGCCGAGGCTGTCAAGGGTGCGGCGGACGACGAGGCCCAGCCGGGGACTACGGTTTACATCGATCTCGATACGCCCGCTGTCGCCGATAAGCCTGACACTGCCGACCGCGCTGACGACGATGAGATCGATACCTACACGGCAAGCATCTCTGGCGACGGGTCGGTGACCGGATCAGTGTTCGCCGCGACTGATGCAGCGAGCATCGTATGCCGCGACGGCAACACACGGTGCGACGTGGACCCCGCAGACGGGGTGGTCGTCGCGGTGAAGGTCGGTAGCGGTGCGGGCGAGTTCTACGTCACTGTGGGCACCACTGTCGTCACGGTGCACGTGGAAGCGGCCAACCCGGTCGTCGAGGTCGAGGTCGAGTCTGACCACAAGACAATCCCCGCCGGTTCGGCTACGCGAGCGAGGATCACCGTTACGCCCAAGAACGCGAGTGGCGACTTGGTCACGGGTCTGGAAAACGTGCGAGGCTACCCGGTCAGGGGTGATCTCTATGCCACGGTGGATGGCGTGGCGGGGGACGACAACGACGGCCGCGCCACCGCAGCCAGCACCGTCTCGACGACGGGTGCTTTCACCGAGCTCTGCTCGAACAACGGTGGCAGTGCAGACGTCAAGACCGACGACTACGAGGAGACTTGCCCTACCACCACGCCGTTCCCGTCTACTCATACCCGTCTGGGTTACGTGGCGTTCCTGGGGGCTCCCACGTCGGCTGGCAAGACGTCCGTCACCGTTATTGTGAACGGACAGATTGGCACGCTTGAGGTGCCGGTCACGAGTGCGGTCACCGGCGTCACGGTCGAGCCGCAGTACGACGCCGTGCAGGTCGGCGGTACGGTGCTGGTCAAGGTGTCTGCCCAGGACAAGGCCGGGGAATCGGTTGTCAGTCAGGCGATCACCTTCAAGGTGGTGCCTCCGTCGCCGACCGGTACGAAGGTTGCTACCAAGCTCGACCACACCGACGCCTCTGACCCTGTCGATCCAGACGAAACCGCGCGCAAACGCGCCAAGTACCCTGACTGGTGCGGCTCTACGCCTACGACGGGCCTCAAGGCTGAGTGCACGTTCGCGCTCACCACGGCGAATGCCGAACGCGGGGCGCACGGGGTCACGGTTACGATCAACAAGGTGAAGGAGAGCTTCACGCTGACCGTTGCCGGGCTGCCCGCCGCAGTGAGCAACGACGCACCTGAGCGCGTCGAGACCCTCAGCACCACGGACATCACCGTGACGGCGGTGGACGCGGACGGCAACCGTGTGGGCGCGGTGCCGGTCACGATCCGCCGGATCGAGGGCGGCGGTGCGCTGCTCAACCCGACGGACGACAACACCAAGACCACGAACGGTCAGAAGACCGTCACGTACTTCTCATCGTCGATGCCTGGCACGGCGACGTTCTTCGTCAGTGTTGGCGAAGGCGCGGACGCTGTACGCGACACGATCACGATCCAGGTCGGCCCTGAGGTCATCGTCGAGCCCGAGCCCGAGCCCGTGCCCGAGCCTGAGCCCGTCGAGGAGCCGAAGGCTCCGACGATCACCGGCGTCTCCGGCAGTCTGTCGCTCGGAAGCTTCAGCGGCGGCACCGTGGCCGAACTGGCCGCGGCGCTGACGGCTGCATGCTCCAACGACAACGTCGCGGCGCACAGCATCGTCGACGGCAACTGGGTGAGCCTCATCCCGAACGCACCGGCGGCGATCAACGCCGGGTTCGCGGCGGCCTACCCCGATGCAGCTCCGACCACCGTGGTCGTCACCAACTGCGGTGACGCCATGGGCGCCATGGATGGCATGGACGGCATGGAAGGGAACGGCGGCTAGGGCGCTCCGCGCTCTGCCACCGGCGAAGTGACCCGCTCCCCGCGCTCCGGCCCACGCCGGGGCGCGGGGGCGGCGTCAACCCAGACCGCGGGGCTCAGCCTCGCATCCACGCAAGGAGACACTGAATGCATCTCATGAAAGGACCGGCCCGCCTCGGCCTCGCGGCGGCGCTCTTCGCGCTGCTGCTCGGCCCGATGGTGTTCAGCGCCGGTTCCGCGCTGGCGCAGAATCCGCCGGCCACCTTCTACGGCACGGCGGAAGCCGGCGACGCGGTGACCGCCTCGATCGGCGACGCCGAGTGCGGCTCGGCCACCGCCAATGACGATGGCTTCTGGCAGATCGTCATCGCGGCGGAGGCCGACTGTAACCCGATCAGCGGCAGCACCGTCAGCTTCACCCTCAACGGCGAAGCGGCCACGGAGACCGCCACCTGGTCGCCCGGCGGCACGCCGGCCGATGTCGCCAACGGCATCACGCTGACCGTCGAGGTCATGCCCGAGCCGGAGCCGGAGCCCGAGCCGGTCATGGTCCCGGCCGACAAGGGCGACACCGGCAACGCCGGCCTCGTCACCCAGTCCGGCACGTCGGCCCTCGCGGTCCTCGCGCTCGGCGTGCTCGCGCTCGCCGGTGTTGCGGGCGCCCGCACGGTCACCGGCCGCATCGACTAACCTTCGGCGCTCCTCGGAGCCTGCGGGCTCCCCGGACCACCGATTGCGAAGGGCCCCCCGGTTGGGGGGCCCTTCCTCTTGTCTCCGGCCTTCACGCGGGAATACCCTGCGGGGGTCGGGTGCCGATCCCGCAGTGCGCCCTGACTGCGCTCCTCTATTCAAGGACGCGCGAAGCAATCAGAACGATGGTTGCCCCCACCCCGACAGCGCCAACGACGATCGGGGTGAATTTCAGCAGTATGTCCTTGTAGGTCACAAAGCCAGGAAGGGAACCCTCTATCTTGGAGATCCGGTCGGTTGCCGCCGAGATACGATCGTCCGTACGGCGCTCCGACTCGAGCAGAGTGCCTTCGCCGGCAGCTCCACGCTGTTGGTCGTTCGTCACGAAGCCCTGTGGCCTCGCAACCACGTCCACAGCCGCGGGTCGTGCCAACCGGTGAACGACCCGTTGAGGCTAAACACAACGCCTGGGTTTGGTGGGCGCTCATCCCCATCGGGATCCGAGCGGACGCCCAATTGCGTAGCTACATTGCGGATCGGATCGTCGGTAGCAACCACGAACGCCGACTCTGACAGGCGGTACATATCGGGGTAGGTGCTACGGACGGTGGACGCGAAGTCCTCCGGGGGCGTGGAACTCAGGATGACGCAGTATACGGTTTCCATATTGCTCCCTGCGCTGGGCGCTGTGGGGAGTGAATCCCTCCGCCGGAGCCATTAATAGCGTACCATCCGGCGCTGCGGGCGATGATTCTATCAATGGTGTCAACAGATCGCCGAGCTAAACCCGACAGTGCGACCGGTTGACCTCGTGGGCCGCCCGGATGAGATCGTCCGTGAGGTCGTCGATAGAGGCTACAGCTAGCCCCACTTGACGGCTTTGTCGTACTCGTCGGGAATGCGCGGGCAAACACGCTCCCGGTCGGGAGAGCCCCCCTTCACCCTCACGAGCTCCCCCCCGCCGGGAGGCGAGGGGCTCCCTCGAGGGCGGGGGTGAGGGTCCGGCGGGCGGGACTCCTCGGAGCCTCCATCAACCCTCGAGCCGGGTTGGGGGGCAGCCCCCCTCACCCTCACCCTCTCCCCCCCTCCGGGGGGCGAGGGGACCGGATCTGGCGCCCTCGGAGCCCCCTCACCCTCGCCCTCTCCCTCGAGGGCGAGGGGAGCGGATCCGGGGCTCGTGTGCGAGTTGCTTTGCAGGTTATAGAAAGTCACGGGGAACCGCCCGATAAATCACGGGCAGGTAATACGAGCGTAGTACGGTTTTCCGGCAGGTGGCCTCGGCAGCTCTCTTCCGCCGAAGGCCACTGTGTTCCGTCGCTGGGGCGGCGTCCGGTCGGTACGCCCGCTCGCCGTCGCCCCAGCGCAATCAGACCGACTGCCGGGCCCCTCCGAGGGGCGACACATTATAGAAGGACGCGGGCCATTTTCTTCCAGGCCCGGTCTTCCAGGGACGGAGCGTCACGTTCGGCGGGACCGGCGAGCAGTCCTCCGAGTGCCGGGCCCGGGCAACCCGATTGAGGTGACGCGATGGACACTACAGCGGGGCCACTACCGGAGGTCGCCGAGTTACGGCAGCGCCTCACCCGCCTGAGCCAGGCCTGCCTCCGCATCAACGAGAGCCTGGATGTGGACACGGCCCTGCAGGCCGTGATGGACGGCGCACGCTCCCTGGCCGGCGCGCCCTACTCCGTGATCACCACCCTGGACGCCTCGGGCCGTGTCGACGACTACCTCGCGCTGGGCCTGGACTCCGGCCTGCTGGAGCAGCTCTGGCAGGCCCCGGGCGGGTTGGAGTTCTTCGAGTACCTGAACGCCTTGCCGGGGCCGCTGCGGGTGGGCCGGCTGGAGGACTTCGCCTGCTCGATCGGCCTCGCCGAGTTGCGCCTGCCGGTGTCGCTGACCGCGTTCATGGCGGCGCCGATCGTCCACCAGGGCGTGCGCGCGGGCAACATCTTCGTGGGACACGACGAGCCGGGCCGGGAGTTCAGCGGGGAGGACGAGGAGATCCTGGTGCTGTTCGCCTCGCAGGCGGCGCAGGTGATCGTCAACGCCCGCCGCCACCGCGAGGAGCAGCGGGCCCGCGCGGACCTCGAGACCCTGGTCGACACGTCGCCCGTGGGGGTGGTGGTGTTCGACGCCGCGACGGGCGCTCTCGCGTCGCTCAACCGCGAGGCGCGCAGGATCGTCGACGGCCTGCGCAACCCCGGCCAGACGCCGGAGATGCTGCTGGGCGTGGTGACCTACCGGCGCGCCGACGGGCGCGAGGTGTCGCTCGCGGAGCTGCCGCTGCCTGAGCTGTTGAGCTCGGGCGAGACCATCCGCGCCGAGGAGATCGTCCTCGCGGTCCCGGACGGCCGGAGCGTGACCGTGCTGCTCAACGCCACGCCGATCCGCTCCGCCGCGGGTGCGGTCGAGTCGATGGTGGTGACGCTGCAGGACATGGCGCCCCTGCAGGAGCTGGAGCGGCTGCGGGCGGAGTTCCTGGCGGTGGTGAGCCACGAGCTGCGGGCGCCGCTGACCTCGATCAAGGGCTCGGCCGCCACGGTGCTGGGATCGGCCGCGGAGCTGGACCCGGCCGTGGTGCGCCAGTTCCTGCGGATCATCGAGGGCCAGGCGGACCACATGCACGGCCTGGTGGCGGACCTGCTGGACGTGGCCCGCATCGAGACCGGCACGCTGCCGGTCAGCCCCGAGCCGGCGGATCTGGCCGTGCTGGCGGACGGCGCGAGGAACGCATTCACCAGCGGCGGCGGCAAGCACAACCTCGCCATCGACATCGCGCCCGACCTGCCGCTGGTGCTGGCCGACCGGCGGCGCATCGTCCAGGTGCTGGTCAACCTGCTGTCGAACGCGGCCCGGCACTCGGCGGAGTCCTCGGTGATCCGGGTGGCCGCCGAGCGCGACGGCGTGTACGTCGCGATCTCGGTGGCGGACGAGGGGCGCGGCATCGCCGCCGAGCACCTGCCGCTGCTGTTCGGCAAGTTCTCCGCGGCCCGCTCCGAGGACCAGGGCGGCGACACCGGCCTCGGCCTCGCGATCTGCAAGGGCATCGTGGAGGCCCACGGCGGCCGCATCTGGGCCGAGAGCGACGGGCCCGGCCTGGGCGCGCGCTTCACCTTCACGCTCCCCGTGGTCGCCGAGACCGCCGGTGGCGCCTCGGCGGCCTCGCCGCCGGCGCTCGCCGCCTCGCCGCGACGGGTGCGCGGGCAGGCGGGCGAACGCGTGCCGGTGCTGGTGGTGGACGACGACCCGCAGGCCCTGCACTACGCGCACGACGCCCTGTCGCGGGCGGGCTTCACCCCGATCGTGACCGGGGATCCGGAGGAGGCGACCCGCCTCCTGGAGAAGGAACAGCCCTGCGTGGTGCTCATGGACCTGATGCTCCCCGGGACGGACGGCATCGAGTTGATGCAGGAGATCCTCGAGGCTGCGGACGTGCCGGTGATCTTCGTGTCCGCCTACGGGCGCGAGGAGTTCGTCGCCTCCGCCCTGGACATGGGGGCGGTGGACTACGTGGTCAAGCCCTTCTCGCCCACGGAGCTGGAGGCGAGGATCCGGACGGCCCTGCGCCAGCGGGTGGCCTCCGGGCCGCCGGAACCGTACGTGCACGGCGCACTGCACATCGACTACGCCGAGCGGAGCGTGACCCTCGGCGGCCGTCCGGTACCCCTCGTCGCCATGGAGTACCGGCTGCTGGCGGAGCTCGCGGCCAACGCCGGGCGCGTGCTGACCTACGACCAGCTGCTCGAACGGGTGTGGGGCAAGAAGAGCACGGGCGACCTGCGGCCGATGCGCACCATCGTGAGCAAGCTCCGCCGCAAGCTGGGCGAAGACGGCGACAACCCCGTCTACATCTTCACCGAGCCCCGCGTCGGCTACCGGATGCCCCGGGCGGAGACGCCCGGCAGCGAGCCACCCTCGAGTCCCTGAGCGCCGGCCGCGCCTGTCGGGCGGGCCGCCGGAGCGAGGCGCCGAGCGGACGCGGGCCTGCCCGCATCACGACGCCTCGTGGCACTGGGCCCGGCAAGTGGCATAGTGCGGAGGTGGAGCCGCACGTGCGGTCCTCGGAACACCCTGGAGGTGAGCATGCAGTACGGCGACACGGCGTCCACCTCGTTCGTGGGCCGCATGGTTGGCGCGGCCCGGCTCAACCGCGACGTGTACGAGGAGATCGAGCACGATCGCCGGGCGACGGGGCAGGCGGCGATCGTCGTGCTCGGCACGAGCCTCGCGGCAGGCATCGGAGGCGTCGCCGAGGTCGGCATCATCGGACTCGCTGCATTCACCGCCGCGGGGCTGGTTGGCTGGGCCGCGTACGCCTGGCTCGCCTACTTCATCGGCACGCGCATCTTCCGCACCGCGGAGACCTCGGCGGACTGGGGCGAGGTTGCACGCACGCTCGGCTTCGCCAGCTCGCCGCGGGTGCTGCTGCTCCTCGGCCTGGTGCCCGGCATCCTTGGGGCCGTCAGCTTCGTCGTGGGTGTCTGGCTCGTCCTCACGACCATCTCCGCGCTGAAGGCGGCGCTCGAACTGGGCACGTGGCGCGCCGTCGGCACCGCGCTGGTCGCGCTGATCGTCCAGGGCATGATCTTCAGCATCGTCTTCGCGATCATCGGTTGAGCGGACTCGGCCCGATGGAGCCACGTGACCGACTCTCCATGAGCCTCGGCGAGGCGATCTTCTCGCTGCGCGCCATCCGCCGCGTGAAGCCCGACCCGATCCCCGAGGCGGACCTGCGCGACATCCTCACCGCCGCCATCCAGGCGCCCAACGGCGGCAACGCCCAGCCCTGGCACTTCCTCGTCGTGCGCGACCCCGAGCTGCGCGCGCAGCTTGGCACGCTCTACCACGAGGCGTGGTGGGCGAAGCGCGCCGACGAGGGCATCCACGGCCCCGAGGACCTCGATACCGCCAACAGGGTGTCCGCCTCCGCGATGCGCCTCGCCGACGAGTTCGGCGAGGCGCCGGCCATCGTGCTCGTGTGCGCGACGGCGCAGGGCGCCGGGGCGATGGGCTCCGTGATCCCCTCGGTCGAGAACCTGCTCCTCGCCGCGCGCGGGCTCGGCGTCGGCGGCACGATCACGACGCTACACGCCTCGGTCGACGAGCGGGTGAAGGCGCTGCTCAGCATCCCGCCTGAGATCCAGATCGTCTACGCCGTGCGGCTCGGCTACCCGCGGGGCCGGTTCGGCCCGGTCACGCGCAAGCCGCTGACCGAGGTCGCCTCGCTCGACCGCTGGGGCGACGCGCTCGCGTAAGCACAGGACCACACGCCGGTCCGGTACGCTCTAGACTCGCGGCATGCCGACGCTATTACAGCGTTACCAGATGGTCCTCTTGCATCGGAACACGCGGGGCGCCGCAGCGCGGGCGGGGCTCGCGATCATTGCCGCCGCGCTCGGCGTGCTCTGCGCGCTGCTGGCCTACGCACACCTCGCGCCGCTGACACCGCTCGACGAGCGGACGCCCGTGGCCGGCACGCTCATCGTCGACCGCCACGGCGTAGCGCTGCTCCGCGACGCGTCCGAGGGCACCCGCATCCCGGTCACACTGGATCAGGTCGCCCCGCTCGCGGTCCAGGCCACGGTCGCCGCCGAGGACCAGCGCTACTGGAGCCATCCCGGCGTCGATCCGCTCGCGGTCGCGCGCTCCCTCGCCGATGGTGCGACGACCTGGTCGCGGCCGCGTGGGGCTTCCACGCTCACACAGCAGCTCGCGCGGCGCGTGTACCTCGCCGACGACGAAGCTCCCGCGCTGCTGCGCAAGGCCCGCGAGGCGCTGATCGCGCTGCAGCTCGAGGCGCGCCATCCGAAGCGCGAGCTGCTGGAGGCCTACCTCAACCATGTCTACTACGGGCGCGGCGCGTATGGCATCGAGGCCGCCGCGCGGCGCTACTTCGGCGTGAGCGCACGCCACCTGGACCTCGCGCAGGCGAGCTACCTCGCCGGCCTGCCGCAGCTGCCGACCGTGTATGGCGACGAGCTGTCGCCGCAGGGCGCCCTCGAGCGGCAGCGCTACGTGCTCGACCGCCTCGCCGCGCCCCGCCCCCCCCCGCGCGCACGGCCCCACTCCGGCGCGAGCCCCCCGCCGCGGCGCCCACCCTGCCCCTCGCGGTGGCGCCGGAGGCCGAGCCACCACTCGCCCCGCACTTCACGGCGATGGTGCTGGACGAGCTCGCCGCGGTGC